>ERZ506979.1287-NODE-1287-length-11489-cov-4.645181_pt1 | contig 11489 bp, 14 predicted proteins | sample MGYA00512887_ERZ506979 | MGnify/ENA metagenome assembly ERZ506979 | reverse complement strand
TGCTGCTCGTGGTGTTCCGTTTGCAAAAGCGCGTTTCGGACGCGCTGGAATAGGGGGCGAGCATGAAAAAATATTCTATTCCTTCCTACATATTTTTGGTTTTACTCGCAGGTGTAGCGATATTTCCGGTGCTGTTTGTCATTTCCAACTCATTTATGAGCAGTGCGGAGATCATCAGTCGGTATTCGGCGGAGATTTTGCCCGCAAACGAAGCGGATTTCGCTTCGCGCGGTGTGCATTTTGTGCGTGTGGGACTTCTCCCCGAACGGTTCGATTTAGGGCAGTACCGCGAGCTGTTTTTGAAAAGTCCGGGGTACCTGAGAATGTTCTGGAATTCCGTTGCAATCGTGATCCCGGTTTTGCTTGGGCAAACGATTTTGGCGCCGCTGACGGCGTATGGTTTTGAGCGTGTCATGTGGAAGCACAAGGAAGCACTGTTTCTTGTGTACATCGTCATCATGCTAATGCCGGCGCAGCTTTTGCTTGTGCCGAACTTCGTGGTGGCGGGTTGGCTGCATATTCGGGACAATGTGCTCGCGATTATATTACCGGCGGTGTTTCACCCGCTTGGCGTGGTGCTCATTCGGCAGCAGTTGAAAAATTTTCCGACCTCCTGCATAGAAGCTGCAGCGCTGGACGGCGCGGGGGCGTACCAAACGTACAGACTGATCGTGCGGCCAAATTTGTCCTCGGTCGTGGCGGCGTTGACCGTTTTGCTCTTTGCGGATAACTGGAATATCGTCGACCAAGCGGTGGTGTTTATTCGCAAAACGTATGAAAACCCGCTTTTCGTGTACCTTGCGAACGTGGTGTCGGAAGCGCCGGGCATATTCTTTGCGGTCTCCGTGTTTTATCTTATACCGGCGCTGCTGGTGTTTTTCCTCGGGCAGGATCATTTGATCGAGGGCGTTGTGCTCTCTGAGCTGAAAGTGTAGGTGCAAAATGAAGCGAAAAGTGAAGCTGCGCGTGAAAATCTTTTGCGCGCTCGGCGCGGTATATTTTCTGTTTGTGCTGTGCATGACGGTCTACGCACAGACCACGCACATAAACGCATTACCTACCGTAACGCTGATGCGTGTGGAAGACGGCGTTGTGCCGCGCGAAGCCGTTTATGGTAATCGGCAGAGAGGCTACCGCGTTTACACCGTAAAGCAGGAGGACGGCGCGTTCGGCAAGGCGTATTTTTTGCATGTTGTGGAATCGGAAAAGATCTTTTCGACCGAGCAGGAAGGCAAAGTGCTCATCGGTGCATTGCGCCGAGAAACGAACCCCGTGGCGTTTGAGATACATTTATCTGAAAATGAAATGCCGTATGAGGGCATGGAGGTGAAAATCGTGGGGTAGAAGTGGCAATTATAGATAATTATATAAGTAAAAATGAAGTTGCAAATCTAATTGGTAAAGATATAACCGTCATAGATGCTCATGGGAATTCAATCAAAGAATATAAGTGGGCTGAAATGACCCACGGAACAGTGTGTACATCTATTTTGGCAGAAAATTTAAAGATGCAAATATTACGGCAGTTTCTTTATGGGACTCACATATGGAAATCTCTTTAGAAGAGGTATGCTCAGCATTTCAGTTATTTGAAAAAAGTAATTTTAAATGTATTTGTTTGAGTATAGGAATTCATAATTGGATTCATCTACACGCATTATATAATATAACACAAAGAATAGTTTCTGATGGGATCCAGATTATAAGCTCTGGATCAAATGATGAAAAAATAACTTTTCCTGCTGCGTATCCGTGGGTGCTTGGTGTAAAGTACATGCCTTATATAAGTGGAATTAAGAGAATTTATAAATCTGAAGATGGATGTGATATAGCTACAGGATTTTTTAAATCACAAGTGTTAGAAAAACTAAGTATTAGAAATTCTTTTTTTATGACGAGAACATCAAGTATGGCTGTTCCATATGTTGCGTCCGAACTATATAAGTATAATTTTAATGTGTGTAGACTTGATTGCTTAAAAGAGTCAAAGTTGAAAGATGAAGGTAAAAACAGATTCATGAGTTTTAAAAATCCGTTAATTTATCTATATGGGGCTTGTAATATTTACAAACAACTTATATCTTTGTTTGTGCAAAATGAATATGAAATCGTATTTATGTCAGATTATATTAAAACTGATATATCTAGTATGCAATTTCATATTAATGGAGTAAATTCAATCAATAATCTAATACCGTACGTAGGTATTGCTGATGCAATAATTATTGATTCAATAAATATAATTGAAAATTTAGCTCGATTTGTTGATGTGTTTATATATGTAGGAGATAATACACCAGAGGAAATTTATAATAGAATTTTCGAGCTGTTTGCATAGTAAGAAGTACAAAAATTAAGTTGAAAGTCGTATAGTGAAATTTAACGTGCAAGTTGATAGGGAGGATCTGAATGGATAAAGTTAGAAATACGTTTATTAAGGAAAAGGATGGTGATTTGCGGTTAATCCAGAGTGAATTGAAAGTTCAGTAAACAAGTATAAAATCAAAAAATAAGGAAGGTTTACAAAAGTAGTTTGGGGAGGAAACCAAAGTGAAAGAATTCATGCGCCCATGCGCAATATTCCTTAGTGTCGTTATGTTTTTGAATATAATGGACTTAGGCGTATGCTCTTCCCGTGCTCTTGGGCGTTCGGGTGCAAATTGATGTTGGCAGGTTCGGCAGAGATACTTCTGATACCCATCGGGATCTTTGCCGTAACGATAAAATGAATGATCGTTGTTGCATTTTGGACACTGAATGTGATATGATTTCATCATGAGAACCTTCTTCCTTTTTGGGAGATATGTGTTTTGTGGTGAAACCATTATGCCAGAAGGTCTGAGTGGTTCTCAACTTTCATTTTAGTTTACAATACGATCGGTGCGGACGGGAGGTATAATCATGTTTCGTTTAGCACTTTGCGGAAAAAACTACGAACTATTGGAAAAAATAAAATCTCATATTCAAAGCTTTGTAGAAACATATAAAAATGAAACCAAGTGTATTTCGATTGAACAGTATAAGCAATTAGCATCGCTTCGTGATGATATGGTAGATGGAATTCACTTCGATATTCTTATGGTCGAAATTGATGCTCATCCACATGAAGATTTTCGTTTACTTTCGGAAATACGAAAAACCGCTACGGACACTATCGTCATTCTCTTTTCAAAGTTTCTCGACTACGATTTTACTCGGCTGGGGTATCAGGTAGGCGCATTTCGGTATCTATCCACACACAATTTGTTTTCGGATCTGCCGGAAGCACTTTGCACTGCACTGGAAATTTCCTCTAAAAAGCAAAAAGGATACTACACGTTTTCTCATTATTCGGAAATTATCCGAATTCCATTAGATGATGTCTTATACGTAAAGCGAGTTAATCGTATAACCATGATCAAAGCAAAGAACGGCAATTTTCATCTTCAATTACCGTTAAAAGAGATTTATAAAGAAATAAATGACAGTAGATTTTTATTTATAGACAGAAGCTGCTTTGTAAATATAGATCATGTGACTTGCTTTGCTGATGCAGAAGTTAAGTTGGATAATCAAGAGAGCCTACCGATCAGTCACTCAAATTTTACTGCCATTAGAAGCGTATTACTATATAAAAATGCCTAATAAATACATCAACACGTAGGATAAACTCCTTATTTCATATTCCATATAAAACCGCCCGCTATGTATCTAATTTTGATACATGAGCAGGCGGTTTTAATTTTTACGGCATCGGAAGAACCATACGCACGCATTTTTTCACTGGGTACAAGCTGACATTTAGGTACATAACGATTTGCTCTTTTCCGGCTTGTTCCTCAAGGTAAGTCACGCCATCTGCACGGCCGGATGTTGGGTAGACCATATAAAGAGAAGCTTCCGTTCCGGGCATCACAGAGATGCCATCTGCTTTTGAGTTAAGATCCGGGTTTGCGATTTTCATATAGATTTCACTCTTATTGAAGTAAGCGGACTGCGCTTCATTCAAAAGGTTAAAATCGCGGATAAAAACGCCGCCGTCCGTATTGGTTTCATTTTTGAAATCTACGGTCAACAGAACTACGTCATGCTGTGTGTTTTCTGCAAGATAATCGACTGGCTTGCCGAATCGCTGCATAAAATCTTCGTAACGCACTACTTCCGCCTCGCGAACACGAACAGAATACCCATTGGTATTTTCTTCTTTTGAGTAGAAAAAATCACCGTTTAGGGGAATCCATTCGCCGATGCCGTATTCCTGCGTTTCGAATGAATAGGCTGTTGCATTAACGTACCAGATGCGCCATGCACAAAGCACCAGTGCAACGGACAAAAGAATGACCGAAAGCGTTTTACTCACTCTTATCTTGCGTTTCATACGGCGTTACACGTCCTTCCCGTACAAGGTAGATTTCATCGGACAGCTCACGCAGAACAGAAAAATCATGGCAAGCCAGAATAACCAATGCGCCCCGCTGTTTTTGCTCAAGAAGCAGATCTCTCACCATTTCTATGCCGTCTGTATCCAGTGCGTTTGTCGGCTCATCAATCAGAAGCAGCGCAGGATATTCCAAAATTGCTCCGGCAATGCCTAATCTCTGCTTCATGCCGAGTGAAAACTGCTTGTATTTTCGCGGATCATCCGCGCCGAGTCCGACCTGCTCCAACACTTCGCGGATACGTTCCTCCCCGACTTTTCGGTGAATATTTGCAATCAGCTTTAAGTTCTGTGCCGCCGTATAATGATCGATAAATGCCGGGTTTTCAATCAGCATACCAATGTCCGGCGGAAAAGAAATATCCTTTCCAAGTACCTTACCATCAATCGTGATCGTGCCCTCCGTCGGGCGGATCAGCCCGGCGATTAGCCGCATAAGCATAGTTTTACCGGAGCCGTTCACACCGCGCAGACCGTAGATCGTACCGCTTGTAAGGGTGAGCGAGACGTCTTCAATGACGGTAATATTCTTGATCGTTTTTGTAACATGATTTACTACGATTTCCATATAGGCTTACTCCTTTTCATAGCTACGATAGGTCTGAGCCGAGAATGTCTCGATATTGGAACACAAAATACCCTATACCGATACTAAGCACAGCGAGCCATATTCCCAATAATATACCGAACGGCATGGTCAGACCGGTTGACACAAGCAGTGCGTTTCTTGCGCCCATGGCATAGTTTCCGAAAAACACCGGGCTTTGAATATAGGCGCCTGCGAATAAGTAGCCGGCAAGTACGAAGTAGCTTTGCACCGGTTTCAAAATGAGAGATAAGATCAACTGTACCAATGCGAGTACGATCATGGTGAAGCCGGTCATTAAAAATACCGACCAAATATTCCAAGTGGTGCTGCTCGTTAGGTCGTCTGCTTTCATGTAAAGCTCTCTCGAAACATACCAATTTGCCTGCATACTCGGCTTTGCACCAAAGCATAATCCGGCAATCGTGCTGGCTGCAAAAACGATCAAATAGTTTGTAATGGTATTGATGATTGTCCAAACACATTTTGAAAGCCACCAGTTTCCTCTGCTGCCGGAGAGCACCATTAGCTGTTTGCCTATGCCGTTTAATTCTGCAAACGGATAATATAGAGAAGTAAATTGCATCCATAAGACGAATACGAACCACATCGTCGGCATTACGAAATCGTTTTCTGCGCCGGAGATCAAATTCACTTTACCGCAGCCGCCAATCAATGCCAAGAAATAGTCTGCCGTTGTAACAGGAGATTCCAGATATTGCGGATCGGTGAGTTCAAAAATGCGCAGCGTCCAGAAATGATAGATCGAAAGGAAGAAAAACATAATAAATGTAACGATTAAGCGCTTTTTAGCGTGCCCTATGCCGTAGCGCAAATCGTGATCCAAAAATTTAATAAACATCTGCGTTTTTCCCCCTTTCCAAAACAATAGCGAGCGGCATAAGAATGAGTAAAGCCATCATAATCGCATAGACCACGATAGATTGATTGGACGATGAACTGGTCATCCAAATGTAGTTTAGAACAGAGGTTTCGGTAAATGAGCGGTATACGGATGCTTTTTGCAAAGATGCGATGATATACAGCAACACAAGATACGGCGCAAAAAGGACCACGAATTTATTCTTTTCAAAGAATGAAAGTGCAAGCGGAATCGTTGCCCATGCACCGGCAAATATACCGATCATCAGCATATTCAGGAAAGCTGTGCATAACGGGTGAGCGTAGTAGAGGTTTCCGAGCAGCTTAGTTGCGCTTACTTGATAATATAAGGCAAAGTTTATATCCGGGCGATAAGCCGGCACAAGGCATGACGCAAGCAAAAAGCTAAAAAGCATCGGCAGCAAAACCGTTAAAGCCCCTGAAAGGAACGTGGAGACATATTTTCCTAAAAAGTAAGAAGCTTTTCCAAGCTGCGATGCCATAATGCGGTCGTATCCGTTCTTTTCTTCCGCAAGATAAGACCAGCTGTACGGGATAACGACAAAAACCGGCATCGTATAAAAGAAAACCATCGGCAGCGTTTCATTGGCTCGACCACCGATCCACGAATTATAAAGAGTGTAGATTTGCAGGAAAGGGTATTCGGCAAAAGTGCCGTCTGCCTGCAAGTCTACAGTTGTAAGAGTAAGCTGTAAATTATCTTTATATGATTTATAAGCCAAAATATCATCTGCTGTTACGATTAAAAGTAAAATCAGCAGCACAAATAGAAATGATTTGCTGTGAAATAAATTGTAGAGCTCATTTTGCAGAAAGTGCCTAAGACTTTTCATGTGGGCTATCCTTTCATTTTGCTAAATCACGCAGCATAACGCCGTAAAAGATTTCTCTGCCGGGGGTGATGGCTAAGAACGGATCTTTTTGCGATAAATATACGCGGTCGATCAAAAACTCTATTGTGAAATTTTGTGTTTCGCCCGGCTGTAATTCAAAGCTCCAGTAATCGTCTCCGGGACCGTGTGGATCAAAATAGGTCTCGTATGCAGAATAATAATTTCCGACGGTTGTATACCCCTCCGGGTTGTTCTGATTCTCGGGAAGGAGATCTTCATACGCGCTAAGTACAAACATATTGGCGTTGAATTTATATTTTACGCCGTTTTTGTTTTCTGCATCAACATTCTTAAGGGATAATTCTACATGCAGTATGCACGGGTCTTCAAAGTCGGATGCGTATCTTGCCCAGATAGAACTATCCGAGTTATATTTAATATCACTTTCCTCATATTCTTTAATTTCAGCATCGGATACGCAAAGCTCCAAATCGCCGTCCCAACCGAGCCCCGGTGCATCATCTGTTTTTGCTTCGCCTTGATTATAATACCGACTGTGCAGCGTATAGGGTTCCCCTATTTCTGCAAAAGTTTTTATAAGCGCATCAGCTTCCGGTGAATTCACTTCCGACGAAGTTGTTTCAGAAGCATTTTCTTTTGGTTCACTTTCTGTCGGTGCTTCGCTTGACGTTTCTAATGGAGAATTCGAGCTTTCGGGTTCAGCAGCTGACATAGACGATGAGTTTTCCGTTTCCGCTTCACTTGATCGATCCATAGTAAAATAGATAACCGATGCACCGACCAACAGAATGAGAATTGCAACCGTGCAGATTATAGCTTTTTTGTTCATAGTATTAACTCCTGAATTAAGACGATTTACGAGATTATATAAAAAACTACATTCAAATAGATTTAGAATTCTAAATTTATGTAACGTATCGTAAATACGGATACCACCGTTACAACAGCCATCAACAACGCTAACAGTCTTTTTGGTTTCATTGAGTTTGTCACCCTTTCGCTAAAAAATATTTTTTGTCTGTGGTGGCCACCACTGCTTGCAAAATCAAGTTTCAAGCTATATATAGCTGAAGCCTGAATTTTCTGTCTATACAATAGCATATAGTTGACGTTTATGCCAAAATATTGTTTGAATTGAGCAAAAATTATGTCTGAAGATTTCACTGCACTGTATACCTACTTGTATTGCGAAGGAACATTGCTAAATTATGTACCAGCCGCCCAAATCAGGCGGCTGGTTTCTACGGGTTCAAGATCCCATAGCCGAGGATTTCATAATACCCCACGGGATATTGGTTCTGGCGGCAGGCGTCGCCGGAGTTGCCCTCGATGGTGTAGACGATGCCGTTTTCGCATTTTTCCACAATGCCGACGTGATCGGCTTCGCCGTCCTGCGGGCCGGATGCGCCGTTTGGGTCATTCCAGTCAAAGAAAACGATCATGCCGGGAGCGGGCTCAACCGTATTATCCGCCCATTGCCCGCGGCTGCGGAACCATTATCAAACAGATTCACACGCTGGTTTTGATGGATCGACCGGAGGACCGCGGCATTTATCGACGGATTCCTGTTAAAATTATGGGCGCATATCATACGCCGCCGGAGCCGGTTGTTGTTCCGGAACAGATGGAAAAGCTCGTAAAAGAGTTTTCAAAGAAAAAACTGCACCCGATTGAGAGTGCAGCGCTGTTTTATTTGAAATTTGAGGGTATTCACCCCTTTGTGGACGGCAACGGCCGCACAGGGCGTTTGATACTGAACCTGTTTCTTATGCAGAATGGCTATCCACCTATCAATGTGAAATTTGCAGACCGTAAACGGTATTATGAAGCATTTGATAGTTATTATCGTGATAACGATGCGGGGGCCATGGTTCAATTGATTGCCGAGTATGTAGAAGAAAGGCTAATCAGGTATATAGAAATTACGAATTAGGGAGGAATAGAAAATACGAGCACCATTGGTAAAGCCACGCTGCAGTCAGACGAAAACGGTTTGGTTACGCTTCAATGCGATAGGTGTAAAAGCAGATTCAAAATGGATTGAACTTATTTGAATGATGAACTGAGCGGGGATATTTGTTGCCCTGTGTGTGGAATATCAGAAGCGTTAAATACATTTTGGCCTCATGATCTACGGAGGATTGCCGCAGATCGTAAGTTTCCAGAGCGAACGACAGAAAGCAGAAAGTATATCGGTGCAAATCTGCTTGTCCGCAAACAGCAGAAACATATTTAACGGCGATCCTTACGCAGTTAACGCTCATACAGAAGCAACTGCATACAGATTTACAATTCGTTTCGACTTAATATCTTCGATAAAATCAGGACTTTTTGAGTGTTTTGCATTATCGGAATCGCAACGCTTTTTTACAGACTTAAATTCGGTAAAACTATGTATTTTAAGACCAAAACTCAACTGCTTGTCCTCTGAATGAGGACACCGGAGCATTTCTGTCACGTATGTAGGCACCGAAGAACTCGCTCATCTCGAGATGGTGGGGACAATCGTGTACCAGCTGACGCGGAATTTGACGCAGGAGGAGATTCGAAAGCAAGGCTTTGATGCGTATTTCATCGACCACACGACGGGCGTTTACCCGGTAGCGGCCTCCGGCGCGCCGTTCAGTGCAGCGTGCATCGCCGTAACGGGCGACACGCTGGCAGACATCAACGAAGACCTCGCCGCCGATGGTGCAATCATATAAGAACAACTTTTGATTAAAAGTTCCAGTGAATTTCAATCGGAACGTCCCTTGTTCCCGGAATACGCTTGCCGACAGATATATAGTCAATCAGTATTTCCACGATTTCGCGGGTAAGGTGTTCCAGGTTGGAATATTGTTCGATAATTTGACGGCGGTTATCGCCCACCGCAATTTTTTCCTCGATTTCGGCTAACTGCTTTTCTCCGTCAGCAATTACACGTTCCAGTCGGTCGCGCTCCGTAGTAAAGTCCTTTGACATTTCCACATAATCGCTTTCAGATATTAAGCCCTTGACCTTATCCATGTAAAGTTCCCGGATACCTTTGGAAAACTCTGCAACCTTTTTCTCATAGACGGCTATATCAGAGAGCAGACGTTTTTTCTGTCCCTGCAAGTTATCACAAAATTCTATGTTCTGTTCTAACTCGTCCTTATCAAGATACTCGGCTGCCAGTTTGTTAATCTCGTCGATAACCATTCTTTCCAGTTTATCAACAGAGATAAAGGAACCGATACAAGCGTCCTTTGCCACATGGCGGTTAGAGCATTGTAGATAGTGCTTATTGTGATTCTTAGAAGAACGCATAGTATAACCGCAGTTTGCACAACGGGCTTTTCTTGCGAATAAACCGATTGTCCCCACATCAAAGGGCTTTGCCCTCTGTGCGATTAACGCCTGCACCTTATCCCATAGCTCCCGGTCAATAATCGGCTCATGCGTTCCCTCAACGATATACCACTCACTTTTTGGACGGGGCTTGTTCTGCTTTGTCTTATAAGAAATGCTCCCATACTTGCCCTGTACCATATTGCCGATATAGATTTCATTTATCAGCATATCGGAAATAGCAAAGTATTTCCAGAGGGTACTGTTTTTCGTTTTCGGCTGTTGATAACGCAAGCCGTGTAGACGCTTATATTCTGTTGGATTTGGTATGCCCCTGTCATTGAGCATACGGGCGATTGCAGTTTTTCCGTAACCTTGTGAAAATAAGGTAAAAACTTCACGGACAACGGCTGCGGCTTCTTCGTCGATTATCAAATGCCCTTTCTGGTCTGGGTCTTTCTTATACCCATAAAGGGCAAATGCACCGATATGAAAACCGTTTTTCCGTCTGTTCGTCAAGACGCTGCGGATATTTTCAGACATATCCTCCAAGTACCATTCATTGACAAGCCCGTTAATCTGCCTGGACTTTTTATTTCCCTTGTTTGCGGTATCTGCATTGTCAACAATACTGATAAAACGAATACCCCATATCGGGAATAAACCGTGAATGTACTTTTCCACTAATTCAAGTTCGCGGGTAAACCGTGATTGTGTCTTACAGAGGATAATATCAAATCTGTGTTGCTCCGCGTCTTTCAGCAGGCGGTTAAATTCCGGTCGCCGTCTGTCAGAGCCGGTATAGTCGTCGTCGCTGTAAATGTTGTAAAGTTCCCACCCCTGTTCCATAGCATATTGCAGCAGCATGGCCTTTTGGTTCTGAATGCTGTTGCTGTCGTCAGTTTCAAACTGCTTGTTTCTATCTTCTTCGGATAAGCGGCAATAGATAGCTACTTTCATATTCATATCTCCTTAGAGATAGGAACAAGCTGCTTTCTACATAAATTATACCATGCAGAAAACAGCTTGTCATTGTTATTTCGTAAGGCGAACCGCCTTATTTTTTTCTATTCTATTTATCATTTCAACCCACTTTTTTGTGAATTGAGCTTTTGAAGTCGTGCTTTCGCCGCTTTTGAAAACACTCCTGCAAAGTATCTGGTTTTTATCCGTATTTGCCATGATTAGCCCCCTTTCCAAGACTGGCTAATACACTATATGAATAGTGGCAAGTCCACTATTACAACATACAAAGGGGGCTTACCGGACGGCTGTTAGCATAGCTCCACGGGACTTTCACCCCCGCGTGGTTCTCACGCGGCCCTACCCATTGCCTGCGACGCTTTTAACGCTCGGACTGTGGCTATAAGGGAGTATCGCCCGCCTGTACGTCGTCGCCCGCAAGCTGCCACACTTG
>ERZ506979.1284-NODE-1284-length-11506-cov-3.693215_pt1 | contig 11506 bp, 10 predicted proteins | sample MGYA00512887_ERZ506979 | MGnify/ENA metagenome assembly ERZ506979 | reverse complement strand
GGCCGCCAGCACCGCCGGGCGCAGGGTGTTGATGTTCATGGGTCCGCGGCTCCAGAGCGTCAGGTGCTCCAGCAGGCCGGGCAGACCCGCCCCGCCCAGCAGCACCTGCCTGATCCAGGCCCGCCCGGCCGCGTCCGCCTGATCCAGGCCCGGCCAGCGCATGAGCAGAAATTCGTCCAGGCTGCGCGGCGGCCTGCCCGGCGGCAGGCAGACCGGCTTTTGCGCCAGATACCAGCGCCGGGACTCCTCATCCAGCGGCGCGGCCCCGCCCCACTGCCTGAGCGAAGCCATAAAATCCCCGGCGCGTTGCCGGGCGGCCTCCATGTCGCCCTCAAACCCGTGCAGCACCATCACTGTCGCCAGCAGGCGGGTGAACAGCGCGGCATACTGCTCCGCCCTGGCCTTTTCCGAGGGGCGCTCGTAAAACAGGGCGTTGACCGGGAAAAAGCTGTTTTCGTCCTCAATGGAACCGCTCAGCTCGCTGCCGCGCAGTTCCGCCGAAAGTTTTTGCAGCAGCCAGGCGAAGCGCCCCCATTCCTTGCGCGGATGGTCCGGCAGGGCCGCCTGATTGTTCCGGACCAGCACTGTGGCCGCCAGTTGCCCGCCGCTCTCCAGCAGCAGCTTGGAAGCCAGAATGGACCGGCTGGTGGTGGAAAGCGCGCGGTCCAGCAAGGTATCCCGGCTGAATTCCACCGTCAGCACGGCCAGGCCCGCCAGCACAAAAAGCACCAGAATCAGCACCGCGCCTCTTTCGCCTTCAGCGGCGCGTGTTTCCGCCCGCTTACTTTTCTTCCTCATCCGACCTCCAGGCAAAGACCGGGGCCAGAAAAACCTCCGGCTCGGTTTCGCCTTCGCGCAGAAGAGTGAAGCGCACCGCCCTGGGGAAATCCCCGGCTTCAGTCCGCGCCTCCCAGCCCGGGAGCCAGCCTTTGCCGGAAATGTACAGGGCCGTGTCCACGGATTGCAGCCCGCGCAGCAGCACGAATTCCGCCCAGGGGAAGTCCCCTTCCACGCCGCAGTAGCCCCGTTCCCGCCGGATCAGGGCTTTGCCCCGTCCGCCCGCGCGCAGCACGTATTCCACGCAGACCGGCCCATCCAGGCCGTCAGGTCCGGTTATGGATTCGCGGGCAAGGCGCACGCCTCCGGCGAAAGACAGCACTACCTCATCGTTCGTGGGCTCGGGCGGCTCAATGCCGGTTTGGCGGTAAAATTCGGCGGACGGCACGATGGGCCGCCGCGAAAGTCCGGGCAGGCCGTTCTCCCCCTCCTCGCCCCGGCAGAGGCCGGCCATGTCGTTGTCCAGCACGCCCCGGTAAATCCGCTCCCCCTCCCGTTCAAGCACCAGCGCGCGCACGGACTGCCCGTTGTTCATGACCATGCTGTAGGTGCTGAACAGCACCATGCCGATCACGGCGGTCAGGGCCATGGCGATCAGCAGTTCCAGCAGGGTGAAGCCCGCCTCCGCGCGCCTATTCCGGCAGGACGTATTCAAGCACGACCTCCCGTCCACGCGTGCCCTGCGTCTCAGTCAGCGTGAATTCCAGCCGCTTGCCGTTCAGGCCGCGCAGGGCATAGAGTTTGGAACGCCATTCCACCTCCGGCATCTCCGGGGCCAGGGTGCCCCACTGCTCAAGATTTTTGCGGTCTTCCCGCAACAGCGTCACCAGCCTGGCCCGCCCCAGGCGCACGGCCTGATCCGCCCAGCCGGTTTCCGCAAGCTGGCTCAGGCTGTCCCCGCTGACGCGGATGACCAGCAGGGCCACCAGGCTCAACACGGTCAGAGCCACCAGCACTTCCAGCAGGGTGAAGCCGCCCTGGCGGGGCTGACGCGGCCGACGCGAAAAACGGAAACAACGGCTCACGGCGCGCCTCCCGGACGGGAAAGGGCGCAATCCAGATCCAGTTGGTTCTGCCCCGTGCGTTGCAGGTTCAGGCTCTCAATACGCAGGCCGGGCACGGCTTCCAGCGCCTGCAACCACTCCAGGCACTGCTTGAGGTAGAGGCCGGTCATGCGCAGTTCCAGAGACTCGACGGAGCCGCCCCGACCGTTTCCTTCCCGAAGCCTGGCGGGGCGGGCCGCTTCAATGCGCCGGGCAAGCTGCAGGCGTCCGGCCTCGCTGTTGACCAGACTGAACAGGCTCTGCTGTTGCCGGGCTTCGGCCGGAGCGCTTTGGGCCAGTCGCCCGTATTCCTCGGCCAGGGCGCGGATTTCGGCCTGCCCGGCCTGGGCGCGCGCCAGGCGGGCATTGCCCTCGGCACGCCAGGAAAACAGCGGCAGCACGCCCCAGAACAGCGCCAGCACCGCCAGCATTGCGATGAGCCCCGCCAGCAGGGGACGGGAGATGGTCATGGCCGCGCCTCCTCCCGGAGCAGATCCAGTTCGAAATGTACTGTCCCTCCTCCGCTCCGGCCCCTTTCCGCGCCGGCGGCGTTTTTCCCGGTCCGGCTGGCCGCGCTGACAATATTGACCGCGGCCACGCCGGGAATGCCGGCAAAGGCGTCGCGCAGGCTGTTGACGGCATCATAGTCCACGGCGCTGCCGCTGATCCGGCAGTGCTTCGCATCCAGGCTCAATCTGTCCACGCGCACGGCGAGCTTGGGCGGAGCCGCCGTATGCATGGCGCGCAGAAGCCGCAGTACGGGAAAATCGCTCTGAGCGCGCTGCTCGCCGCGCAAGTCCGCGAGGCGGCCCTGCAGAATGCTCCGCATCCGCATGAGACTGGCCGGGCCGCGCGCGTCGGGCACGGCCTTGCGGTATATAGCCTGGGTTTGGGCTTCCAGTTCCCGCGCCTGCCGGTGCCGGGCATGGCCCTCGGCCCAGACGCTGAACAGAAAGGCCAGCGCCAGGCAGAGCAGACAGGCTGCGGCCGGGATCAGCTTCCTGCACCGGGTCGGGCTAAGGCCCGCGACGCCGGAAAAAGAGCGCGCCTGCTGGAAGGCGGGGTACAAGCGACGCCGCCGGGGATCACGCAGCGGCATTTTGGCCAGGCAGAGAACGGACAGGCAGTCCGCCTCGCTCTCGCCCGGAAGCGCCGACAGGCCATAAAGGAGCGTATCCCGTCCCAGCACCTGCGCGGGCAACTCAAAGGCGTCCCCCAGAGTGGCGGCTTCCCGGCCCCGGCAGGCCTCGCCGCAGATCAGCAGGCGTTCCGGCGTCAGGGGCAGGCCGTCAAGCGCCAGAGCGGCTGCGCGAACCAGCGCCGCCGGATCGGCGCAATCCCCGCCTTGCGGCGGCAACGGGCGTTCCAACACCCGCACCCGCCGGACCACTTTGCTGTCCAGGGCCGCCAGCACGCTGTATCCGGGCCGGAGATGCAAAAAAAGGCTTACCCCCTTCAGCCGGGGCAGGCCGAGCAACAGCGGAAAGGGATCCACAGTGATCAGGCGCGGATACAGGCCCCGTTCCGCCAGCGCCGCCTGCCAGGCTTCCGGCAGCCCCGCGGGAAGGGAAACACTCACGGCCTGGAGGCCCTTGCCGCCGTCCGCGCCGCCCGTCAGACAAATGCGGTGCCCAAGCGCCGCCGCATCACAGGGAAATTCCGTTTCCAGCAGAAGATTGAGGGCCTGCCGGGCCTTGGCGCCGGAGCGGAAGGGAAAGCTCCAGTCCCGGAACAGGGCCATGTCGGCCGCCAGGCAAAGGCGCACATCCGCGGGAAAGGAAAACGGCTCTGCTCCCGTCACGCCGGGTCTTGCCGGGGTCAGGGCCTCCAGCACGCCGTCCAGAGCCGCGCGCAGGCTTTCCGGACGGCTGTCCGGACAGGGAGCGCGCCGCAGGCATAGCGCTTCCCGGCTTTTCAGGTCCGGGCCGCAGAGCGCGCCCACCAGCGCGTCCGCTGTCTGCAGAAAGATCAGGCTCTGTTTTCGCGGCATGGTCCACCCGTCAGGATTGCAGCTCAATGGAAGGCCGCCGCGCTGCGCCGCTGATCCGCACGCGGGCCTCTCCCCTGCTGGTAAAGGACTGGAAGGTTCTGGCGGGGGTCAGCTCCTCCCGCAGTTGTTCCGGCGCCAGACGCAGCACCGCCCGCAAATCCAGGCGGCTGTCCCCCGCGGCCGGGGCCAGCGTCGCCCGGCCTTCGGCCTGGAGTTGCAGGACGGCATTGTTCAGGGCGCATTGGCGCAACTCCAGGGCGTTCTTTTTCCAGACCAGTTCCATCCGGCCGTCCAGACCCTCCAGACGGGGCGCGCGCAGCATGGGCAGGGAATGCTCCAGCGCGCCTCCGTGCAGGGTCAGGGACAGTCCGCCCCCGCTGCCGCCGAATACCGGCCTGCCGTCGCGCAACGGCACGCTGGCGTCGCACGAGGCGCTCAGGCTGCCGCCCATGAGCCGCAGCAAAGCCCCGTCGCCGGTCAGGGCGGCGCCGAGTTCCGCAAGATCAAGCCCTTTTGCCTCAGCCCGCACAGCGCAGGCGTCGGGCCGGAAAAAGGCTGAAGGCGTCAGCAGCAGATGCAGCTCTCCGCCCGCCAGCCGGGCCTGAACCGTCAGCCGCGCGGGGAAAAAATGCATTTCCAGCCGCACGTCGCGCAGGATCAATGCGGGCGTCCGGCCCGCATCGCCGGACAGGGCGCGTAACGGCAGCCACAACGCATCCAGACTGGCCGCCGGAGGAAAATAGGAAATCCGGGGCCGCTCAAAACCGATGCCCATGGCCACAGCCGCCCGGCTTACGCTTCCCAGGCGCGCGTCCACCTGTTCCCCGGCGTAGAACAGGCCGCAAAACAGGGCGTAAAAGGCCAGGCCGCAGAGCGGAAGCACGGCCGCGCGCCGTCGGGCCGCGCGGGGCCAGGCCTGGACCCGGACAAGCAGATCATCCCAGAGCGCGCGGATCATATCCGGACCACCCGCTCCACTTCCGTAAGCGACGTCAGGCCCGCCGCCACCTTGAGCATGCCGTCGTGCCGCAAGTTGCGCATGCCCTCGCCGATGGCCTGGGCCTCCAGGGCGTTGGCGTCGCTCTTGTCCACGATCAGCCGTTTCAGGCCGTCGCTGACCGGCATGATCTCATAAATGGCCATGCGGCCCCTGTAGCCGGTGTCCATGCACTGCGGACAGCCCACGGCATGATAGAGGGGCCGGCCCGGCTCCAGGACGCGGGCGGCCCGGCCCAGGCTTGCCAGCTCGTTCCGGCTTGGCGCGCGGGCTTCCTTGCAGTGCGGGCAGAGCACGCGCACCAGACGCTGGGCGATGACCCCGCGCAGCACCGAGGAGAGCAAAAAAGGCTCCACGCCCATGTCGAACAGGCGCGTCACCGCGCCGGGCGCGTCGTTGGTGTGCAGGGTGGAAAAGACCAGATGCCCGGTCAGGGCCGACTGCACGGCAATGGAAGCGGTTTCTCCGTCGCGGATTTCGCCGATCAGGATCACGTCCGGGTCCTGGCGCACAATGGAGCGCAGGCCGTCGGCAAAAGAGAGACCGATTTTGGGGTTGACCTGCATCTGGCCCACGCCGTCCAGTTCGTATTCCACCGGGTCTTCAATGGTCAGGATATTTTTGTCCGGCGAGGCGATTTCCTGCAGCACGGCGTAAAGCGTGGTGGTTTTGCCGCTGCCCGTGGGCCCGGTCACCAGCACGATGCCGTGGCTCGCGCCGACCAGGCCGTTCATGAGCTGAAAATCCTCCCGGCCCAGTCCCAGTTCGGCCAGGGAAAGCACGCGCTCGTTTTTTTCCAGCAGGCGCAGCACCACCCGCTCGCCGAAAGACGTGGGCAGCGTGGACACGCGCAGACCCGCCTGCCGTCCGCCCAGGGAAATGGCGATGCGCCCGTCCTGGGGCAGGCGTTTCTCCGCGATGTTCAGCTTTGCCATGACCTTGATGCGCGAGACCACGGCCGCGTGATGGGCCTTGCTCAGGCTGTGGCGCTCATAGAGCACGCCGTCCAGGCGGAAACGCACGCGGGAAACGTCGCGGTAGGGCTCGATATGGATGTCGCTGGCCCCGGCGCGCACGGCCTGGGCCAGGATCATGTTCACCAGGCGGATGAAGGGGGCCTCGCCGCTGTCTTCCAGCAGGTCTTCCACGGCGTCTTCGCTGAGGATCGCATCGTCGCCCCCGTCCGCGCCCGCGCCCAGCACCTCGGCCACCGAGCCTTCTTCCCCGGACGACTCCCCGAAAATGCGGTTGACGATATTCTGGATGGCGCTTTCAGGGGTCAGCACCGGCACGCAGGGCCGCTCGCCGAGCAGCAGGCCGATTTCACGGGCCAGCAGCCAGCCTGCGGGCCGGGACACGGCCAGCGCCAGACGGCCTTCCGCGTCGCGCACCGGCGCCACGGCATGCCTGCGCAGCCAGGCCAGCGGCAGACGGCAGACCAGTTCGCCGTCGCTCTTCCACGCCCCGCCTTCCCGGTCAAGCGCCTGATCCAGATCCGGCACGAAGCGCATCTGATGACGCGCGGCTTCGGCTTCCAGATACCGGGCCTCGCTGAATTCCCCGGATTCCGGCAGTTCCCCTGCCGCGTCCGCCGCTCGGGCTTCCGGCGGCTCCGGCGCGCGGCCGGAGTGCGGAGACCGGGACGGGGCGGACAAGGCGGGAACCACGGAAGTGGAAGCAAAAACAGCCATGAGCGGTCCTCAGTTTACAAAAACGGGTTTGAGCAGCTTGGGATTGCTCATGATCGGCAGTCCCAGGCCGTCCTTGCCCACGCCGGTCTCGTGCAGCACCATCTGCTTCTCGTGGGTGACGTCCTGCGCCTCACCGGGCGAGTTGATGACCTTGGGCGTGATGAAAACAAAGAGATTGGTGCGCGTGAATCTGTTTGTCCGGGATTTGAACAGCCAGCCCAGCAGCGGGATGCTGCCCAGGCCGGGCACTTCGCTTTGCGAGTAGGTTTTGCTGTCGTCGAGCAGGCCGCCGATGACGGCCGTCTGCGTATCCCGCAGCAGAATGGTGGATTTGATCAGGCGCTTGCGGGTGGTGGGGGCCACGATCTGATTGCCGTTGTTCAGGGTGATCAGGCCGTTGGTCACACGGCTGATCTCCTGCTCCACTTCCAGGCGCAACGTGCCTTCATCGCTGATGCGCGGCGTGATTTTGAGCTTCACGCCCACGTCCTTGTAGTCCATGGACTGGGTGGTGAAATCCGCGTCGTTGCGGGTGGTGGTTTCCTTGACGTAGGGGATGTTGTCCACCACCTCCACAGAAGACTGCTCATTGTCCAGGGTCAGCAGCTGCGGGGTGGCCAGCACGTTGATGTCGTCGTTGCCTTTGACCGCGTTCAGGATGGACTGAATATTGTAAGAGGTGCCGCCCACGCTGAAGGCGTCGCGAAAGATGGCCGCCAGGCTGGCCCCGGAGGGCAGGGAAACCAGTTTATTGGAGCCGAGGTCGATGGTGCCGCTGCCGAGATTGACGCCGCCGAGGCCGATGGTCTGCTTGTTCAGTTCGCCGCCCAGAGCCCAGTTGATGCCGAAGGAAAAGGAGGCGTCGGTGCTCACTTCCATGATGGCGGCCTCGATGAAGACCTGTTTGCGCACCACATCAAGTTTTTTGATGATGTTGCTCAGAGCCTCGAACTCGTCTGGCCGGGCCGTGACCAGCAGGCTGTTGGTGGCCTTGTCCGCCACCACCTTGATGTCTTTGGAGAGCACAAGGTCCGGCTTTTTGTCCTCACCGCCGGTCCCGGCCACCTGGCGCTCCACCAGGGCGTTGATGACCATGGCCAGATCCTCGGCCTTGGCATTGTCCAGCTGGATCATATGCACGTCGCCCTTGCCCTTGGGCGTGGCGATGTCCAGCGAGCCGATGGTGTTCCGGGCCATGTTGATGGCGTCGCCGCCGCCGTAGACCAGCAGGCTGTTGGTGCGCTCGTCGGGCACCACCAGACTCAGGCTGATGCGGCCTTTTTTGGCGTCCTCCTCGTCGCGGCCCTTGAGCACCTTGGACAGCGTGGAGGCCAGGCTTTTGGCGTCGCCGTGGGTCAGGGGAATGGTTACGGTTCTGCCGCGCGTGTTGCTGTTTTCCACCTGTTCCAGAAAGACCAAGGCCCGGTCGATATTGCTGGACGGCGCGGTGATGGCAATGGTGTTGGAGGGCGTGTAGGCGGAAATGGCGAAATCCTTGCCGAGCAGCGCGGGCAGCACCTTGGCCAGTTCCGAGGCCACGCCCACCTTGAGCTGGATGATCTGGGTATTCACGGTTTCACGGGCATCGCCGGGCTTGCCGCCCACCGTGGCCGAGCCGTCCTGACTGATGCCCTCCTTCAGAGGCAGAATCTTCCAGCTCGCCCCGCTCTTCTGCAGCGCAAAACCCTGCACCCGCAGGATGTCCACAAAGATCTGAAAGGCCTCTTCCGGCGTGACCTTGACCGGCGAATAGACCGTGACCTTGCCCTTGACCGAGGGATCGGTGATGAAATTGTGGCCCGTGGCCTCGCTGATGTACTTGATCAGACTGTGGATGTCCGCGTCCTCGAAATCCAGGGTCACGCCGCCGGAAGACGCGGCCGCCGCGACGCCCGGCACGGGCGCGATACAGCCGAGGGCAAGCAGAAGCAGAAGCAGACGCGAAATTTTTTGCAGGGCGAAGGGCATGACCTTATCCTTGAAGTTCATAGTCAAGAATGATTTTTTTGCCGTCACGCAAGACTTCCAGTCTGATATTTTTCTCATTGAGCAAGTCCCCGAATCCGGCCAGATCCCGCAGGTCGGTCAGGGCCTTGCCGTTGGCCGTGAGCAGAAGATCGTCCCGGAGCAGGCCGAGCCCGCTCAGATAGCTGTCCTGTTCCAGCGCCACGATGCGCAGGCCCCGATAAGCTCCCAATGCCTGCGGGCGTATGCTGACGCTGCGCATCAGCGCGCCGGGGTCCGTCATTGCGCGGCGCAGCTCAGTCCGGTTCAGGCTTTTGCGCAGGGCCGGGGCCCGCGCGGCGGCAGCGACGCCTGCCTGGGGAAGCGCGCCGCCCTCAATTTGCAGACGTTCCTTCCTGCCGCCCCTGGCCAGCACCACGGTCCGGCGCTGAATGTAGGCCACTTTCCAGCCTTTGATCTCCGCGCCTTCGGCATAGGGCTCCTGCCTGCCGTCAATCTGGATCACCGCGCGGTTTTTGCCCCGGCCCGTGCTGTTCACGACCGTGCCGAGCAATTTCCAGCCCAGCTTGCTCACCGGAATGGCCTCCAGACTGCCCGCGAGTTCCGCCTCTTCCTCCGGCGAAAGCGTGCCGTCCGGCCGCTTGGCCGCGCCCGGAAAATCGGGCGCTTCCACGGCCGCGCCGAAGAGGTTGCGCCGGAGGATCTCCTCAAGGCTGACGGCCTGCGGCCCCGTCGCGACCCCGGCGCGGCTCAGCGCCGGGAGCGGCGGCGAGAGCGACGGCGCGGGACCGTCCTCCCGCAGGTAAAACGTGCCCCGGGCCAGGAACCAGGCCATGAGCGCGAGACAGGCCAGCATGGCGGCAAAAGTCGCTGATCGGCGCGCGTCCATGTTCATCCCACCAGACTGCTCATCTCAAAAATGGGCATGATGATGGCAATGACCACAAAGCCCACCAGACCGCCCAGAATCAAGATCATCACCGGCTCCATGAGCGAGGTGAGCATTTGCAGGCGTGCGGCCACGCGGTTTTCGCAGTCTCCGGCAACCCACAACAGCATTTCGCCCAACTGGCCGCTGCGCTCCCCGGCGGCCACCATCTGGCGGGTCAGCGGCGGAAAAAGCACGGTATTGTCCATATAGCCCGAAAGATCGCGCCCGGCCTGAACGCCGTCGATCATGTTCTGCACGGCCTCGGCCATGAGCAGATTGTCGGCCGCCGACCTGACGATGTGCAAAGCCTTGAGCAACGAAACCCCGTTTTTGAGCAGCATGCCTAGGGTGCGCGTCATATGCCCCACCAGCAGCGGCCGGTACACGCCCCGGATGCCGGGGCAGCGCAAAATTTTCCGCTGGATGCGCCGCCTGCCCTCCGGGCTTTGGCGTATGCGCCAGACCGCCAGCGCGGCCAGCAGGATCAACAGGGGAAAGACCCACCAGCCCGCGCGCAGCGTATCACTGACGCCGAGCAGAATGCGGGTGGGCAGGGGCAGTTCGCGCCCCATGTCCGCGAAAATCCGGGTGACCTTGGGGATCACGAACGTGAGCAGAAAAATCACCACGCCCGTGCCCACCACCAGCATAAGCAGCGGATAGGCCAGCGTGGCCTGCACCTTGCGCTGCAGGGCCACCTGCTGCTCAATGTGCTCGGCGAAACGCTCCACCACGATTTCCAGCGTGCCGGAGGCCTCTCCGGCGCGAACCATGGTCACAAAGGTGGAGGAAAAGACGCGCGGAAACTCCGCCAGACCGTCGGCCAGATCCCCGCCGGAAAGGATGCGGTCCCGCAGGTGGGCCACAATGCCGGAAAGGGCCGAATCATCGCTGTGCGCGCAAATGGCGGAAAGAGCCTCGTCCAGCGGCAGCCCGGCCCGCAGCAGGGTCGCCAGTTGCCGGGCCATGCCCGCCACGGCGGCTTTGGAAACCGGGCGCAGGCGCTGCATCAGACGGGCGCGGAAACCGGAACGCGACCCGGCGGCCGCCACGGACGCGGCGCCGGAAGAGGCGGCCGGAGACACGGAAAGCGGCACCAGGCCGCGCTCATGCAGCAGGCTGACGGCCAGCACCAGCGCCATCACCGTGGAAAATACACGGCGCAGCAGCTTGTGTCTCTTGTTCATGTCACTTCTCCTTTTCTAATATTCAGTTAAAGATCTCTAACTTATGTGGTAAAAGAGCGGCGGGTCCTTCACCCAGAGGTCCCACCGAGCGTTTCTTACCGCGCCGGAGACATCAACCATGTTGGTTATCAAGGGCCCTTTCACGCCGTCGGCATCGGTTAGCATACCACAACCAAAGGATCTTGTCAGTTGCTGTGACAACTTTTTGAAAATTTTTCGAAAAATATGGAGCCGGGCGGCAAAAAGCCCCGCTCAGCGGAGTCCGCCATGCCCCCGCAAAGCACAGGCAGAGCGGGGCGCAGCCCCGCTCTGCCTGTCCATTCGCCCTGTCAGTTTATTCGCCACGCGCGATTTTCTCCTCCGTCTCGCGCAGGATCTCCCTGCGCAGGCGGGTCAGGTACGGCGAAAACGCCACATTTTCGTTCGCGTAGGTGCGGTTGAGGTCATACTCCAGCGGCTCCCACGTCGAGATGGGCGACTCGTTGTGCTGGATGACCGCCTCGAGCTTGTCAAGGCACTTATAGACCCGCGCCTCCGGCGTCCCGAGCGCTTCCATCTCCGCGTAGAGCTCCGCCATCTCACCGCGCACCGGCTGCGGCAGCTGCGCAACCCACGCGCCCAGCAGCTCCTCCTAGCGCGCCGAATCGTCCGCCGTCTTGTCAAAGGCCGGGATGTCCCCGGTGAAGCACTCGCCGAGGTCGTGGATCAGGCACATGCGCAGCACCTTATCCATATCCAGCTCTGGGAATTCGTCCCGCAGCAGAAACGCCATCAGCGTGATGCGCCAGCTGTGCTCCGCGACGCTCTCGTGCCGTCCGCCGGACGTGTAGCTGTGGCGCGTCACGTCCTTGAGCCGCTCCGCCGT
>ERZ506979.1281-NODE-1281-length-11518-cov-7.747710_pt1 | contig 11518 bp, 9 predicted proteins | sample MGYA00512887_ERZ506979 | MGnify/ENA metagenome assembly ERZ506979 | reverse complement strand
CTATGCCCTTCTAGGGCTCCTTCATGCCACCCGTTTTACGGGTGGTCATGACTTTGGAAACTTCATACAAACTTCATAGTTTTTTTACTTTTAAATCCCCAGAGAACGTGATAAAATAGGGGAAACGCGGTGCGCGGGAAGGAGGCGATCCCCATGGGCGATTTGTCGGCGGTGACCGGCTATTACAACGCGGCGGTCCGTATTCTGATGCCGCTGCTGGCGGTGGGGCTCCTGCTTCTGTGCGGGCGGATGCTCCTGCGGCGCAGGAGCAAACCGCGGCCGCTGGCGGCTTTTGTGCTGGAGGACGGCACCCGGCTGCCTGTGACGGCGGAGGAAACCGCCATTGGCCGCAGCACTGTCAGCGACATCTGCCTGCCCGTGCAATCGGTGTCCCGGCGGCACGCGGTGCTTACCCGGGACAAGACCGGGTGGCGGCTGCGAGACACCCGCTCAAAGGGCGGCGTCACCGTCAACGGGGAGCCGATCCGGGTGCCCACCTATCTGGAATACGGGGATCGGGTAGCGTTCGCCGGCGTGGGAATGCGGTTCGTCAAGGCGACGGCGCAGGATGCTCAGACGGCGGACGGCGGAAAAAAGGAGCCAAGCGCCATCCCCGGCCTGTTCGTGCTGACCATCTTCCAGCTGCTGGGCTGTCTGTCCCTGCTGCTGCATTACGCCGATAAGCTGCCGTTGGCGCTGCCGGTGTGCTTCGCCGGGCTGCTGCTCATGGAGTGGATTTACTGCGGCGTCCGCCGGTTTCATGGGGTGGGCGTGGAGCTGCTGGCCTTTTTCCTGGTGACCATCGGTCTGTTTGTGGCGGCGAGCGCGGTGCCGTCTTCCCTTTACAAGCAATTTGCCGCGGTGCTGCTGGGACTGGCCATGTTCTGCGTGTTGAGCCTCATCCTGCGGGACGTGGAGCTGACCATGAAGCTGCGGTATGTCATCGGGGCGCTGGCGGTGGGGCTCCTCGTGCTCAACCTGTTCATCGGGGAAACGCGGGGCGGGGCGAAAAACTGGATTAACCTCGGCTTCATCACCATCCAGCCGTCCGAATTCGTCAAGGTGGCCTTCATTTTCGCGGGCTGCGCCACGCTGGAACGGCTGATGACCTACCGCAATACTATCCTGTTCGTGCTGTTTTCGGGGGCCTGTATCGGGCCGCTGTTCCTCATGAAGGATTTCGGCACGGCCGCCATCTTTTTCATGGGGATGCTGATCATCGCCTACATGCGGTCGGGCGATTGGAAGACCATTGCCTTTTTCTCCGGCCTGGCGGTGGCGGGCGCGGCGGTGATTATCGCGTTCATGCCTTATGTGGCCAGCCGGTTCGCCACCTACCGGCACGCGTGGGAATACGCGGCCTCCTCCGGCTATCAGCAGACCCGCACCATGGTGGCCATCGGCAGCGGCGGCCTATTCGGCGTGGGGGGCGGCAACGGCAACCTGGATATGGTGGCGGCGGCGGACACCGACCTGGTGTTCGGCTTCGTCAGCGAGGAGTGGGGGCTGCTGATTGCCCTATGCTGCGCGGGCTGTTTGATCCTGTTCGCGCTGTATGCGGTGCGGTGCGCCTCCCGGGCCCGATCCGCGTATTTCGCTATCGCGGCCTGCGCGGCGGCGGGGATGTTCCTGTTCCAGGCGGCGCTGAACATTTTCGGCTCCACGGATTTGCTGCCGCTGACGGGGGTGACCTTCCCGCTGGTAAGCAACGGCGGCTCGAGCATGGCGGCCAATTTCGCCATGCTGGCCTTTATCCGCGCGGTGGGACTGGAGAATGCCGGCCCGCCGGCGGCCGGGAAGGGGCAGGTACCGCTGAACCGCCAGGCGTGATGGATCCAGCGCTTACCTAGAAAGATGGCTTATCTGAGAAAGGATGGGTGACAGCCTTGAAACAAATGACGCGGCGGGCGTATCTTCTGCTGGCCTTCCTGCTGGCGTTCACGGCGGGACTGGTCATCCTTCTGGTGATATATGTGGCGGACGCCAAGGCTTGGACCTCTTACCCGGCGAACCGCCATATCTACAACAGCGAGGCGGTTCTCAGCGGGGGAGGCACCATCACCGACCGCAGCGGGGTGATTCTCGCCCAGACGGTGGACGGCAAACGGGTCTACAACAGCAAGGCGGAGATCCGCAAAGCCGTGCTCCACATGGTGGGGGATTCCGACGGCTTTATCAAGACGGGTTTGCAGAGCAGCTACTGGGAGCAGCTGGTGGGGTACAACCTGGTCAACGGGGTGTTCCAGCCAAGCGGCCGGGGCAACGATATCGCCACCACCCTGGATGCGAACCTGTCAGCCACCGCCCTCAAGGCGCTGGGCAGCTATAAGGGAACGGTGGGCGTTTACAACTACAAAACCGGCGAAGTGCTCTGCATGGTCAGTTCGCCCACCTTCGACGTGAACAGCAAGCCGGACGTCGAGGGGGACACGACGGGCAAATACACCGGCGTGTATCTCAACCGGTTTTTGTCCTCCTCGTATCCGCCCGGCTCCACCTTCAAGCTGGTGACGGCGGCGGCCGCCCTGGAGTCGCAGAAGGACATGGACACCCGCACGTACACCTGCAAGCGAGGCGTGGAAGTCGATGGGGAATGGATCAGCTGTCTCGGAAACCATGGGAAAATCGGATTCAAGGATGCGCTGGCCCAGTCCTGTAACGCGTATTTTGCCCAGCTGGCCATCTCTCTGGGGCCGGATACACTGACCAAGTACGCCGAGAAAATGGGGTTTAACCAGAGCTTTTCTTTAGACGGGATCGCCGCGAAAAAGAGCACCATCGACTTCACCGATATCCGCCGGGTGGACTTGGGCTGGGCGGGGATGGGGCAGTACACCAATCTGGCCAATCCCCTGCATTTCTTGACCATGATGGGGGCTATCGCCAACGGCGGCGTACCAGTGAAGCCCTATTTCATCGAGAGCATCACCACCCCGGCGGGCTTGCCGGCGCATCTGCGCGTGTCGAAAAACGGCTCGCGGATGCTCAGCGCGGACGCGGCGGACACGCTGAAGGACATGATGCGCTACACCGTGACAAAGAAGTATGGAGACGCCACGTTCCCGGGGCTGCAATTCTGCGCGAAGACGGGCACGGCGGAGGTGGGGGCCGGTATCGAGCCTCATGCCTGGATCGCGGGGTTCAGCCAGGATGAAAAGACGCCGCTGGCGATCGTGGTGGTCGCGGAGAACGGCGGTTTGGGCATTGGTGTGGCGGGAAAGATTGCCAACACGGTGCTGCAGCAGGCGAAAAAGCTGGTGTAATTTTTATGATAAAGGCGGGCCATGCGCATGGCCCGCCTTCTGCGGTTTATAGGAGTTTGATAGCGGCCAGCAGCAAAAGAAGGACGCCGCCTACCCAGGAAAGATCGTGCCGGAGCCGGGCGGCCACCCGGTTGCCCAGGGCGCTGCCGCCCATCACGGCGGCGGCGGTCAGCAGCAGGGAGAAAAGCAGAACCAACACGGGGGAGGCGTTCCCCATGCCAGCGCCGAAGCCGACGGCCAGGCCGTCCAGAGACATGGCCACGGCCAGGGACGCCGCCTCGGCGGAGGACAGGGTTTTGGACGCGTCCCGATCCGCCTCGGGGGGATCGGCGTATATGTTCAGGATGAACTGGAGACTGAACAGGGAGAAGCGCCATTCCTTGTTCAGCGGCTGATGCCGGCGGATAAGGGCTTTCAGGACGCTGTCGAACAGCTTGACGACGCCCAGAAGGGAGAGAATGGCGAAGCTGACGCCGGCGGTAAGGGCCGGGGGCAGCCAGGGGCGCAGAAGCGTGCCGAGAAACAGGGAGACGGCCAGCAGCGCCGTGCATATGCCGTCGATGACGGCCACCGACAGGAAGGGGATCCGGATGTGGCCGGTGCCGTAGGCGAAGCTGGCGAAGAAGGCGTCGGTGGACAGGGCGGCCACCAGCAGGAAGGCCTCGAGAATGGACGTCCAAAGCTCGGGCAAGGGGAACACACCGCCTTTCTGGCGTCGTAGAGGACGCCCCGCGCCTGTATGGGACGCGGCGAGCGCATGGCGGCTTCCATAGCCGTCGTGGCCCTTCTGGATCAGTCTATTCTCCAACACGGTTTTTGGTTATACCGGCCGTCGGCATCCTTTCGATGAAGCGGGCAAAAGAAAACGCGGTGTCCGGTTGTAAAACCGAATGACCGCGTTTTTTAATAGAATGCCAACTGGAAAATCAGTCCAGCACACAATACTGCCGCATATAGGCTTCCATGCGGGGAAGGACGTCGGCATAGGTCGGCTGGGCCTTGAGGTACTCGTGAATGTCCCGCACGGTGACGAGGGCGTGCACCTGGATGCCATAGGCTTCCCCGACCTCCATGACGGCGGTTTTGCCGGGGGTCTGGCCCACCTCGCAGCGGTTGACGGAAATGAACATGTCGGGGACCGTCACCTGGCCGCAGCCGGTCAGGATGGGCATGGTTTCCCGGATGGCGGTGCCGGCGGTGATGACGTCCTCGATGATGAGGATCCGGTCGCCGTCCTTCGGCCGATAGCCGACCAGGGAACCGCCCTCGCCGTGGTCCTTGGCCTCCTTGCGGTTGAAGAAATAGGGCTTATCCACGCCGTATTCGGTGGCCAGGGCGGCGGCGGCGGCGGTGGCCAGGGGAATGCCCTTATAGGCCGGGCCGAACATGGCGTCGAACCTATCGCCGCAGGTTTCATGAATCAGGGCGGCGTAGAAACGGCCCAGGGCGGCGATTTGACCGCCGGTCTTATAATTGCCGGTGTTGATGAAATACGGGGTTAGACGGCCGCTTTTGGTCTGAAATTCCCCAAAGCGGAGCACGTCGGCGCTCATCATGAACTCGATGAAATCCTTCTTTCTGGTCGTAAGCATTGCGTCCCATCCTTTTTTGTTCGATTGCCACCAGTATACCGTATATGGGGACAAGATGCAAGAGGATGGGGCGCGGGGTTACAGACGGCCGTACACCGCCGCCATGCCGAGGGTTTGCTCGATTTTCAGCAGCCGGTTGTATTTGCACACCCGGTCGGTGCGGGCGGGCGCGCCGGTTTTGATTTGCCCGGCGTTCAGCGCCACGGCGATGTCGGCGATGGAGGTGTCCTCGGTTTCCCCGCTGCGGTGGGAGAGGATGGTGCGGTAGCCGTGCTGCTGGGCGAGCCGCACCGTCCGGATGGTCTCGGACAGGGTGCCGATTTGATTGGGCTTGACCAGAACCGCGTTGGCGCTGCGGGATCGAATGCCCTGCTCGAGGCGGGCGGGGTTGGTGACGAACAGGTCATCCCCCACGATTTGCACCTGGGCGCCTAGCTGTTCGGTGATGTGGGCGAAGCCCTCGAAGTCGTCCTCTCCCAGGGGATCCTCGATGGAAAAGATGGGAAACCGGCCGGCAAGATCCGCAAAGTGGGCGATGAGGGCCTCCCGCGTGAGGGATTGGCCGTTTTTGGGCAGACGGTAGCCGTCGCCCTGCGTCCACTCGCTGGCGGCGGCATCCATGGCAATGGCCACGTCGGCACCGGGACGGTAGCCGGCAGATTCGATGGCCTCCACCAGCAGCTCCAGCGCCTGTTCGTCGTCCCGCAGACTGGGGGCGAAGCCGCCCTCGTCGCCCACCGCCGTGGCCAGCCCCCGGGACTTCAGCGCCGCTTTCAGGGCGGCGTAGATTTCGGTGCCCATCTTCATGGCGTGGCAGAAGGAGCCGGCCCCCAGGGGCACGATCATAAATTCCTGGATATCCACGTTGTTATCCGCGTGGGCGCCGCCGTTGAGAATATTCATCATGGGCACCGGCAGGGTCACACCCCCCGCGCCGCCGAGATAACGATAGAATTCCAGCCTATGGGCCGCGGCGGCCGCGCGGGCGCAGGCCAGGGACACGGCCAGGGTGGCGTTGGCGCCCAGGCGGCTTTTGTTGTCGGTGCCGTCGGCACGGAGGATGGCGTCGTCCACGGCGGCCTGATCGTTAGCAGGCAGACCGTGGAGCGCTTCGTTCAAATCCTGATTGACGGCCCGCACGGCCTTCAGGACGCTTTTGCCGCCGTAGGCGGCGGGATCCCCGTCCCGCAGCTCGACGGCCTCATGGCGGCCGGTGGAGGCGCCGGAGGGCACGCTGGCCACGGCGGCCGCGCCGTTTTCCAGGTAGACCTCCGCTTCGACGGTAGGGGTGCCGCGGGAATCGAAAATCTGGCGGCCGCGGACGGCCGCGATGCGCATGCTGGACAATCCGTATCACTCGCTTTCCTTTTTATATCCATAGTATGGCAAAAATATGAAAAAATAAACTGCCGGGCGGCATTTCTGCGGATTTGGGCCGGCGGCGGTATGTTCGGAACGGAGGGAGGCATACTATGGCATGTTGAATTTTCTGGGGGAGGCCATAGTTTGAAAGAAAGGCATTTGCCTTTCTTTCAAACGGGAGTTTTGTCCTTTCGCGCCAGAAGCACGGCGCGAATTTGCTTAGCAAACCAGACAAAACGTCCCAATCCCTGCGAAAGGATGAGTCATTAAAATGGAAAGCGTGAGGCGGCTGGGGCCGGATTGGTTTTGGGTAGGAGGCAGCGACAGGCGGCTGGCACGGTTTGAAAACATGTTTCCGCTGCCCGACGGGGTGGCGTACAACGCCTACCTGCTGATCGACGAGAAAACGGTGCTGATCGACACGGTGGACGCGGCGGTGACCCGGCCGTTTCTTGAGAATATCGAGGCCACGCTGGACGGGCGGCCTCTCGATTTTTTGGTGGTCAACCACATGGAGCCGGATCACTGCGCCAACATCGAGGCCCTGGCGGCCCGGTACCCCGCCATGAAAATCGTGGGAAACCGCAAGACATTCAGCCTGATGGCGCAGTTTTACGATTTCGACGTGGCCCTGCGGGAGTACGAGGTGAAGGAGGGCGATCGTCTGCCCATCGGCCGGCGGACCCTGCGCTTTACCTTCGCGCCCATGGTACACTGGCCGGAGGTGATGCTCACCCTGGAGGAGACGGAGGGGGTGCTGTTTTCCGCCGACGCCTTCGGCGCCTTCGGCGCGTTCTCGGGGAACCTGTTCAGCGCTCCGGCTCTGTATGAGAGCCGGTGGCTGGACGAGGCGCGGCGGTATTACGCCAATATCGTGGGCCGGTACGGCGGGCAGGTGCAGCGGGTGCTGGGCAAGCTGGCCGGAGCGGACATCCGGATGATTTGCCCGGCCCACGGGCCGATCTGGCGGGAGAACCTGCCGTATATCCTGGAAAAATACGATCGCTGGAGCCGCTACGAGCCGGAGACGGCGGGGGTGGTGCTGGCGTACGCCACCATGTACGGCAACACAGAGGCGGCCGTTCACCGGCTGGCGGCCCGGCTGGCGGATCGGGGGGTGGAGGATATCCGGATGTTCGATGTGTCCAAGACCCATCCCTCCTTCATCGTCGCAGAGGTGTTCCGGCTGAGCCATCTGGTGCTGGCCGCCCCAACCTATAATGGCGGGCTGTATTACGCCATGGACGCCCTGCTGCGGGAAATGGCGGCGCTCAACGTGCGCAAAAGGGGCGTGGCGGTGGTGGAAAACGGCTCTTGGGCACCGGCGGCGGGCAAGGAGATGGCGACGCTGCTGGCCGGCATGACGGAAATGGAGCTGCTCGCGCCGCCGCTGACCCTGAAATCCGCGCCCAAAAACGGGCAGCGGGAGGCTTTGGACGCACTGGCGGATCGGGTGGCCGACGGGGTGCTGGCGGCGCGGGAACGGTTGTGATTTCCCGGAAAACGTGGTAGGATGATGCCATAAGCCGGGAAAGGAGCGAGGCGTATGCGCCATTGGAGGGAAATTCTCGCGGGCGGGCTGTGCCTGCTGCTGGCGGGGTGCCGCGGGCCGGCGGTTTCGCCGGAGTCGGAAGGGCCGGACAGCAACCGGTATACCCCGCCGTATCCGGTAACGGATGCGCTGTTGCCGGTGGAGGCGTGTTCGGATCCCCGCGAGGAAACGATTTCCCATGTGGTCATTCATTCCATGAGCGCCGTGCGGGATCATCCGGAGGCCCCCTGGGATATGACGCATATCCGTCGCATCTTTCTGGACGGGGGCGTTTCCACCCATTATGTCGTGGATCGTCAGGGAACGGTCTATCGCCTGATTCCCGAGGAACGGATCGCCTGGCATGCCGGAAAAGGGAAATGGCTTGAGGAGAGATTTACCGATCGGCTGAACGCGTATTCCATCGGCATCGAGTTGTTGGGCATGGGGACGGCGGAGGAGATGGAGACCATACTCACGCCGGATCAGTATGCGGCTCTGGCCCCGACGCTGGCGGGGTTCACCGACGAGCAGTATGCGGCGCTGCGCGGTCTGCTGCGGGACATAGAACGGCGGCATCCGGCGGTGCTCTTCAACCGGGAGCATATTTTGGGGCATGGGGATTACAGCCCCAGCAAGACGGATCCCGGCGAACTTTTTGACTGGAACCGCCTTGAACTGCCGGACAAACCGGGCCGCCCGCAGGCGGAGGAAAGGAAGGAATCATCATGACGAGCTTTGACACGCTGTATAAGGATCTGCTGCGCCGTAGCTTTTCGGACGGCAAGGAGCCGCTGCCGGAATACGACGCGTACCATCTGGACTGCCTGCTGCATCCGGAGAAATATCCCCCCGTGCTGCGCACCGCCTCCTGCGGCGAGGGGGACTGCGAGCACGCCTGCCAGAACAGCTGCATCTTCGATGCCATCGTCACCGGGGAGGACGGCTCAATGGAGATCGATCCCGCCCTGTGCACCGGCTGCGCGGCCTGTATTGAGGCCTGCCGGATGGAGCGGCTGACCGCGAGCCGGGATATTCTGCCCGCCATGAAGGCGGTACGGGAGGCGCAGGGGCCAGCGTATGTGCTGGTAGCGCCGGCGTTCATGGGGCAGTTCAGCCCGGAGGTGACGCCCGGCAAGCTGCGCAGCGCCTTCAAGGCCCTGGGGTTCGCGGGCATGATCGAGGTGGCGCTGTTCGCCGACATCCTCACCCTCAAGGAAGCGCTGGAGTTCGACAGGCATATTCTTAACGATGGGGATTACCAGTTGACCAGCTGCTGCTGCCCCATGTGGATCGCCATGATTCGGAAAATCTATCACGAGCTGATGCCCCATGTGCCGGGGGCGGTGTCCCCGATGATCGCCTGCGGGCGGGTGGTGAAAAAGCTGCATCCCGACGCGGTGACGGTGTTTGTCGGCCCGTGCCTGGCCAAAAAGAGCGAGGCGAGAGAGCCGGATATTGCCGGCGCGGTGGATTACGTGCTGACCTTCCAGGAGGTGCAGGACGTGTTCGAGGCGGCGGGGATCGATCCGGCCGATCAGCCGGAGAACGAGAAGGATCACTCCTCCCGGGCAGGCCGGATTTATGCCCACACCGGCGGGGTGAGCGAAGCGGTGCGCTGCACGGTGGAGCAGCTGAATCCTCACCGAAGCATCACCGTCCACACCCGGCAGGCCGACGGAGTACCCGCCTGCCGGGCCATGATCGAGGAGCTGAAAAGCGGGCAGACCACCGCCAACTTTTACGAGGGAATGGGCTGCGTCGGGGGCTGCGTCGGGGGGCCGAAGGCCATTCTCAGCCGGGAAGAGGGCCGGGAGCATGTGGTGGCCTACGGCAATGAGGCAGCCTATGCCACGCCTCTGGAAAACCCTTATGTCATCGAGCTGCTTCATCGGCTGGGCTTCGACACGGTGGAGGAGCTGCTGGAATACAGCGATATCTTCACCCGGGATTTTGGGCCAAAGGAATAACGGGCCGGATGTATCATCCGACGATAGGTATGTTCAGGCGCCGCTCCGAAAAGAGCGGCGCCGTTTATTTTTTGATTTTTTGGATGGATATGGAAATCCACCTTGTAAAAAGGGGAAAGGCAACGTATAATGGGAAAATAACAATGCTGTTGGGCTCCCATACCGGGCGAGGGGCGGTACGGCCAGGAGGACGCCATGTTTGATTTGATGAACGAGATACCAGAATTGGTTTACGTGTCCGATTTGGAGAACTACGATTTGCTGCTCGTCAACACCGCCGGACGGGAAACTTTTCATTTGAAGGACAGTCAGGGACTCAAGTGCTATCAGGCGCTGCAGGGGCGGGATGCGCCCTGCCCATTCTGCACCAACGCGCGGCTGAATACCGAAACCCCGTATACCTGGGAGTACACCAACCCGCTGACACATCGGCATTATCTGCTCAAGGACAAGCTGATTCGCTGGAAGGGACGGCTGGCCCGCCTGGAAATCGCGTTTGACATCACCGAAACGGAAAACAAGAAAATCGCTCTGCAGAACGCCCTGGACGGGGATAAAATGATCATGGAATGCGTGCAGATGCTGTATCAGTCTGAGGATGTCGACAGCGCTATCAACCGGGTACTCGATCGGGTGGGCTCGTTCATGTCGGCGGACAGGGCCTATCTGTTCGCCATCCAGGGAGAGCGGATGGCCAACACCCATGAATGGTGCGCGCCTGGGGTGGAGCCGCAAATCCAGAATCTTCAGGATTTGGACATTCGGCTGCTGGACAGGTGGCGGCCCAGCTTCGACAGGCAGGAATGCGTTATCATCGAGGATTTGGAAGCCATCCGGGACGATTCTCCCGACGAATATGAGACGTTGAATATACAGGGGATCTCCAGTCTGGTGGCGGTGCCTCTGGAAAAGGACGGGGAGCTGACCGGGTATATCGGGGTGGACAACCCGCCGGCGGAGAAAATCGCCAACATATCGCCGCTGCTGCACACGCTGCGGTATTTTCTGATGACATCCTTGAGACGGGCGGAGGATGAGCGGCAGCTGGTGCGCCTGAGCTATTACGACACGTTGACCGGCTTCTACAACCGGAACCGCTATATCCGGGACATCAACAGGCAGGCGCAGGCGGACGGGTCGTTCGGCATTGCCTATTTGGATGTCAACGGCCTGAAGGATATCAACGATTATTACGGGCACGATTACGGCGATCAGGTGCTGGCATCCTGCGCCCAGAAAATCCGGGACGCGTTTCCAACGGGGGATTTTTACCGCATCGGCGGCGATGAGTTTCTGATCATTATGCGTAACATTAAGGATAGCCGTCTGCCGCTGATGAAAGCGGATGAGCTGAGAGCAGGCATCGAAAAACTGGGACTTGAAGCTGATGTCCGGGTGCCGCTGTCGATATCCGTAGGCGTATCGTTTTATCCCGTAGATGGTACAGATGATGCAGTGCTTTTATATAAAGCAGATAAGGCTTTGTATCAGACAAAGGACAAAGGCAAGAACGGCTATACGATCTATGAGGAAAAGGAATAAAGCGGAATATAGATAAAAAGCCTGCGTTTCATTAGAAACGCAGGCTTTTTGATGTGAGGAAAGAATTTTTACGTAAGTTTTTGATATTTACCAGGGGCAGTTGGAATTAGGGCATTCGGTGCGGCCGTCGCCATAATAGCCGCCTCTGTGCTCGCCGCGGTATTCACCTTTATGGTGGCGGTATTTGCGGTGGCCTTCATAGTAATGGCCGCCTGCATGGTAATAGCTGCGGAAATGCTCGCGGGCAGCGTCTTTTTC
>ERZ506979.1276-NODE-1276-length-11550-cov-4.975555_pt1 | contig 11550 bp, 7 predicted proteins | sample MGYA00512887_ERZ506979 | MGnify/ENA metagenome assembly ERZ506979 | reverse complement strand
CCCGTCAGGGCTTGTCCATAAGGCGTGTCAACCTTCGGGAATACTGGAAAGCACCGCCCAGGTCCCGAAAAGCGGCTTTAAACCTTCGGGAATCCTGTTTCTCTGCGAATCGTCTATTCCTTCTGCAGCACGTCTTCCATTTCTTCGATCATGCCCACATTGCCGCTTTCGATGAGCTTTCTGAATTCTTCCAGCTGTTCCCTGATTTCCTTTGACATTTCCGGAAATTTCGGCGCAATGTCCTTCAGTGCCCGGATGACGATCTGGGAGACCACGTAGCGGGTGTACCATTTATTGTCTGCCGGCACAATGTACCAGGGCGCTTCTTCGGTGGAGGTGGCGGATATCATTTCACTGTACAGTTCCTGGTACCGGTTCCAGTACCGTCTTTCGTTAATATCGGCCATGGAGAATTTCCAGTTTTTCTTTTTGTTCAGAATCCGCTGGGCCAGGCGGTCCCGCTGTTCGTTTTTCGATACATGAAGGAAAATCTTAATCATGTGAAAACCGTTTTCCCCCAGGTACCGTTCCCAGTCTCGGATCTGGCGGTAGCGGATATCCCAGATATTTTTCGTAATCAGGTTCTTCGGCAGCTTTCCCTGGTGGATGAGGTCATGCACCCTGGTCACCACCACATCTTCGTAGTGGGAGCGGTTGAAAATACCGATATCCCCCCGCCGGGGCAGGGCTTTATTGATGCGCCACATGTAGTCGTGGTCCTTTTCTTCGCTGGTAGGCTGCTTGAAGGACACCACATGGACACCATTGGGGTCCAGATGGGAAAAGACATGGCGGATGGTGCCGTCCTTGCCGGCGGCATCCATGGCCTGGAGGACGATGATGAGGCCGTAGGTGCTCTGGGCATAGAGCTTGGCCTGCAGCAGGTTCAGCTCTTCCAGTGCTTTGGGAAAGGCACTCATTTTGACCGATTCCTTATCCACATTCACATCGCAGGCCGTAGGGAATTTCTTCAGATTGATTTTCTCCCCTTCCCTGGCCCGATAGCGGTCAATATCGATTTTTACAGGGCCGTCATATTTCTTTTCCGGCACAGATTCCTGATTCCCCTGATTTTCCATAATGGTTTCTCTCCTTGTAATCCTATGATGCGGAAATGATTTGTCAGTAAAAGCGATTTTCCTTCGGGACATGGCATATCCCCGGCCGCCCTTTGTCTACCCCTTAGCGGAGAAAACGCAGCCTGCCCCGCCAGCGGCGCCCTTTTTGCCTTTGAAAATCCCATGCAGCAGCCTGCCCTGCCAGCTGCTCCTTTTACTTCTTATCTATGGAATTCTTGATTTCCTCCAGGGATTTGATATCCACTTCGGAAATCAGTTTCTTGAACTGTTCCAGCTGTTCCTGTACTTCCGGCGCCAGCTTCGGGAACTGGGGATTGATTTTCTTCAGGGCCTCAAGGGTAATGAGAGCTACCACGTAGCGGGTATACCATTTGTTATCTGCCGGCACAATGTACCAGGGGGAAATGTCCTTGGAAGTTTTGGTAATCATTTCTTCATAGAGTTCCTGATACCGGTCCCAGTACTGTCTTTCATTAATATCGGACATGGAGAATTTCCAGTTCTTCTGCTGGTTGATGATGCGGTCCATGAGGCGGCGCTGCTGTTCCTTCTTCGATACATGAAGGAATATTTTCACCATCTGGAAACCATTCTGGTGCAGATACTTTTCCCAATTGTTGATCTGCTCATACCGCTCTTCCCAGAAATCCTTGTGAATCAGTTCCTGCGGCAGCTGGCCCTTATGGATAAGGTCATGAATGCGGGTGACAATGACGTCCTCGTACTGGGAGCGGTTGAAAATGCCGATGTCTCCCCGTTCCGGCAGAGCCTTGTTGATACGCCACATGTAGTCATGGTCCTTTTCCTCGCTAGTGGGCTGCTTAAAGGACACCACCTTCACGCCGCCAGGATCCAGGTTGGCGAAGACATGGTTTACCGTGCCGTCCTTACCGGCAGCATCCATGGCCTGGAGTACGATGATGAGACCGTAGGTATTCTGGGCATACAGCTTTTCCTGCAGGTCCTTCACTTTTTCAATGACCTCCGGGAAATAAAGAGATTTCACCTTTGCCTTGTCAATGACCACATCGCAGGCCGTGGAATATTTCTTCAGATTGACTTTGGTGCCTTCCTTGACACGATACCGATCAATATTCACTTTTCCATCTTTGATTTCATCCATCACAGCATCCTCCTGTCTATCAGAATTACACTCTCCCTTTTATTATAAAACACATGTCCTTTTACAGGCATAAAAAGAATTTCTATTAACCCTTATCAGTCATAGTATAATAAAAGCAGAAAGGAGGAGCGCCATGGAAGAAGATAAGAAACCGGAAGGAAAAAGGTACCGTACCATGGAAAGCATTGCCGGCGTCTTTACAGAATCCGACGTCCGGCAGAAACTCTTCGGAAATAAGGGCTTCCAGTTTTACCTGTTCCAGAAAAGGTGGAAAAAAATCGTAGGCAGCCTCATGGCAGAGGAATCCTACATTACCGGCTGCAAAGGTCCCCTCCTCTTCGTCCGGGTCACCAACTCCGCCTTCCTCCAGCAGCTTTTCATGATGAAGGCAGACATTCTGAAAGAGCTTTCCAAAGATGAAATCGGCCGCTATTTCACAGATATCAAATTCCTCGCCGGCTCTCCCCAAAAGCCTTACAAGCCCTTCACCACCCTGGATCCAGTGAATTCGGCCATTGAAAAGGAACAGAAACGGTACAGCCAAAGTCTCTCCGAAGGAGAAGAAGCCTGGATACAGAACTGGGTCAGGAGTCACGTAAAAAAAGAGGCCGTCCGTGCCCCCTTTGCTGAAATGATGGAAGAAGTGCTGAAAATCCGAAAGGGAGAACTGGCCGACGGCTACCACCCCTGCTCCATCTGCGGCAGCCTCTGCCCGCCTGCTTCCCCCATCTGCCCTGCCTGCCAACGGAAACTGGCTAAAACAAAGAAAAACAAGGTCATCCTCATTCTGAAAGAAAATCCCCACTACACCTATCAGCAGGTCCGCGCCATCCTCCCCTGCGAATACAGCCTCTATGAAGAAGCAAGGGATATCCTCATTCATCGGGCCAAAGAAAAAATCTTTCGCAAAGAGGCGGCAGATGAAGAAAAGAGAAAACTTCTTTCCCTCCTCCTCCACCGGCCTCTGTCTGATATTACGGTAAAAGAAGCAGAAGACATGCTAAAGCACATGCCCCAGAAGAAATGGGACTAAAGCGCCTCACGGCGCGAATGCAGAAAGCTTAGAATCAAGGTCCATCTGCGAAGCTGCCAAGGGGAGGTCACTTCCTATGATGGAATAAAAAATTGTTTCACGTGAAACAGGCCCGGCGCCAAAAAGCGCCGGGCCTGTTTTTTTGCAGTAAAAAACTCCTGATTCGTCCCATGCCGATGCATGGTAGGACTCAGGAACACCGTCTTCAGTGAATCGGCCAGGAGCAGCCGCCGAAGCGGAATATCTGTGTCGTCAGAGAAGATCGGCCGAAGCCATATTGCCACCGTGATGTCTGACAGGTTTTTCCTCAGGAGTTTTTTCAGAAATTTTTCAGTTGTCGGTACCGAAGAGAGGGCTGATTCATGAGAAGTTTCCTCCCCTCCCGCCGGTTCCTCAAGGATAGGCGCCTGCCGGAAGGAAAAGGAGAGCCCTTCGGAGCTCCCTCAGCTCTCTCTGTGTACATAGTCCTTTTGAGAAAAGGGATGTCTCAATGGTTTGGGATGGGGGCTATTGGACACGCCTGCGGCGTGAGGGTTGACGGGACTTCGTCCCGAGGGTTCTAAAGGTTCTTAAGTTTGACGGCCCTTCGGGCCGAGGGTTGTGGTGGCGGCTGACGCCGCAGATTAAAAAAAGGGGCGCGGCTCCGCCGCAGGTTGTATAGAAGGGTTGTGTTCGCTTCCGCTCAGGGGGCGACAGCGCCTGCGGCGCTGAGGGTTGCGGATTGCCCTACGGGCAATGCTTATAAAGTCAGCGTTACGGGATTGGCTGTCTGTGTCATATGTGACACAATATCCAGTGCCACCTATTTTCTCGTTTCCCCTTGAGGGGAAATGCCACGTAGTGGCAAAAGGGTGTACGGAGCTGAGCACAGAGATGACACTCTATCGTTTTCCTGACCGCCAATCGGCAGCCCCCTGAGCGAAGCGACGCAACCCTTAGCCCGTGCGTCAGCACAGGGCTATACGCCCTTCTGCGCCACAGGCGCAGGACCCTACGGGAATACCGGAAAGCACCACCCAGGTCCCGGTCCCGATCCCGACCGCACCATAGGCGCCCACCTCCACCCTTTGAACCCTCAAGCCCCAAAGGGGCTTGTCCATAAAAGGCGCGTCAACCCTCGCCGGCACGCAGGACTCTTTCCACGCAAAAAGGCTGTGAAAAAATGGGAATCATTTCTTCACAGCCTTTTTTTATTTTTCCCTGTTTTATCCCAGACGGGCTACAATGGCTTTGGCCCAATTTCTGTCGATAATGAGATCATCTCTGGAAATGGCATCGATACGGGAAAGGGCCGCTTCTTTGATGGCATTGTAAAGAGCCTTGTCAAACTCCATGGACGCCACCATGTGACCTTCTTTCCGGAAAAGGAATCCATTCTCACCGTCTTCGTTGGTGGCAAAGTAGATTTCATCAATGTGCTTATCCTTGTACCGTTCCTCCACGTTGTCCCAAATAGAAGACTTAATGATTTCCACAATTCGGTCATCCAGCCCTGCATCGAAAATCAGGAGCTTTTCCTTGAAATCGTTATAGGAAAGGACGATACGCTTCCGGTACCCATCAAACGCATTGCCTCTCTTCTTCAGAATCTTTTCCATATCCCCATAGGAAGAACCGTCGGCATCCACAAAAATCAGGATTTTGTCCTCCTGCTGGTGATAAAGGAAATTGTAATTCAAAAGAGCCGTGGCACCGCAGTCGGGACAGCGGTAGCGGAAAGCTTCGTCGTTCCTGACCTTCTCTTTCATTTCCGGAAATTCAAGGGTATTGATACTGTCCCAAACCTGAAAGGAATGTTTCTTCCCGCACTTGGGGCAGGTGATTTCCTGCATTGCACTCTGTGACATGACAGCCTCCTAATCAACTGATTTGATTTTTATTATAGCACACCTTCGGTGTGAGGGTTGACGGCCCTTCGGGCCGAGGGTTGCGGATTGCCCTGCGGGCAATGCTTATAAAGTCAGCGTTATGAAAGAGGGTTCTTAAGATGGACCGGCCCTTTGGGCCGAGGGTTATGGTGGCGGCTTTGCCGCAGTTTTTATAAAACTATCCTCACCGCTTTGCGCAGCTCCATTCCCATCGGGCACGAAAGAGGCGCGCTTGATGTGCAGCCTATGCGCCGAGATTCGCCGGACTTGGAAATTCTATGCAGAATGGCCGCCAGAGGAAGGAGCCTTATGCGTTACGGGAATTGCATAAGTATTTCAATCATTCCTGGCACCAGAAGACAGAAACCAGCCACAGGAGCCCTGTTAAATAAACTCTCTGGGGTAGTCGTAAAGTTTCTTCGTTCTTTCCTTATAGTCCGGAAGCCAGTGGGCCATGAGGGCATGGAAACGACGGGTATGACCTGTTTCCAGAAGATGGTTCAGCTCGTGCACCACCACCGACTCGATGCATGCCTCCGGCTTGGTAATAAGGTCCAAGGCAAAGGAAAGCTCTCCGGTCCTTACATTGCAGCTGCCCCATCGGCTCTTTAGAATGCGAATGGTCAGGGAAGAAGGCTGGACGCCCATGCGGGGCGCCCAGATTTCTATATATGTTTCTATAACCTTCCGCAGTTCTTCCTTCATAAGATTCCTGTAAGCACGGGGCCTGTCTTTCGTCCGGGGCCCTATCATAAGGCAGAGCTTTCCCTCCTCCACCGACACGGAGTTCACGGTGCCGCGGCCATAAACAATGGGGTATTCCCGGCCCAGAAAGAAATGTTTTTCGCCGCTGTCATAGGTATAGCAGGGGACGGCAGGCATTTTGGCCAGCTTTTCCCGGATCCATCCATCCTTTGAAGCCACGAAATGTTCCACTTCCCCTAGAGCCATGGCAGATGGGGCTGATACAAGAACCTTCCCTGTCCTGGAAATCCGAAGGTAAATGGCTCTGAGTCCCCTCTTCCGTGTAATGGTTACAGGATAGGCGAAAGATTCCATTTTCTGCATCCTTTGCTTCATCACTTGTCCCCCTACTCCTTCCTCTTGTCCTTCTCCCCGCCCCGGGGCAGCACTCAAAAAGCAGGGATGCATCGGATATGCACCCCTGCCGTCAATGCCTGTTACACCTTTGTGCTTTCCTGCAGCACATGGTCATCCGTTTCAAAAAGAGCCTTCGCAAATTCATCAGGATTGAAGCGGTCCAGGTCATCTTCCCTTTCGCCCATGCCGATCCACTTGACAGGCACATGAAGTTCTTCATGAACGGAAAGCACCACGCCCCCTTTGGCGGTGCCGTCCAGTTTGGTAAGAACCACGCCGGTAAGGGGCACGATTTCCCCGAAATTCTTTGCCTGGCTAATGGCATTCTGACCGGTGGTGGCATCCAGTACCAGAAGCGTCTGGTGCGGTGCATCCGGAATCACTTTCTTCACCACCCGGCTGATTTTCCCCAATTCTTCCATGAGGTTTACCTTCGTCTGGAGACGGCCGGCCGTATCAATAAGGACCACATCAGCCCCTCTGGCTTTGGCAGCCGATACGGCATCAAATGCAACTGCTGCGGGATCGGCGCCTTCCGCATGCTTTACAATATCCGCACCTGTCCTTTCCGCCCAGATGGTGAGCTGTTCCGATGCAGCAGCGCGGAAAGTATCAGCCGCTGCCAGAAGGACCTTCTTTCCTTCCTTGTGGAGACGGCCGGAGAGCTTGCCAATGGTGGTGGTCTTGCCTACCCCGTTCACACCGACCACCAGAATCACCTCGGGATGATGGGTAAACTCTGCACCCGCCGTATCATCCTTCAAAAGCTCCTTCACCGTTTTCTCCATGAAAGGCATGACTTCGTTGGTATTGTGAATCACCCCTTCCGTGACGCCCCGGCGAATCTGGCGCATCAGATAATCCGTGGTACGGACACCGATATCACCGGAAAGGAGTACCATTTCCAAATCTTCCAGGAAATCCTCATCAATCTGGGCATAGCCGATGACTACGCTTTCAATATTCTTGATCAAACTCTGCTTGGTCTTTGTGAGACCTCTTTTGATTTTGTCAAAAAATCCCATACTCATTCCTCCGAACATACAATAATATATTCTATTGTACCATGAGTGACGATGAAATAGGAAAAGGCCGGTGAATCTTTCTTACATTCTCTATGAATTCCCGAGAAAATGTATCTATAAAACTCATAGTTCTCCCTTCCATACCTCCAAAATCAGCAAACATAATTTCTGTATTTCCTATTCCCATTTTCTTCCCTATCCGTTATAATAGAGAACAGATGAGAGCATGGAAAAGGTCCGGGGAGTGGCCACAAAAAAATACCCGATTCCTGATTCGGCTGCAAGCCATCTCGCAAAGATGAATACATAAGAGCTCCGGGTCTCAAGCCCGTTCAATGCGTTCTGAGTTTTCAAATCCTTTTCGGCCAAGAACTCAAGAAGAAATCAATCGCCTTCGCGATAGAAAAGCCTGAAGAAAGCGTCCTTCTATGGATCGGACAGTTTCACCTAGGAATCTGTCTGTGCGCACGCTCTTTTCAGGCTTTTCGTAGTGCCTTCAATGATGGACGGGTCTGTGAAAAAATACATGAATGACATGGATACCACTCCGCCCCACTGTCATTTCGAACGTTGCGAAGCGGAGTAGAGAAATATCACTTTTCAATGGTACAGAGAGCATTGGTGGCAGGAGATTTCTTGGTTCAAAGCTTCAATAGAGTCCAAAGTTTTCCACCCATGCCGGCACATTCCCCACTCGAGATGACAAAGGGCCTGGAATCTTACCATCAGAAAAAATTATAAAAAAGGCTGTGAAGAAATGATTTACATTTATCACAGCCCCTTTTTATAATTATCTATTTATCCGGTATTCGTTCATAATGAAAACCGATCCTCTATGCAGGTCCATGTTCCTTTAAAAACAGAAATCTCATAGAGAAGGATGAAGCCTCTGCAGCCCGATGAAAAACATCTCCCTGACAGAGTTTTCTATTTCCCATAAGCCCTGATTTCACGTATCATCCTGACTCTCTTCCAGTTCTCCCTCTATATCCAGGTACAGAGCCTGCAGTTGATTGACTGTTTCATCCGCTGCCTGCCAGAGGCCCCGCTTTTCTGCTTCCAAAAGAGTTTCCGTAATGCGCTGCAGGGCCCAGGGGTTCACTTCTTTCATCCAGTTCTGCACTTTAGCATCCAGAGCATAAGCATCTGCCAGCTTTTCATACATCCAGTTTTCCATCACCTTGCTGGTAGCATCCCACTGGAAACTGATGGATACACGGCTTGACAGATCGGCTGCCCCTTTGTAGCCATGCTTCATCATGCCCTGTATAAACCGGGGATTGATGGTTTCCATGCGAAAAACCCGCTTAGCCTGTTCCTGCACGCTGCGGACCTTGACGCTGCCCCTTTCCGTACTGTCGCCTTCATAGGAGCGGGGAGATTTACCCGAAAGGCTCCGTACAGCCGCTATCATTCCGCCATGATAGGCATTGTAATCATCGCTGCTCATCATATTCGTTTCATGGTTATCTTCATTTTTTAAAGTTACATCCATATGGGACAGGCGCTCTTTAAAAAGCCCGGGTTTGTAAGTTCCTTTGGCACTGCTGCCGTAGGCATGACCGCCCCATCTGACAAAAACGCGGGATAGGTCATCCAGGCTGTCCCAGTTGCGAGATTCCAGCAGGGCACCTACACCGGCGCCATAGGTTCCCGGTGCATCACCAAAAATACGGTAGCAGGCTTCCCGCCAGGCTTCTTCTGTCGGCATCCCCTTCTTTTCCATGGCACTGCTTTCGGAAAGGACATGTTTACGTATAAAATTGTCTTCCTCCTTCTCCGGAAGGGATGCAGCCAGCAGGACTGCCTTGTCCATAAGAGAAACTGCTGCCGGCATGGTATCCCTGAAAAGGCCGCTGATTCTGCCTGTTACATCCAGTCTGGGCCTTTTCAGCTCCGAAAGGGGAATCGGCTCCAGGCGCTTCACATAAAGGCTTCCTTTTTCCCAGATAGGACGAATGCCCATGAGATAAAGAAATTCCGCTATACACTGCCCGTGACTTCGCATATTGGCACCGGACCAGAAAACCATGCCAATATTTTCAGGGTACTTTCCTTCCTCCCTGATATAACGGGCAATAACCTCATCACCCAGCTCTTTGCCTACCGCCCAGGCCGCTTTAGTAGGAAGCTTTCTGGGATCGATACCATAGAAATTAATTCCTGCCGGAAGGAGGGATACACCACCGGCATGAGGTGAGCCTGAGGGCCCGGGCATAATATATTTCCCTTCTATTCCTTCCAGGGTATGATCCATTTCCTGAATCGTGCCGGAAAGCCTTTTGTACAGGTCATGACAGATATAGCGAGCCGTCTTTTCCACCTGCCTCTGCCATAAGGCATCCCCTTCCCGTACTGACTTGGCTGAAAGGGCTTTTCTGATGCCTTCTTCACTAAAATGATGAACCATCAGAGTGTCGATAAACTGTTCCGCTTCTTTTCTGACAGCAGTCATCATTTCGCTGCCCGTCTTTTTCTCAGAAAGAAGGGTCTGTGCGTTTTCCATCAATTCTTTGGCTGTGTATCCGTATTTTTCTGCAAACACATCCAGAATGGCAGGGCAGGAGCCATCAGGCTGCCTCATGAGCTGGATGATTTCATTTCTGAGAATCTCTCCTTCCGGCGCCTGTCCCAATATATGAAGTCCCACATGGCATTCACTGTTTTTAATATCCTCTATGTACTGATGCAGCCTTGTCAGATATTCAGAAAATGGCTTCGATTCATCATAGGGCACTTCCCCATCCAGCTCCGCTTTCATAGCCAGGCTGCGTATTTCCGGCACCAGGTGGGATGCTGTTTCCGGCTCCACTGTAAGGAAATGGGCATATTCATCCATATTCTTCTCAAGCTCTGAGAGCTCGTCATAGGTGCCTGCATCTGCCATAGGTGCAGGCATATGGTCTACCAGGCAGGCGCTCCCCCGTCTTTTGGCCTGTATCCCCTCTCCGGTAATGGTCATATGGTAAGGATACACATTGGGAAGAGAGCCCAGTGCCAGATCCGGATAACTGCTCAGGTCAAGTCCCGCGCCCTTGCCCGGCAGCCATTCCAGATTTCCATGGGTTCCTACATGAATGACGGCATCCGCCTTCCAGATATCCCGTATCCACAGGTAATAGGCCAGGTACTGATGGGTAGGAGCGATAAAAGGATCATGATAGATTTTGGCTGCATCAAAACCGTAGCCCCGGGGTGCCTGCACCGTGATAAAAACATGTCCATCCATAACACCGGGAACCAGAATGCTGCCTTCCCCATCCACCATGACACTGCCGGGAGCACGGCCCCAGTCCTTTTCCATCTGCGCCCTGACATCGTCAGGGAAGGTCTGAAAAAAGTCTCCATACTGTTTTCCTGTCACCTTATGGCAGGCCCTCTCTTCCGCTTCCGTCATCATGGACAAATCATTGGTGGCCTGGCTGGTGATGAGCTGAACGAGCTTGCTGCCTGTTTCCGGGACATAATCTATCCTATAGCCTTTCGCTTTCATCTTTTCCAGAAGGCGGCGTACACTTTCTATGCTGTCAAGGCCGAAGGCACTTCCGATATTGGAATTCTTAGGCGGATAGTTGTGAAAAATAATGGCAATTTTCTTGTCTTCATTTCTCTTCCTGTGAAGCCTGGCCCAAGCACCGGCCTTAGCTGCCATGGCAGCTATCCGTTCTTTCAAAGGCAGATATTCCACCTCTCCTGTTTTCTTCACATGCTTGGCCGCTATGGGCACCCCGTGGATAATGCCGTCAAATTCAGGCATGGAAACACTGATGGACACTTCCATGGCATTCATGCCTTCCGTTGATTTTTTCCACTCCTCCTCCGGCATAAGCAGGGAATAGCACTGCAGCACAGGAATTCCCATTTCATGGAGCGCTTCTCTGGAAATGGAGCCGGAAGTGGTGAATGAAAATTTCATTACATTCACCAGGCAGTCAATCACAGGCTTTCCATCCTTCATAAAATACCGATGAAATACTTCATCAAGGGATGGCATACCCAGTTTCGTATCTGGAAGCCCGTTAGTGAAAACAGGAATGACATTAAGCCCCTGCCGCTCCGCCTCCTCAATGAAAGCATCCTGGTATTTTGTATCTCCCCAGATCCATTCATCCCGATAAAAAAGAAAGCCGATGGTAGGCCCTTCCGGCTTGCAGAATCTCTCCCTATAGGAAGAAAGATCCGTCATATACCTGTCCTTCATACCGAAATGGTAGAGTCCCGCCCAGCAGAGGGGACTGGGATCCGGTGGCTTTACCGGGGAAGTCTCAAAGAGGAAAGCGCCATAGAGCCATAAATTCCTATAATTTTCCAGTCCGCCGTA
>ERZ506979.1264-NODE-1264-length-11608-cov-4.168181_pt1 | contig 11608 bp, 10 predicted proteins | sample MGYA00512887_ERZ506979 | MGnify/ENA metagenome assembly ERZ506979 | reverse complement strand
AATCAGCTGATACCGCCCGTCTACTGTAGGGCGGACACTGATGGGCTGCAGCAGTCCGTTTTGCAAAATACTCACCGCCAGTTTTTTGATCTCGCCTTCATCAAATACTGTGCGCGCCTGAAAAGGCGACGGTGTGATTTTTTCAATGGGAAGCAGCCATACCTTCGTCTGTTCCGCTGGTTTCTCTTTCGCCAAATCGGGTTCCTCCTTTGCACGCGGGAAATACGCCGAAAAGTGAAAAGAAAAAAGCGTATCCGCGCCAACATCTTGCAACAAGACAAATTGTAGCACGGATACGCTAATATTTCCAGTTATTTCCATTTACATCATTCGACAACCGGATGTCATTTCAACGGGGCTTTTGCGATTTTGCCGCCGTTTCTTGGGTAAACAGGCGGAGTTTGCGATATTTTTTCATACAAAATAAGCGTCCGGGCCGAACCGTCGGGCAACGTCACATCCTGACGGCCCGCATATTTCCCGCCCAGCTTGGCAACCGCACCCTGCGCGGCATCAATTTCCTCATCCGCGCCGCTGCCTTTCATGGCAATGAACACGCCGCCCCGCCTCAGCAAGGGCAGGCAATACTCGGCCAGCACCGGCAGTGCGGCCACGGCCCGGGCCGTGGCCACGTCAAAGCTCTCGCGCCATTGCTTGCGCGCGGCTTCCTCTGCGCGCTCCTTGGCGAATTCGGCTTCCACGCCCAGCGCACTGCAGGCATATTTCAAAAAATCGACCCGCTTGCCCGTCGGCTCCATCAGCGTCAGATCCAGCTCCGGGCGAAACAGCTTCGCCACAATGCCGGGAAACCCTGCGCCCGTGCCAACATCCACCATACGCCCGCACACCTCCGGGCGCGCGGCCAGCAGCAGGCTGTCGATGAAATGACGGTCCTCAATGCCTTCGGCATCCGTAATGGCGGTAAGGTTTACTTTTTGATTGTATTCCACCAGCAGCGCGGCATATTCGTCCAGCTTCCGTACCACGGGAGCTGCGTCGATGCCGTAAGCCGCCGCCTTCCGGATGAGGCGCTCTGTATCAATCATAGCTTTTATTCCTTTCCCTCACTTCTGCGCCGTTTCGCCAGCTCCACCGCAAGGCAGGCAACATCCGCCGGGCCGACGCCCGGAATCCGCGCCGCCTGCCCCACGGAACGGGGACGTATCTTCGCCAGCTTCTCCCGAGCCTCCAGACGCAAGCCCGTTAACGGCGCGTAATCAAAATCCTCGGGAATCGGCGTTTCTTCCTGCCGTTTCACCGCGCCGATCTGGCTCTGCTGGCGTTTGATATAGCCCTCATATTTGATCTCCGTTTCCAGGCAATAGGCGATAAAGGGCGTGACGTCCGGGTTTTCCGGCAGCATCCGTGCAATGTCGGTATAACGCAACGCGGGGCGTCGCAGAAGCTCTGCGGCCGAGGCCCCGCTTGTGAGAAGCGGTTCGCCTTTTTCCGCAAGGACCGGGTTCGCATCCGCAGGACGCACAACCACTTTTGTCAGGCGGGCAGCTTCCTCCCGGCGCACGGCCCGGCGATGGTTGAACTCCGCCCAGCGCGCGTCGTCCACCAAACCAATCTCCCGGCCCAGCGGCGTGAGCCGCTCGTCGGCGTTGTCCTGCCGGAGATACAAGCGGTATTCGCTGCGGCTCGTCATCATGCGGTAAGGGTCCAGCACGCCCTTCGTCACAAGGTCGTCCACCAGCGTGCCGATATAGCTTTCCTGCCGTTTAAGCACAATGCCCGGCCTGCCCTGTACCGCGCGCGCCGCGTTGAGGCCCGCCAGCAGGCCCTGAGCCGCCGCTTCCTCGTAGCCGGATGTGCCGTTGAACTGGCCCGCGCCATACAGGCCGCGTATCTCCTTGAACTCCAGCGTGGGTGCAAGCGCCGTAGGGTCAGCACAATCATACTCGATGGCGTAAGCCGGGCGCATGATCTCCAAATGCTCGAAGCCCTCTATGGTACGGTACATTTCATTCTGCACAGCCTCGGGCAGGCTGGAGCTCATACCCTGCAGGTACATTTCCTCGGTGTCCAGCCCGCACGGCTCCACAAATATCTGGTGCCGCGGCTTTTCCGCAAAGCGCACCACCTTGTCCTCAATAGACGGACAATATCGCGGACCGACGCCCTCGATCTTTCCGCCGTACAACGGGCTGCGGTGCAGGTTCGCATGGATAACACGATGCGTCTCCTCATTGGTGAAGGCTATATAGCAATCCACCTTATTTTTCATCTCGCTCTTTGTCAGAAAGGAAAAAGGCTGGATGCTCTCGTCCCCGGGCTGGCGGGTGAGCTTTGAAAAATCGATGCTGCGCCGGTGTACCCGGGCCGGCGTTCCGGTCTTGAAACGGCGCAGCGGCACGCCCGCGGCGCGCAGGCTCTCTGTCAGCGCGCAGGCGGCATGCTGGCCGTCCGGCCCGCTGGCATAGCTGGCCTCGCCCACAAAAATACGGCCGCCCAGATAAGTTCCTGTCGCAACGATCACGGCGTCAGCCCTGTAATATCCGCCCAGATGCGTGCACACTCCGCACACCGCGTCGTCCCGGATGTCCACAGCCGTGATCTCGGCCTGCTTGACTTCCAGATTCTGCGTCTTTTCCAGCAGCTGCTTCATATAGGCGTGGTATTTGCGCCTGTCCGTTTGCACGCGCAGGGAATGGACGGCCGGCCCTTTTCCCATGTTCAGCATGCGGCTCTGCAAAAAAGTGGCGTCCGCCGCAATCCCCATCACACCGCCCAGCGCGTCGATCTCCCGCACAAGATGTCCCTTGGCCGTGCCTCCGATGGACGGATTGCAGGGCAGATTCCCGATGCCGTCCAGCGTGAGCGTGAACAGCGCCGTCTTCGCACCCAGCTTCGCCGCGGCGCAGGCGGCTTCTATTCCCGCGTGCCCTGCACCGATGACCACAACTTCATAACCGCCTAAAATATCCAATGTCCGTTTGCCCCGTTTCTTTGTCCGGCCTGCCGCTCAGCCCTTTAAGCCGCGCGCCTGCCGGTCCATATCCTCCACCACGATATCGAAAATTTCCCCCAGTCCCGCACAATATTCCAGTACCTGCCAGGGTTCGTTTGTGTGAAAATGTATTTTGATGAGATTTTCATCCCCCACGGCCAGCAGGCAGTCGCCTTTAAAGTGCCGGATGAAATGGTCGTGCACCGTGTCCTCATCCAGGTTTTCGCCCTCGATCAGGAGCTGTGTGTCATACCGAAATTCCGTCATACTGCAGTTCTCCTGTCTTATTCTTTCGCTTTCTACCCACCGGCCCTTTTCTCATACAGCTCCTTCACGGCTGCAAGGCCGTCCAAAACCTCCTGACGGGAAAAATCAGCCGCTTCCAGCGCCGCGTCCGTCCAATGCTGCAAATCGGCATAGAACTGCACAGCCACCTGCAAATATGCCGGGTCGGGATGAGCTTCCACTTCGTCAAACAGCAGATTTTCCGCGCTGTTTGCATCGCCCTCCTCCAGCATGGCACACAGGCGCTTATAAAGCAAACCGCTCTCCAGTACATTGCCCTGTTCGTCGAACAACGGAATCGTCTCTTCGGTTTTGACGAACAGCACTTTCCCCAAAAAACGGGCCATATCCTCGATCTGACGCATCAGATAATCATTCGCCGCCATACCGGTCCTCCCTTTGGATGGGCCTGCCGATGCCCAGCGCGCGCCGCCACTCCGGCGCGGGGCCGTCATCGCCCCAATATTCATCCAGGCGGACGATTTTTCCGTGCCGGAACGTAAAAAATGACGCGGCGTGGAAAGAAGTTCCATCCGGACCGTATACCCGCACGGCTGTTGCCGCCGCATCCGCCAGTGCATGGACACGTTCTATCTCTATCCGCCAGTTCCCGGGATATTCACGGTTGGCCCGCACAAATTCCTCTGCGGTGAAGCACTCGTCGGTGTTATGCCAGAAAATCAGCGCACCAGGCAGGAAATATGCGGCCAGCGCATCCCACCGCTGCGCGCCGATATCCGCCCACAATGCCTGTGCCAACGCAGCAGAATCCATTTTTCCATTCCTTTCCGAAAGGTCGTCTTTCCGTGCGCTTTGTTTTCTTGTAAAGAAACGACCAAAATATAATACAATTTGTAATATTATAATATAATTTCAATTATTGTACTTTATTTACCGACACAAAACCTAGAAAATACTTCGTCGATCACATCATCCCCGGCATTTTCCCCAGTCAATTCGTACAGCGCACGCAGAGCGTCATCCACGCATACGCCCGCTGCGTCCAGCGTGTATCCGCCGTTTACAGCCTCCAGCGCGTCCGCAAGCGCAGCCTGTGCTGTGCGGGCGGCAGCGAGCTGGCGCTCATTTGCCAGAAGCCCTGCGTCGGGGTCCGCTTCCGCCAAATGAAGCGCGTCTGTGACCGCCTGCTCCACCGCCGGAAGAAACGCCGCGTCCTTCGCGCTGATGTTCACCACCGTGCTGAAATAAGGCCGCAAACTTTCTTCATCCGCCTGCTGCGGCAGGTCCGTTTTATTGAGGATCGCCACGGCCGGCCGGCCCGCGCACTTTTCCGCCAGCGAAAGATCGGCGGGGGAGAGAGGCGCGGAGCCGTCGAACACTGCAAGGACCAGGCCGGCGCGTTCCAAGTGGCGGTAGCTGCGGCGGATGCCTTCCGCCTCCACCAGATCGTCGGTGTCCCGGATACCCGCCGTATCCGCCAGAAGCAGACGAACCCCGGCCAGCTGGATCTCCTGCTCCACCACGTCCCGTGTGGTACCCGCCACGGGCGTAACGATGGCACGCTCAAAACCGGAGAGCAGGTTCAGCAGCGTGCTTTTGCCCACGTTTGGGCTGCCGATGATGGCTGTGTCCACACCGCGGCGCAGCACCGCGCCCGCATCATAGCCCGCAATCAGCTTATCCAGCGCTGCCTTCGCGCACCCGAGGGAAGCTTCCAGCGCCCCCATCGAAAGCTCCGGTACATCTTCCTCCGGATAATCCGTATAGGCAGCGATATGTCCGGCGAGCGACACAAGGTTTTCCTGTACAGATTTTATCTTTGCGTACAGCGCTCCTTCCATGGCGGCAGCGGCGGCAGCGGCGGCCTGCCGGGAGGTAGCGTTGATCAGATCCATTACAGCTTCCGCCTGTGTGAGCGAGATACGCCCGGACAAAAACGCGCGTTTTGTAAATTCGCCCGGCCCGGCCGGAGCTGCGCCAGCCGCACAGCAGGCGCGCAGCAGGCGCGCGCTCACGGCGCTGCCGCCGTGGCAGGAAAGCTCCACCACATCCTCGCCCGTATAGCTGTGAGGCGCGCGGAAGCAAAGCGCTACCACCTCGTCGCACAGCGCCCCGTCCTCCACAAAATGGCCGAACAGCGCTGTATAACCCGACGCGGCACGCAGGCTTTTATTCGGATTTTTGGGCCGGAATACCGCTTCGGCCACGCTGTAAGCCCCGCTGCCGGAAATACGCACGACGGCGATGCCCCCCACGCCCGGCGGCGTAGCAATGGCCGCGATGGTCCCATTCTGCTGCACCAAGGCCCGCATGCCCCTTTCTTTTCAAATTCGTTTTATTGTAGCACAAATGTACAAATACCTCAAGAAAATCCAACAATGCCAATTATAGTGGATTTTGTTTTAATATAAAAAAATTTTCCGCAGTAAAAATCATTTTATCATATATTGAGATGAAATTATTCTATTCGCTGCTTGTGTAATTTCGTTTCCGGTAAAAGTTATTGTTCCTTCATGAGACACATAAATCATCCACCTTCTTGAGGGGTCATAGTAAAATGTTTCTACGTACCAAGGGAAATTATATCCTATGCCATCTTTTTCATAAAGCAACCTTATCATATATTTTTTTTTTAAATCTTGGATTATTCATTTGATTCTGAAAAGAATCTGCAACACAAATTTTGCAAGTATGTAATACCCTTTCGATTTGTTCAATACAATTCTCTTTATATATTCTATCAAGGTCATATGCAATGACGGAAATATTTTTCTGCAGTTTACAAAAGGGAAACCAATATTTAAAATTTCCCACTGCATACTTTCCAAGCTCGTTAATAAATTTCTCTGCTCTATCCTGAACAGTAATTTTTTTCATATCAGCCACCCATTCAAAACAGCCAATACACAAACCCATCTGAAAATTCCAGACCCAGCTTTTTCTGCAGCTCCATAGAAGCCGTATTGCCCTCAATGACTTGACAATAGGGGATAGCGCCCTCCTTCAGTGCGCGGCGGATGGCTCCCGCCTCCAGGGCGTAGCCAAGGCCGCGCCGCCGATAAGCCGGCAGGACCTCCAGCATACCGATGCTGCCTTCCTCGTGGATGCCAATGAAGCCCGCCAGCACGCCATCCAAAAATGCGCCCGTCATTGCGCCCGCGGCAAGGCGTTCCGCTACATAATCTCGGCCCGGCGCCATGTGATAGTGTTCAAACACAAGGTCTGTATGGCTTTCATCCAGAATGCGCAGTTCCACGCCCGGCACGGGCGCGGGCGGCACAGGCCGCAAATACCGTGCCTGACGGCACTTTTGTCCGCCTGTACAGCCTGTTTCCTCCCGAAGAAGGCGGGCACACAACGCACCGTGGGCCACATAAAGCCCGGTGCGGGGCAGATGTTCCAGCGCCGCGCGCGCCTCCCGCTCTGTTTCGGCGCAAAGCACCGCCGCGCCGCTGACACGCTCATGCATGGCCAGCGCGTGCTGTGTGCAGTATAAAACATCCGCCGTGCCCCGGCGCAGCATCTCCAAAAGATCTGCATTGCCCACAGGCTCCGAGGCAAGGTACTCCGCCGCTGTCACGATACGGCCTCCTTTGATCCGAATAAAACAGGGAAAGCCGTCCGGGCGGGAGAGAAGCGCTCCTCTCCGCGCACGGGCGGCCGTATGTCGCTTTTTTGCGCCCTCTTACCGCTTCGTGCCCTTGAAGATTTCCACTTCAGTGGCGGGCAGATCGCTTTTAAAGCTGTGCTCGTCGCGGCGCAGGTTTCCGCAAAGGCAGGTCTCCTCGCCCTTGGCATCCAGAGGCATGTAATAGCCGCACTGCACACAGCGCGCATACAGGCCCGGCTTACGTTTAAACTGCTTTGCCATAAAGCCCGTGGCTTTTGGGCCGTGGCCCACATAAGCAAAATTCATGCTTTTTTTCAGTGCCTCCTGCTGGGCGGCGATCTGTGTTTTGTCTACATTCCAGTTTTTCATATCCATAGGACGCTTCTCCTTTTACTGTTTCTCGCCGCCGTCCAGTTCTTCGGCGCCGATGTTTTCTTCAAAGGCGGAAACCGCCTGTTCCACTTCTTTTTCCATGGTTTCCTTGTCCAGGCTCATCGCCTCGGCCGCCTCCTGGAGCACTTCCTTCAGCTCCGACGGCTCGCCGGGCTTTTTCGGCGCCGTTACGGCAAACCCGACGGCCAGCACCAGCAGCACCACCTTCGCCGCCATGCCGAGATAGCCCGGCGTCAAACCATTCGCCAATTCCTGCCCGAGGGTGGACAGGCCGGAAAGGATCAGATTGACCTCCAGATCATAGTACACCGCAATAAACAGCAGATAGAACAGCGCGCTGCCCGCAAGCACCTTTTTGCCCACGGGAGAAAGCACGCCGTCCCGGCTGAACAGCCACACGCACGCGGCCGCAAAAACGGGCGCGGCCGCGATCTCCGCCAAAACCATAATGGGCACGCCCGTGAGCGCGGCATTGTTCATCATGTACCGCACAATGAACATCTGAAATACGGCCAAAACTCCGAACAGCACCGCTGAGATCTGTTTTCCCTGTTTCAAAAAGCAACCCTTCCATCCTTATTTTTTCCCCGGCCGGGGGACGGTTCCTTGCTGCGGCTGCTTTTCAGCCGGGCTCTTTTCTGCCGGAGCGGAAAGCTTACTCGCCGTCCTCCGGCGCCGCGTCCTCTTCGCCGGCGGCATTCTGCGCTTCCTCAGCCTCCAGAGCCGCCAGCTCTTCGGCGGAAAGCTCCTCCTCGGCGCCGTCGTCCTCGGGCTTTGCGGTCTCCTCCTCGTCGGAATGCTCGGTGCGGGCAACCGTCACCACGCGGTCGCCCTCGCCCAGGCGCATTACGCGCACACCCGAACCATAGCGGCTCTGCACGTTGATATCCTCCACATGCATGCGGATGATGATGCCCTCCAGGCTGATGAGAATGATATCGTCGGTGTCGTCGATGACCTTAAGCCCCGCGACGTGGCCTTTGCTGCCGTAGTTCCGGATTCCCAGGCCGCCGCGGTACTGGGTTCGGTAATCCCGCACGTCCGTGCGCCGCCCTTTGCCTTCTTCCGTAACGGTGAGTACCGTTGCGCCCTCGCGTACAACACCCACGCCCACAACGCTGTCGCCCTCTTTCAGGCGGATGGCGCGGACGCCTGTGGCCGTGCGGCCCAGCGGACGGGCGTCGTTCTCACTGATGCGGATGGCCATGCCGTTCCGCGTCGCAACGATCAGCTCGTCTTCGCCGCTGGTGATACGAGTCCACGCAAGGGAGTCTCCCTCGTTCAGGTTGATGGCGATAAGTCCGTTTTTGCGGATGTTGCTGTAATTTGCCAGAGCCGTGCGCTTGATGACGCCCGCTTTTGTGACCATCGTCAAATAGCCTTCGGCGTTGTCGCCGCCGGGCACGCGCAGCATGCTCGTCACCTGTTCGCCGTCCTGCAGAGGCAGCAGGTTCACAATGTTCACGCCGCGGCTGGTACGGCTGCCCTCGTACACCTGGTATCCTTTCAGCCGGTACACGCGGCCCATATCCGTTACAAACAGGATATAGTCATGCGTAGAGGCAAGGAACAGCTCTTCCACAAAATCTTCATCCTTGCGGGACAAGGCTGTGATGCCGCGGCCGCCGCGGCGCTGCGCCTGATACGTATCCGACGGCTGCCGCTTGATGTAGCCTGCGTGCGTCAACGTGAACACGCTTTCCTCCTCGGGGATGAGATCCTCAATATCCACTTCGCCGGAGACATGGGCAATCTCGGTACGGCGGTCATCGCCGTACTTTTCACGCATGGCGTTCAGCTCATCCTCCACCACCTGCAGCACCTTTGCATCGTCGGCCAGAATGCCGCGCCAGTCGTCGATCTTCGTATGCAGGTCGCCCAATTCGTTCTCTATTTTCAAAATCTCAAGGCCCGCCAACTGGCCCAGTTGGAAATTGACGATGGCTGTTGCCTGCGGGTCGTCAAAACCGAATTTTTCCATGATGGCGGCTTTTGCCTCGGGCTTGCCGCCCTTGCACGCGCGAATCGCGGCGATGATCTCATCCACGATGTCCACGGCACGGCGCAGGCCCTCCAGAATATGAGCGCGCTCCTCGGCCTTCTTCAGGTCGAACTGGGTGCGCCTGCGGATGACCTCATCCTGAAACGCCAGATATTTCTGAAGCATCTCTTTGAGCGTCATTACCTTGGGCACGCCCTTGTCCAGCGCCAGCATGATAACGCCAACGGTGTCCTGCAATTGAGTAAAGCGGTACAATTGGTTGAGCACCACCTGGGGGTTCGCCTCGCGCTTGAGTTCCACCACCACGCGCATTCCTTCGCGGTTGGATTCGTCGTTCAGGTCGGAAATGCCGTCGATCCGCTTTTCTTTCACAAGGTCCGCGATGTTTTCGATCATGCGCGCTTTGTTCACCATATAGGGGATCTCGGTGATGATGATCTGAAAACGCCCGTTGGATTTTTCTTCGATGGCAGCACGGCCGCGCAGCGTGATTTTGCCGCGGCCCGTGGCATATGCGGCACGGATGCCGCTGCGGCCCATAATGACGCCGCCGGTGGGGAAGTCCGGCCCCTTGATGTGCTCCATCAGGCCGGCCAGGTCGATGTCCGGGTCATGGATCAGCGCGACGATGCCGTCGATGACCTCCCGCATGTTGTGGGGCGGAATATTGGTGGCCATACCCACCGCGATGCCCGAAGAGCCATTGACCAGCAGATTGGGGAATCGGGAGGGCAAGACCCGGGGTTCTTTCCGGCTCTCGTCAAAGTTCGGGTCCCAATTGACGGTGTCCTTTTCAATGTCCCGCAGCATTTCGTTGGAAAGCTTGCTCAGACGGGCTTCCGTGTAACGGTAAGCCGCCGGGGGGTCGCCGTCGATAGAGCCAAAGTTGCCATGGCCATCGACCAACTGATAGCGCATGGAGAAATTCTGTGCCAAACGCACCATGGCCTCGTAGATCGCGGAATCACCGTGCGGGTGGAGCTTGCCCATCACCTCGCCCACCACGCGGGCGGACTTCATATACGGGCGGTCGGGAGTCAGATTCATCTCGCCCATCTGGTAGACGATGCGGCGCTGCACCGGCTTCAAGCCATCGCGCGCATCGGGCAGTGCGCGTGCGTAAATCACCGAATACGCATACTCGAGGAAGGACTTGCTCATCTCCTCGTTCAGCGGCGTCTCGACGATATGCTCCTTGACCGTGCGCGGATCATAGGTTTGCGCGGACGGTTTGCGGTGTGATGCCATGAAACTCCCTTTCGAACGCCCCCATATTAGCGGGAGGGCGCGAAACAGTGCGCAGAGAACGGTTCTCGATAACAACTGTGCGCTGGTTTCGGTGCGCCAATCGCACATGTTTGCCGATAAAACGGCGTGATTCCAGTGTTTCAGTCGATGTGCGTTTGTTTGATTATGTGCGTTGGAGCGCACAGTTGTTATTGAGAACCGTTCTCTGCGCGCCTATCTGGCTACGACCTCGGTGGGCAGGAGCCCCGTGCGCTGGAACGGCCGGTCCTCGATCTGGTCAAGCACTAGGGTAGCCAAGCTGACGCCGAATGCGTCCATTGGCTGGCGCACGGTGGTCAGCTGCGGGCACGCTGGCGTCGGCGTCGACGTCGGCAAGTACGACGGTCCGATGATATAGGCGATTCGTCGATACCCGCGCCCCAACATATGCTCGGTGAGCTTGCGTGAAGCGAGTCGGTTGTCGATGTCGACGGTGGGGAAGGGGTGGCGCTGCCATAGCCGACGCCGGAAATGGCGACTGGCACGCTGATATTGGCGAATCCCTGAAATAGCGGGTCGTCCTTATGAAATGTGTTGAGAATCCACGGGCCGTATCGCATGGCGCAGCGCAGTCTGCACCGCCCCGCCGCCGAACCAACCCCGGCAAGATCGCGCGCCGCGCCGGCACCACTATCCTCGCCCTGCTGTTCTGCGTCGTATGGTTCTTCCCGGTCTACTGGATGATTATCACCGCCGTAAAGCCGCGCGATGAGATCATGACCACGACCCCCGTGTTCTGGCCCATGCACCTCTCGATCGTCCTGTCGATTATTGTCGCGTTCTTCGCGTGCACGGCCCTGACCCTGTACCGCTTCCGCGGGCGCAAGCCGATCATGGTGTTCGTGCTGGCCATCCAGATGACCTCTGGCGGCATCATCCCGCAGATCATCATCTACAACCAGCTCGGCCTGCTCAACAAATACAGCGGCCTGATCCTGGCGTACATCGCCATGGTGCTGCCGTTCGCGATCTGGAACATGCGCGGGTTCTTCCTGAACATCCCGAAGGACATCTTCGAATCCGCGGCCGTGGAAGGCGCGAACGACTGGCAGATCCTGTGGAAGATCACCTTCCCGCTGGCCGCGCCCGGCATCGTCTCGACCTCGGTGTTCGCGTT
>ERZ506979.1261-NODE-1261-length-11634-cov-4.239485_pt1 | contig 11634 bp, 8 predicted proteins | sample MGYA00512887_ERZ506979 | MGnify/ENA metagenome assembly ERZ506979 | reverse complement strand
GAGAATAATCTCCTCACAGAGGCGGGAGGGGGGCATCATAATCGCGGAGCCGTCGAACAGGGCTTCCAGAACGAAATCCCGGTCGGACACGGCGTCCATGGAATTGCCGTAAATCTCGGGAAAGCCCACCTCTCCGGCCACGCTTTGCGGGTCCAGCGGATAGGTGGTTCCGGCCAGGGCCGCCGCGCCCAGCGGAGAGACGCGTACCCGTTTGAGGCTGTCCCCCAGGCGCAGGGCGTCGCGCCGGAACATCCAGGCGTAGGCCAGCAGGTGGTGGGCCAGGCTCACGGGCTGGGCGGGCTGCAAATGGGTGCAGCCAGGCAGGATGTCCTCCCGATGTTCGGCCGCGCGCTTGACCAGCACGGCGCAGAGCCCGGCGGCGCGTTGCCGCCAGACCTCCAGCCTGTCCGCCACAAAGAGGCGGAAACTCAGACCCACCTGATCATTGCGGCTGCGGCCGGTATGCAGCTTTTTGCCCACGTCGCCGGTCAGTTCGGTCAGCCGGGCTTCGATGTTCATGTGCACATCTTCCAGCTCCGGCTTCCAGGCAAAAGCGCCGGATTCGATCTCCGCGCGCACCTTGTCCAGTCCCTCCGCCAGAATCCGGGCCTCCTCGGGCGTGATGACGCCCTGACGGCCCAGCATGCGGGCGTGGGCCTGGGAAGCGCGGATGTCCTGGGCGTAGAGCGCCCGGTCGTAGGTCTGGGAATCCGTATAGCGGGCCACGGCTTCTCTGGGGCCTTCGGCAAAGCGGCCGCCCCAGCTCTGATTGGTTTTCATCGTGTGTTCCTCGTGGTTATGCAAAGGCCCCGCTCGTGCCGAAGCGGGAGCGGGGCCTTGGATGCGCATCCGGGCGGGTTATTTTCCGAGCTTGTCCTTGATGGCCGCGTACATGCCCAGGCGCAGGCCGTTGAGGCGGATGAAGCCCGCCGCGTCCTTGTGATCGTAGTCGCCGCCTTCAAAGGTGGCCAGATCCTCGGAGAAGAGCGAGTAAGGAGAGGTGCGGGCCAAGGGCCAGACGCCGCCCTTGTAGAGCTTGGCGCGCGCGGTGCCGGTGACCGTCTCCTGCGATTTGTCGAAAAAGGCCTGCATGGCCTCGCGCTCGGGCGAGAACCAGTAGCCGTTGTAGACGGCGTGGGAATAGGGCACGGCCAGCATGTCGCGGATGCCCAGCAACTCGCGGTCCATGCAGATGCCTTCCAGGTCGCGGTGCAGGGCGAAGAGCAGGGTGCCCGCCGGATTTTCGTACACGCCGCGGCACTTCATGCCCACATAGCGGTTTTCCACCATGTCGTCGCGTCCGATGCCGTGCTTGCCCGCCAGTTCGGCCAGAGTGCTGATAATGGTGTACGGCGACATTTTTTCGCCGTTGACGGAAACGGGATTGCCCGCCTCAAAGCCCACTTCGACGATTTCAGGCGCGTCGGGAGCCTGTTCCACGGGCACGCAGCGGTCGTGGCAGGTTTCGTGCGGCGCGTTGCCGGGATTTTCCAACTCGCTACCCTCAAACGAGGTGTGCAGCATGTTGGCGTCCATGCTGTAGCGCTTGGCCTCGCTGGAAATGAAGATGCCATGCTTTTCGGCAAAGGCGGTCAGGGCCGTGCGGGACATGAGATCCCACTCGCGCCAGGGCGCGATGACCCGGATTTCCGGGGCTAGGGCCTTGGCGGAAAATTCGAAGCGCACCTGATCGTTGCCCTTGCCCGTGGCGCCGTGTGCGATGGCGTCGGCGCCTTCCTTGCGGGCAATGTCGATGAGGGCTTTGGTGATGCAGGGCCGGGCGATGGAGGTGCCCAGCATGTAACGGTTTTCATAGCGGGCCGCGCCGCGCATCATGGGAAAGACGAAATCGCGGGCCATTTCCTCGCGCAGATCCAGCACGTAGGCTTTGGAAGCGCCGGTTTTCAGCGCTTTTTCCTCCACGCCAGAAAGATCCTCGGGCTGGCCCAGGTCGGCGGTGACGGTGATCACTTCGCACTGGTAGGCGGTGATCAGCCATTTGAGAATTACGGATGTATCCAGCCCGCCGGAATAGGCGAGCACGACTTTTTTGATCTTCTGCATTGTAGAGCCCCCTTGTGGATTCGGGGGGTTAGTATTGCCCAAAATGCGCCGGGGCGCAAGCCCTGAAGCCGCCGGCCGCCGGGGCGCGCGTTGGGAAAAGTTTTTCCGGTTGCGTTTTTTTGCTTGTCAGAGCGGAAAGATAGGTTTAGCTCTGGCTCAGACGCAATATCGCGGCGTATTTACATTTTTTCTTTTTTTAAGGAGATGATCATGTTGCAGTTTTTCGGCAGGGTTTCCCTGGCGTTGGCGGCTGTTGTGCTGGCTGCTTCCCTGGCCGTCCCGGCTCAGGCCGCGGAAGTGAAGACCAAATATTTCAGCATTGATCTGCCCGCCGACTGGACCCAGCCCCAGCCCGTGCAGGAAGCCCAGGGCGCGCTGATGGCCCTGTTCGTCAATACCAAGGACGGCACCGCCGTGACCGTCACGGTGGTGGCCAATTCCATGTCCGCCAAGGACGCGGCCACCCAGACCGTGGCCAATATGAAGAGCGGCGGCATGTCGCCCAGCGATCCCGTGGAAAAGGACGGCCTGTATGTGAGTTCGTTCAGCCAGGGGCAGGGCAAGGGCATGTCCTGGTTCGGCTCCAACGGCAAGGAATTTGCCGTGACCACGGTGCTCGGCAGCTCCCTGGACAATGGCGAGGCCCTGCTCAAAGGCCTGAAGCCGGTGGACGCCAAGCTCTTTCCCAAGTTTTAAATTCTAATTCCCGCCCCGCGCGGGGGAAGGCCTTCATAAAGCCGGACCGTACACGCGGCCCGGCTTTTTGCGGCGCGCTTCCCGTTGCGCCGCTGGACCGGAAGGCGCAAATCCGGCATCCTGCGGTTGCCCGCGCCGGAATGCCGGGCGAAATGAAATGCCAGTGAATACAGGACAGCGGATGAATTTGTTCAGCGTAAAAATGCGCGCCAGCCGGAGGACGCGGGACGGGGAAGAGCATATTTCCGGCGCGGAACGCATTGTCAGGGCCGGGGACGTCCCCGGTTTGGTGAGCGCTCTCGTGAGTCGCGCCCAGAACCACGGCAAGGGCCGTCCCGACTTCACCAACATCAAGATAGAGGCCGTGCCGGAATCCGCCTGCCTTCGCCTGCCCGCCCTGCCCGTGCGCGCGCTGGATTGCGCGGATCCCGCCGAGGGCCTGCGGCTGGCCGCCGGGCTGCTTGCGCGGGCCGGGGTGGCCGATCCGCAAGCCGTGCTGGCTCTGCTGCGCGAAGCCGGGGGACTGCGCGGGGCCATGCTGCTGGACGCCGACAGCCTGGAACGGCTGGAGCCGGACAAAAGGCGCGGCGTCCGCGCCACCTGTATGGACGGGGCAGAGGTTGCGGCGGCGGACGCCGCAGGAAAGAACCATTATCAGGAGGCCATGGTGCTGGCCTCCAAGGTGGCCCACGCCCCCAACATCCTGGCCGAAATCTGCATTTCGGACGATCCGGACTATGTGACGGGCTATGTGGCGTCGCGTGAGCTGGGCTACGTGCGCATTGCCCGGATGAAGACGCCGGGTTCGCCCGAGGGCGGACGCATTTTTCTGTACCGGGGACCCAGGGCGGAACTGGCCGCTACTCTGGATTTCATTGAGCGCCGTCCTGTGCTGGTGGAGAACATTCCGGCCGCGCCCGGATTCGGCGCGCCCGGCGCGTCCTCTGCGCCCGCCGGACCGGACAAATGGGCCTTTCTGGACGAACGCCTGGAGCGCCTGAGCGCGGGCGGCCTGCGCCGCAGCATTCGGGAGATGGGTTCGGCTCCGGGGTCGCGCGTGCGCTGCGAAGGCCGGGATGTGCTCCTGCTGGCCTCCAACGACTATCTGGGCTTGGCTGATGACGCGCGCGTCAAGGCTCGCGCCGCCGAGGCTCTCGCCGCCTACGGTGCGGGCAGCGGGGGTTCCCGTCTGACCACGGGCGCTCTGGAACTGCACGGCGAACTGGAGCGGCGGCTGGCGGCCCTCAAGCATGCGGAGGCCGCGCTGCTCTTCAATACCGGCTACATGGCCAACGTGGGCGTCATCACGGCTCTTTGCGGCAAGGGCGACGTGATTTTCAGCGACGAGCTGAACCATGCCAGCATCATTGACGGCTGCCGCCAGAGCCGGGCCGAGATCGTCGTCTACCGCCATAACGACATGGAAGATCTGGAGGCCGGGGCCCGCCGTCATGCGGGCCGCCGGGGTCTGATCGTCAGCGACGCGGTGTTCAGCATGGACGGGGATCTGGTTCCCCTGCCGGAGCTGCTGCGCATCGCTGACCGCTACGGTTTTCTTTCCATGATAGACGAGGCGCACGCCACCGGCGTTCTGGGGGCCACGGGACGCGGCGCGGCGGAGCATTTCGGCCTGGCCGCCGCGCCGGACGTTACGGTGGGCACCCTGAGCAAGGCTCTGGGGAGCGAGGGCGGTTTTGTCTGCGGTAACGCGCGGCTTATTGAATATCTGAAAAACAGCGCGCGCAGCTTTATTTTTTCCACCGCTTTGTCGGCCGCGCCGGTGGCCGCCGCCCTTGAGGCGCTGGACATCCTTTGTCGCGAACCGGAACGCGTGCGTCGTCTGCAGGAAAATACGGCCTTTTTCTGCGCCCGCCTGCGGGAAGGGGGCGTGGCGGCGCGCTCGGCAAGCGCCATCGTGCCCCTGATCGTCGGAGATGAGAAAAAGGCTGTGGACGCGGCGCGCGAGCTGTTTGACGCGGGTTTGTATCTTTCGGCCATCCGCTATCCTTCGGTGCCCCGGGGGGCCGCCCGGCTGCGGGCCGCCGTGCGCGCCGACCATGCCGGGGAGGACCTGGCGGAAGCGGCGCGGCTGATAGTTCTGGCGCTGCATCAGGTTCAGGAAAAACCTTGACTGACAGACTCGATATAACGTATAAATAATCGTTTTGAGCTACACGGTGCGGCAGTGCTCGTTATTATTTCTGATTCTCCAAAAATCCGCAGGAATATCCCATGCCCAAGCGTACGGATTTACACAAGATTCTGGTTATCGGCGCGGGCCCCATCATCATCGGTCAGGGCTGCGAGTTCGATTACTCCGGTTCCCAGGCCGTCAAGGCCCTTAAGGAAGAGGGCTATGAGGTGGTGCTGGTCAACTCCAACCCGGCCACGATCATGACCGATCCGCAGATGGCCGACGCCACCTATGTGGAGCCTATCGAACAGGACACCCTGGCGGCCATCATCCGCAAGGAACGTCCCGACGCCCTGTTGCCTACGCTGGGCGGCCAGACGGCATTGAACGCCGCTCTTGGACTTGCCAAGAGCGGCGTTTTGGCGGAATGCGGGGTGGAACTCATCGGCGCGCGGGCCGAAGTCATTGAAAAGGCCGAAAGCCGCGAACTGTTCCGCGAGGCCATGGAAAACATCGGCCTGAAAATGCCCGCCAGCGGCATCGCCCGCAATATGGACGACGTGCGCCGCTTGGGCAACGTGCTGCCTTTCCCGCTCATCGTGCGCCCGGCCTTCACCCTGGGCGGCACGGGCGGGGGCGTGGCCTACAATCTGGCGGATCTGGAGGAAGTGGCCGCGCGCGGCCTTTCCGCCAGCCCTACCTCCGAGGTGATGATCGAGCAGAGCGTGCTGGGCTGGAAAGAAATCGAGATGGAGGTCATGCGCGACACGAAAGACAATTGCGTGATCATCTGCTCCATCGAAAATTTCGATCCCATGGGCGTGCACACCGGCGACTCCATTACCGTGGCCCCGGTCCAGACCCTGTCGGATGTGGAATACCAGCAGATCCGCGACGCCTCCATCGCCATCATGCGCGAGATCGGCGTGGAAACCGGCGGCAGCAACGTGCAGTTCGGCGTCAATCCGGAAAACGGCGAGGTCGTGGTCATTGAGATGAACCCGCGCGTGTCGCGCTCCTCGGCCCTGGCCTCCAAAGCCACGGGCTTCCCTATCGCCAAGATCGCCGCCAAACTGGCCGTGGGCTACACGCTGGATGAACTGCGCAACGACATCACCCGCGAGACCGTGGCCAGCTTTGAACCGGCCATTGACTACTGCGTGGTCAAAATTCCGCGTTTCACCTTTGAGAAATTCCCCGGCGCCAAGGATGAGCTGACCACCTCCATGAAGAGCGTGGGCGAGGCCATGAGCATCGGCCGCACCTTCAAGGAAGCTCTGCAAAAGGGCCTGCGCTCCATGGAAATCGGCGCGCCGGGCCTGGGCTACAACTTCCGCGCCGAGTTGCCCTCGCGCGAGGTCATTCTGGAGGCCCTGCACCGGCCCAATTCGCGCCGCGTCTTCACCCTGCGCCAGGCCCTGGTGGCCGGCATCAGCGAAGAGGAGATCTTTGCCGCCTCGGCCATTGATCCCTGGTTCATCCGCCAGGTCAAGGACATCGTGGACATGGAGACCCGCATCCGCGATTTCGGCATGGCCAACGACATGACCCCGGCCAACCCAGCTCTGGCCGTCGTGCTGCGCGAAGCCAAGGAATACGGCTTCTCCGACCGGCAGCTTTCCGAAATGTGGAAGCGGCCCGAGGGCGACATCCGCCGCCTGCGCAAGGAAATGGGCATCGTGCCCACCTACTATCTGGTGGACACCTGCGCGGCGGAGTTCGAAGCCTACACCCCCTATTTCTACTCCACCTATGAAAGCGGCGACGAGCTGGCGGTCAAGGACTGCCGCAAGGTGCTCATCTTGGGCGGCGGTCCCAACCGCATCGGCCAGGGCATCGAGTTCGACTACTGCTGCTGTCACGCTTCCTTCGCCCTGCGCGACGCCGGGATCATGGCCATTATGGCCAACTCCAATCCGGAAACCGTGTCCACGGACTATGACACCTCGGACCGGCTCTACTTCGAGCCGCTGACCTTTGAGGACGTCATGAACATCGTGGAGAAGGAAAAGCCCGAGGGCGTCATCGTCCAGTTCGGCGGGCAGACCCCGCTGAATCTGGCCGTGCCTCTGATGCGCGCGGGCGTGCCCATTCTGGGCACTTCGCCGGACGCCATCGACCGCGCCGAGGACCGCGAGCGCTTCCAGGCCCTGATCCAGAAACTGGGCCTGTTGCAGCCGCCCAACGGCACGGCCATGGATCTGGAGCAGGCGCTGGAGGCGGCCGAGCGCATCACCTATCCCGTGGTGGTGCGGCCCAGCTACGTGCTGGGCGGCCGGGCCATGGCCGTGGTCTATGACGCCGAGGAACTGACCGAGTACTTCCGCGAGCAGGTGCCGGAAAAACCGGAGCATCCCATCCTCATCGACAAATTCCTGGAACACGCCGTGGAAGTGGATGTGGACGCCCTTTCCGACGGTCAGGAAGTCTACGTGGCCGGGATCATGGAACATATCGAGGAGGCGGGCATTCATTCCGGCGACTCGGCCTGCGTGCTGCCGTCCTTCTCGCTCTCCTACGACCACGTGGCCCTCATCGCGGCCCAGGCCGAAGCCCTGGCCCGCGAGCTCAAGGTGGTGGGCCTGATGAACATCCAGTTCGCCATCAAGGGCGACGACCTCTACATTCTGGAAGTCAACCCGCGCGCCTCCCGCACCGCGCCCTTTGTCTCCAAGGCCACGGGCGTGCCCCTGCCGTACCTGGCCACCCAGGTCATGCTGGGCAAGACCCTGGACGAACTGGACCCCTGGAGCATGCGCAAGGGCGGCTTCACCTGCGTGAAGGAAGCGGTCATGCCCTTCCAGCGTTTCCCCGGCGTGGACATCATTCTTGGACCGGAAATGCACTCCACCGGCGAAGTCATGGGCATGGGCTCCAACTTCGGCGAGGCCTTTCTCAAGAGCCAGCTGGGCGCGGGGCAGGTGCTCCCGCAGGGCGGCAAGATATTCCTTTCGGTCAATGACCGCGACAAGCCTTACCTGCCCGAAGTGGCGGCCATGTTCTCCAGGCTGGGCTTCCAGTTGCTGGCCACGCAGGGCACCGCCGCCGTGCTGCGCAAGCACGGCCTTGAGGTGGAGGAAGTGCGCAAGGTCTATGAAGGGCGGCCCAATATCGTGGACCTGCTCATCAATCATGAGGTGGCCCTGGTCATCAACACCGCTTCGGGCAAGAACACGGCCAGGGATTCCAAGGCTATCCGCCGCGCGTCCCTGACTTACAAGGTTCCGTACTGCACCACGATCGCGGCGGCCCGGGCCACGGCCACGGCCATCGGTTCGCGGCGGGACGAAACCCATGTGGAAAGCCTGCAGGAATACTACGCGCGGGAAGCGCGGGGGTAAGTTATGAAAGCATTGCTGGTGCTGGAAGACGGGTTCACGCTGGAAGGCAAATCCTTTACCGGCGACTTCGAAACCGGCGGAGAGGTGATTTTTACCACGGGCATGACCGGCTATCAGGAAGTGCTCACCGATCCCTCCTATTACGGGCAGATGGTCTGCATGACCTATCCGCTCATCGGCAATTACGGCATTTCGCGAGAGGACATGGAATCCGCCGCGATACATGCCGACGCCCTGCTGGTCAAGGAGTGCTGCAAAAAGCCCTCCAACTGGCGGGCCACCATGTCCTTGCCCGCTTTTCTGAAGCGCCATGAAAAACCGGGCATGGAAGGGCTGGACACCCGCGCGCTGACCCGCCACCTGCGCATCAACGGGGCCATGCGCGGGATCATTTCCACCCGTGAGACGGATCCGCGCGCGCTGCGGGAAAAGGCCCTGGCTCTGCCCACCATGAAGGGTCGGAATCTGGTGCCCTTTGTGGCCGCCAAAGAACCTTACGCCTGGTACGACAACGCCCCGCAGAAGGCCGTCTTCAGCCCTGACGGCGCGTACGCCTGGCGAGGGACGGGCCTGCCCCTGCTGGTCTATGACTTCGGCATCAAGTGGAATATCCTGCGGCATCTGTGCGCGGCGGGCTTCGAACCCCTGGCCGTGCCGCCCGCTTTCAGCGCGCAGGCGGCCAAGGCCAGCGGCGCGCAAGGGGTTTTTCTCTCCAACGGCCCCGGCGACCCGGCCACGCTGACCGGGGAAATCGCCGTGGTGCGGGATCTGATCAAGATTTTCCCGGTCACGGGCATCTGCCTCGGCCATCAGCTTATCGGCCATGCCCTGGGCGGCAGCACGGACAAACTCAAGTTCGGGCATCACGGCTGCAACCATCCGGTCAAGGATCTGACCACCGGGCGCATTGAGATTTCCTCGCAGAACCACGGCTTCCATGTGGTGCTGGACGGCGTGGCCGATGTGGAGGCCACCCACGTCAATCTCAACGATCACACTCTGGAGGGCCTGCGTCACAAAACGCTGCCGGTCATGAGCCTGCAATACCACCCCGAGGCTGCGGCGGGCCCGCGCGACGGCAATTATCTTTTCAGCCGCTTCCGGGAGATGATCGGCAAGGCCGTGGGGGCCTGAACCGTCCGTCTTTGGAAAATGCTTGATATGGCCCGGCTGTTGAGGATACACTAAGCCTAGAGCAATTTTATTTGAAATGGCTCTGGCGGTTGCGAAAGCAGCCGCCCGCCACAAAGGCGTAAGCGCAATTTATTTGCGCAGGTAAGCGTCAAAGTGGGCGTCTTCAAACTTTAAGGATGTACATTCTTAAAGTTAATCTGCTCTGAGTTGAAAGAGCGGGGCGCTCCCCGACTGTCGCGAGCGGCCAGGGAGCGACGGCGGCATCGGCCGCCATGACCACAACATAAAAGGAGCTTCGCGTGAAGAAATCGATTCTGAGCCTTGGTCTGGCTCTGGTTCTCGCCTTGGCCTGCGTCAATGCGCAGGCGGCGGAAAGCAGCGATGCCGCGGGCATGGGCAATCCGGTGGACCAGTTCACCGGCGCCGTATGGGAAAAAACCACCGAATCCAATAAAGCCGCTTTCCTGTTCGGCGTGGAGTCGGCCATCACCGTGGAATATTTCGTCAATGCCAAGGTGGCGGAAAAGGCCGCCAAAGCTGGCAAACGCCCGGTGTACACGCTGTCGCCCTTTGAAAAGGGCTGGATGAAGGCCTTCAAGGACGTCAAGCGCGCCGAGATCATCAAGATGGTGGACGAGTGGTACGCGGCCAATCCCAAGAGCCTTGACCGGCCGGTGTTGAGCGTTATCTGGTATGAACTTATCGCGCCGCGTCTTGCCGCCGCGAAGTAGCGCCTGTACGCTGACCGTGCGCGTCAGCCTTTTATCAGGAGAAAAAAATATGAAAAAAGTTTTGATTGTGGGCCTGATGGCCATGATGTTCGCCACCGGCATCGGCTGCACCAATATGAGCCGCACCCAGCAGGGCGTTGCCAGCGGCGCGGCCTTGGGCGCGCTGGGCGGCGCGGGCATTGCGGCCATCTCCGGCGGCGCAGCCGGTTGGGGCGCTTTGGCCGGCGCCGGTGTGGGCGCTTTGGCCGGTGGTATTGTGGGCCACCAGCAGGACAAGAATTACCGCTGGTAAGCTTCGCAGCCATGGTTTCGGGCGACGCCGTGTGACGTGTGCCCGGTAAAAATTGAGCAGCGGGCCGGATTTTCCGGCCCGTATGCGTTTTGCGCAAAAAATTTCTGAACGTGCCGTAACGTCACGCGGTTGCAGGAGGCAGTATGAACGGAACCCTACGCACTCTTTTTTTCAGCCCTACCCACAGCAGTCGGAAAATTGCGCTGGTTTTGGGCGAGAGCCTGACCGCCGCGCTGGGTAAGTCTCAGGAAAGCCGGGATCTGACGTTCCCGCTTGACCGGGAAAAGAGTCTGGACTGCGGCCCCGATGATGTTCTGGTTTTTGCCTTTCCGGTGTATGGGGGACGCGTGCCGCAGGTCCTGGAGGCCCCGTTGTCCCGCTTGCGGGGCAATGGCGCGACAGCGGTTATCGCGGCTGTCTACGGCAACCGGGACTATGACGACGCCCTGCTGGAAGCCGCCGACCTGCTTACGCGCCGGGGCTTTACTGTGGCGGCGGCCGGGGCTTTCATCGCCGAACATTCCGTGGCCCCCACCGTGGGCGCGGGCCGACCCGATGCCGAAGACACGCGCGTGCTGACGGATTTCGCCAAGCGCGCGGCCGCCAAAATCGCGGCGGGCAATCCAGCGCCAGTATCCGTCAAAGGCAAGCGGCCTTACAAGGAACGCGGCCCTGCGGCCGATGTCCGACCCAAGACCACGGATGCCTGTACCCAGTGCATGATCTGCGTGGCGGGCTGTCCCATGGGCGTTATCAGCAAGGATGATCCCGCTGTGGTGGCTGCGGGCTGCATCCGCTGCCGCGCCTGCGTCAAATTCTGCCCGGAAGACGCCAAATTTTTTGATGATCCGGGGACGGCAAAGATTCGTGAAATGCTGGAGAGCAAGTGTCTGGCGCGCCGGGAGCCGGAGTTGTTTCTTTAGAACATTGCACGGTGAATCCGTTTCCGATTGGGATTGCGGGGCGGCGGAGATGACACCATCTCCGCCGCCCCGCAATCTATGCGCTGATTTGAATCATAACCCTGCGGCACCAATCGCGGAGCATGCCGAACGCTTCCTGTTCCGTATGAGCGGCCAGCCAGGCGGGAAAATCCAGTCCAGCGACGATGATTTCTTTTTCCGGACCCTCCAGGCGGCTAAGCAGTTCTTTTTTGCTCGTGCAATAGACGCCGGATGTCAGATAATGCACAACCTGCATGACGAAGAAGGCGGATTTGCAGGCGCCTTTCAGAATGGCGGG
>ERZ506979.1258-NODE-1258-length-11643-cov-4.969365_pt1 | contig 11643 bp, 9 predicted proteins | sample MGYA00512887_ERZ506979 | MGnify/ENA metagenome assembly ERZ506979 | reverse complement strand
TCATATAGAAGAAAGTTGCCGGTTCAGATATAGAATATTTTGTTTATGATAAGGGTGACCGTGTAGCAATGTGGCAGAATGGTAATCTTCGGACAGAGGGGAAGTGGAAACTAAGTACTTATGACGGTTTTGGCCGTTTAAAAGCGGAAAGGTTATTGATTAATAGCAGCAGTCGTTCCAGTCTTCAGATGCTTTTTGACAGCGACCGGGGCTCTTCCCTTTCTTCCGGTGGGACCTTATTACATGAATATCGTTATGACACTTATGAAAACGGGGATCCGGCCTATATCGAAATAAGTACTGGTGTTTCCTCCGGGGGTGTAAGCTCTGTTTCTTTTACCTCAGCAGAAAAGGACAATTCAGATACTGTTATAGACAACTCTGTGGCTGTAGATTATATCTTGCGTCCATACGGTCTTCAGACCTGGGAAAAAGTAGCTGTTTTGGAAGGAAATAACATCATTTCCGGTTATCTAGAAAGGTCTTTTTATTATGATAAACGCGGGCGTCTTCTTCAAACAGTGGAACGCTATCCGGATGGGGGGAACCATTATGTTATGAACAGTTATGATTTTAAAGGAGATATTGTGCGTAGCGAAGAAAGCTGTCGTATCGGTACAGACTTTGTTCCTGTATTGGTAAATGATTTTAGCTACGACAGCCGTAGCCGTCTGAAAAAAGTGGAAATGCGCTTAAGTAATAAAGTAACGGCAAAAGTGCGCTACGAATATGATGCTTTAGGTCTGATTCAGAAACGTATTTATGGAGATAGTGCGGCAGTAGAGACACTTTCCTATAATTTGCAGGGCTGGTTAACAAATCAATCTTCTCCGGCTTTTAGTATGAGTCTTCGCTATTACTATCCGAATTTTTCAGGGAGTTCGGTCTCTTATACCGGTAATATCAGTGAGTGGTCTTGGAACCAAGGAGAGGAACCGTTTTTTACTTATTCATTTTCTTACGACAATTACGGTCGTTTTAAAGATTCCCGTTCTTTTAATAATGGAATACAGACGAATCAGTATACCGAATACAATTTACGTTATGACCGGAATGGTAATATCAAATTGCTGATGCGCCGGGATGGAAGTGGAAAATGTACGACGGCTTATGCATATAGCTATGCCGGTAATCAGTTAGTGGGTGTAGCGGAGGATTTGGACCAGTTGGTTTCCTCTCCGGATACGGGTTTGGTGGCAGCCTCCGACAGACCGGATTATGTATATGATTTAAACGGTAATTTAAAAATAGATAACCGCCGGGGTTTGAATTATCAATATAATTATTTAAATTTGTTGAGTGAGGCCAGCCGTTCGGGAGTTCCTCAGGCGCGTTACCGTTATACGGCCGGAGGAGAGAAGTTGGGGGTAGCGGATCCTTCCGGCCGGGGTTACGATTACCGTGGTTCTTTTCAATACCTTCGTGACGGCAGTTCTTTGACATTGGAAGGAGTCTTATTTGGAGAAGGGCGGATATCGGCCGGTAGTAACGGCTATAAGGCTTATTATTACCTGAAAGACCATCTGGGCAGTATCCGGGCCGTAATCGATTCGGCCGGTAATGTTTGTGAACGCAACGATTATTATCCCTTTGGTCTGGAGCATCAGCGGGAGGATTATCCTCAGCTTGTGGAAAACCGTTTGAAATACAACGGTAAGGAGAAGCAGTATGTTGGCGATTTGAATTTTTTGGATTATGGAGCTCGGCTGTATGACAAGGATTTAGCCAGATGGTTTGTCTTGGATGCGATGCAAGAAAACTATCCTAGTTGGAGTCCTTATACTTATTGCTTGAATAACCCGCTAAAATTTGTCGATCCGACGGGCCAGTATACGAGTCCTTATTATGATAAAGATGGGAATTATCTGGGTGTTGATCATGAAGGATTTACAGGAGAAATCCGTATAACGACGGCAAAAGATTTTGAAACGATGAAATCGGGTAAATTTGCTAAACCTGTAGGCAGCGGTATCGGAAAGAATACTCTTTCAGCGCGGGCTTATTCCAGGATTTACACTCATATCTTAGCCATGAAGAATTACGATATCTCACGTTTGGAAGGAGGAGCTATAGCTGTTAAAAATGGGGACGATGAGTATAATTTCCCGAACCGTAAGGTAGGCTATGCAATAACAAACTTTACTAAGAATAAGAATCTTAAAGGTCCGGATCCTTTCCGTATATCTGTCAATCAGGGGGATAATGGAATACAGAGGGATTTTACACTGGTTGAACAAGTGGAAAATATATTAGGGGCTCACGAGTATACCGGTCATGGGGTTCGTAAATACGGTGATCATAATAAAACTCATTATATGGCTTATGACTTGCAGGTAGATCATCCCAGCTGGCAAAAATGTACGCCGGTATTTAGGGGAGATATCATGCGGCGATATAAGCGTACCGTAACAAAAGAGAATCCTGATTATTATTATAGAGTATATGATAAATTTTTAAAATATTGGTATAAATGAAACTTTTCAAGATTTTGTTTTTGATCATTCTGTTTTTTCCGGAAAGAGAAATAGTTTTCGGAAAAAGTCATAAGGATGGCATAACTATTACGATAGATAGTGTCTACAGTGATCAGTATCCGGAAGGTAATTATTTTATAGGTATGGTCTTTTTGGATATAACTGTGATCAATCGAAGCGATAGTGTTGTAACTGTTTATATGCCGGAAATCCCGCCTCCCCCTCCGAGTGAAAGGGATGGTTTTGATTGTTACGGAATATTTCGTTCCGATACGCTGGAATTAGGTACGATTTATTCTTCACTGATCTTAGAGCCGAATACTTTGGAGAGCCGCCAATATATCTATGGTAATGGAAAGTTATATACGCTTTATGAAAAATACGGTTATCCTTCTCCTCAAAAATTTTTGCAGGATTTGGTTCGTGAAAGCCGTTATTATTTTATATTCGATCGTCGTGATACCTGTATGGTAGAATCCGATTCGACCTTAGAAATCCAATTTTTAGGATATTTTGGAGAAGATGGATGGGTAGAAGAAGGAGAATGGATGAAAACCCTTCCGCTTCGCAAAGAGAAACTTCGTGACTAATAAGGCTTTTTTCTTATTCCTCTTCTGTTTTGAAAATAGGAGAGGAATTTTTTTATAGTTATTGAACTGATTCCCTATACAAGAGGAGGAATATATTGCCGACAAATGGTTATGCCCTCTTTACTGGGTCAGGAAAAAGGAATGATCTTTATTTTAAAAGAAAAGAATGGTATAGAATATTTCTATAAGGTGATGTTGTTTATAGATGACTTTTATTTTTTCGGTTTTCTTTTTCGTTTTTCCGTTCTTTTGTCGTAACTTGGATGAATAAAATAGCGTTAAATTAAAAAATATAAAAAATTATGACACATATTGTAGAAATCGTTGGCCGGGAGATTTTAGACTCCCGTGGTAATCCCACTGTGGAAGTGGATGTTTTATTGGAATCGGGCGTAATGGGAAGGGCGGCTGTGCCCTCAGGGGCTTCAACCGGAGAGAATGAGGCTTTGGAATTGAGGGATGGAGATAAATCACGGTATATGGGAAAAGGTGTGTTGAAGGCTGTTGAGAACGTAAATACCGTTATTTCGGATGCATTGTTAGGAATGGATGTTATGGATCAGGTGGGAATCGACCGGATGCTTATCGAATTGGACGGGACGAGGACGAAGTGTAATTTAGGTGCCAATGCGATGCTGGGAGTATCTTTGGCTTGCGCTAAAGCTGCTGCTAATGTATTGGAAATACCTCTGTATCGCTATATAGGAGGATGTAATGCGAAGTTATTGCCTGTACCGATGATGAATATTATTAACGGAGGCTCTCATTCGGATGCCCCTATCGCTTTTCAGGAATTTATGATCCGGCCGATCGGCGCCTCCTGTTTTAAGGAAGCTTTACGGATGGGGGCAGAGGTGTTTCATACATTGAAAAAAGTATTACACGACCGGGGATTGAGTACGGCTGTCGGTGACGAAGGCGGGTTTGCTCCTGCTTTGGAGGGAACGGAGGACGCATTGGATTCTATTATGAAAGCGATAGAAAAAGCTGGATATAAACCTGGTAAGGACGTTATGATCGGTTTGGATTGCGCTTCTTCGGAATTTTATAAGGACGGGGTGTACGATTATACCAAGTTTGAAGGTTCTCACGGGGCTCGTCGTACTTCTGCCGAACAGGTACTTTACCTGGAAGAATTGATTTCCAAATATCCGATTGATTCCATAGAGGACGGGATGGCTGAAAATGATTGGGATGGCTGGGAAATGCTTACGGCTAAAATAGGAGATCGCTGCCAATTGGTGGGAGACGACCTGTTTGTAACGAATGTAGAATATTTACAAAAGGGAATTGAATTGGGTTGCGCGAATTCCATCCTCATCAAAGTGAACCAGATCGGTACGTTGACGGAAACTCTGGATGCCATTGAAATGGCTCAACGCGCCGGGTATACTACAGTTACTTCTCATCGCTCCGGGGAAACAGAAGATGCCACTATTGCGGATATAGCTGTGGCTACTAATTCCGGACAGATTAAAACGGGCTCTCTGAGCCGGTCCGATCGTATGGCGAAATACAACCAATTATTACGGATTGAGGAACAACTGGGGAAAGATGCTAAATTTTGTGGAAAGAAGTTTAGTAAGTAAGGAAATATTTCAAATAAAGAAGGCCGTCGAATGAAAAATTTGACGGCTTTATTTTTTTATAAAAAGGATTACTTACAGAATTTTAAATAATATTCTTTTTCTTTTTAAAGATTTTGCAAAATTCACCTGCTGTTTTTATCTATTTTCTTCTTTGTAAACAATTTAAATATATATTTAATATCTATTTAAGTTGTTGTGTATTGTTAATCAATGTGTTAATTCTTGAATTTTACTTTTTTAGGGATAATAATGAGGATTAATTCCCCTATTTTTTTCTGAATTTCTACAAAATTCTACACTTATTTTTTTTGACAAGAAGGGAAACGAACCTAGTTTGCTCTTTATCAGTTAAATAGAAATGATAGGAATTCCATAAGTATTTTTTGGTATAACTTTTTCAGGTATAAGAAAAGAAAGCGGGGAGTGATCACATTTAAAAAAGACGATTGTTAAACTTTAAAATTTTTAAGTCATGAAAAATCTAGTAACAAATGTATTGGTGATGGTATCATTGAGTTTATTTTTCGTACCGGCTTCGGCTGCTGTAACAGCTGAGGGAGGACCGTTTATGTCGAGAGATACGATTAGAGAAGATACTTTGAAAAAAGATGTACCTTCACAAAATCTTTATTTTGCTCAGCAAGAAAACGTATATACAGCCGTGGAAACAGCTACTCTTCCGGAAGCCGTCACGAAAGCTGCCGCAGCAAAATACACCGGTTATACGATAGAAGCGGCTTATAAAGGAAGTGCAAATGATTACAAATTAATCTTGAAGAAAGATGAGGGGAAAGTAACGGCATATTTCAGTGAAGCAGGAGAGTTTGTAAAAGAGGAAACTGTTACTTCACCTGCAGCTATGCAAGGCTGATTTTCAGATAACCTTTTTTGAAAAAGCTGCCAGTACGAACTGCCAGCTTTTTGTTATATAGAAATATCGGTTGTTTCTTTTTTAACTGTTCTTTTCGCTTCCCTGTCGTTTTGTATTTAAAAATTTAAGCTTTCCACAAACTCTTTTTAATTTCAGAGAAGTTATTTTATCTTTGTGCTGTGTAGTATGAAGGTGTAGACTGAAAGCAATAAAAAGAGATTTATATTTATTCTTGAGAAAAAATCCGCCAGATTTTAATGATACAGGAATAAATGCAGGTGATATTTACGTTCAAGCGTGGATTCTTGTATTTATTTGTATCGGGGCTTCTGGCGGGGCCTTTTCTCAGATAAATGCAGATCCACGTTTTTTGTATCGGTAAATGTTGATTTTTTTTAATCCAATGTTTGTAAAATTGGATGTTATATCGTTCTATTTTGAAAATTTTAGTATATATTTGTGTCGTTAGGAGCCTGTTAAAAAGGTTCTGTAATGACCAGTTTATCACTTATATTATTCTTATAGTGAAATCCGCCAGATTTCTAAAAAACACGGGAATAATACTTTATTCCTATATGCGTGGACTGCGTTGTCTATGTTTGTGTTTGGGCACCTGGCGGAGCCTCACTATAAACAGACGGCGAGTCCACGTTTTTGTGGGGGGAAAGAAGGTTTTAGGAGAGGGTGTTTCTCTTCGTCGTTAGTATAAGTAAAGGAGAGCCGCAAGGAAGGTAAAGAAAGGGGAGGGCTCTTGACGTAAGCTGAAAAGTTACGGTATATACTTACAGATAAAAGGGCAGGGGAAGCGGTTATCTTTCCTGAAATAACACACACAAATCACTCATGCTGCTTTCCTGCCCTTCTTTTATAAAATTATATCCATTTTTTTCTTTTAAAGAACAGTAGCATAATGATAACGATGACAAGCATAACGGCCCATAATATAAAATAAGCCCAATGATATTTCAAGGCCGGAATGTATTCGAAATTCATCCCATATACTCCAACGATGAAAGTAAGAGGGATAAAAATGGCCGAGAAAATTGTCAGGATCTTCATGACATCGTTTACATTATTACTTATATTACTATTGTATATATTTTGTTGGTCGGCTACCATCATATAATAGATTTCAATGGTTTCTAAAGCTTGAGTAACAAGGCTTTTGAGGTCTTTCAGGTAATTCAGCGTCCTATCGTTAATCAAATCTGAGTCGGAGGTCATAAAACGGGTCATTACTTCCTTGACAGGACGGATATTTTTACGGATATAGGATAGTTCTGTTTTGTAACGGTAGATATCTTCTATGATTTTCTTATCGGCAGTCAGCAATTGTTTCTCCTGAGCTTCGATATCGCTTCCCAGATTTTCAATTGTCAAGATATAACCGTCTACCAGTGTATCCATTAATGCATAACAAAGGTAATCCGGACTATAAGACCGAATCTTGGAAAGTCCGGAAGCCAGTCGTTTGTCTATATCTTCAAAATAAGGAGAGGCGGATTCCTGAATCGATATCAGATAATTTTTACCCAATATAAAAGAGATCTGATCGATTTGAATTTTTTGAATGTCCGGATTGTAAGACAACGTTTTGAAGATGATAAAAATATGTTTTTCATCTTCTGCGAGTTTAGGTCGTTCATCTGTATTCAGAATATCTTCCAGGATAAGGGAAGGAATGTCGAAGATTTTCCCAATTTGTTCGATATATTTTGTATTGTGAAGCCCGTAGAGAGAAATCCAGGTGACGTGATCGTCTGCTATATATTTTTCGATGCCCGTCAGGGATTTCGGATGTTCCTCTTTCAGGCTTTCATTATTATATTGCACTACTCGCAGTAAAGGATCTTTCATTTTTTGTTGGCCGATAAATATCAGGGATCCCGGGGCAGCTCCTTGCGATTTCGATTTGTTTTTGAGAAAGCGAGCCATAATTTGGTCAAAAAAGTTAGTAACCCAAATGAGAAATAAAGATAATAAGTAAAAAGAAAATGCAGACGATTTTGAGGTGAATTTTATGTTTGTTTTTATTTCTTATCTTCGGTTTCTTCCTTTGTAAGAGTGATGGGCATCGGTTTTGTTACTTCTCCTGCATACAGGCTAAGATGTGGGAAAGGTATTTCAATGTGGTGGCGTTCAAAAGCTTTTTTGACACGACGGCGGAATTCCCGGCTGATACTCCATTGCTGACCGGCTTTGGTGGTCAATTTGACTTTTAGAATGACGGCACTATCTGCAAATTGATCGACTCCCCATAAGTCAACTCCCAGTATATTCGGGCCGAAATCCGGATCTTTTTTCATGTCTTCTCCTACTTCTTTCAGAACGGTATTTACCTGATCCGTATCTTCTTTATAGGCGACTCCGATTTCCACTACCATGGCGGACCATTCTTTTGTCATATTGGAAAGCGTATTGATTTTGCCGTTTTGGAAAATATGTACTACCCCGGAAGCATCGCGGAGAGTTGTCGTACGGAGTTCTATTTTTTCGACTGTGCCTCCCGTTCCGTTGATGATGGCTACGTCGCCTTCCCGGATTTGGTCTTCCAATAGCATAAAAAAGCCGGAAATAAAGTCGCGAACCAATTCCTGAGCTCCAAATCCTACGGCTAATCCTACAATTCCGGCACTGGCCAGAATGGGAGCGATGTTGATGTTGAACTTTTCCAGAAGCATTAAGATAAAGATGGTCCAAAGGAAAATTCGTCCGATTCCATAAGTAATTTCTGCGATTGTATTGATCCGTTTTAAACCTTCGCTATCGTCCTGTTTCAATTTCTGAAGCCGTTCGGTAGCAGATTCTCTTATCTTTTTAACGATAAAACGAAGTAAACGCAACAAGCCGATAAAGATGAGAATAAGCAGGAGAATGGCTGGAACTTGGGTGACGATCCAATTGACGAGATGATGAATCAGATCATTCCAGAATAATTTGTCCGTAATATTGCTGGCATCATAAGTCCAGACAAGGGTCAGATCGGTAATTTCGGTAGAGGCGGGAATACTGTCGATTTGGATGTTGCCTGTCGTGTCATTCCAAATTGTTGGGGACAAATAGCGTTCATCTAGTTCAAAGTTGGCGTCCAGTTCCCGGACATATAAAATAATGTCGTTTACGGAAGGAACGATTTTACTATCGGGATAAGCATTGCGGATTTCTCCTACCGTTGAAGTTAGGCCTATACCAGAACGTGTTGTAAACCGATGGTCTTTGATAATGACCTGGCTGATACGGGAGGTTTCATCGTTTTTACGCCGGGGACTGACAATGAATAATAATCGGGTGCTGTCGTCGTAAATGTAATAATTGTCTGCTGTTTCTGCAGACAGTTCAGAACGGCTGGCCAGCTTTTTCATCTGATCGTCCGGTAATAAAGCACGCAATTGCTTGATAGTCATCCCCTTTTTTACAGGCCCTACTTGATTACGGGCAATGAGAAACGCTTCTTCCGGATTTAGGGTATCTGGGGAAGAGGAAGAGGGACGGCAAGCTCCCAGGCTTATGAGTAAAATGAATAGAAAAAAAATTTTCTTCATCGGTTCGTTTTTTAACAGTCATACGAAAAATAGAAAAACTTGTGACAGTAAGGGAGCAAAATTTATTTTCTGAGAAAAAGTAAGAAACGGTTCGGATTTTAATCTGTAGTCAGCATCTTCGTTTTTCCTAATTATTCCGCAAACGTAAGCGGTGATTTTGCAAAAAAAAGCTGTTTTTTAGGTAGTTATTTAGAATGAGTTTATTTTATAAGCTTTAAAAAGAACAGAAAACGTTTGCGGAATTATTGATAATCAAGCTACTTAAGGGGCGGGAAAAATTGTTCGGCTTAAACTTGTTTAGTCTCCACGATTCGCTACCTTTACCATGTTTTACAACATAAAATTTTCGCTGAAAACAAATAAAATTAAAAATTTAAAGGAAGATTATTTTGTCATGAATCAAGAGACAGAAGTTATCGAAAAACAAGATGTTGTCATCCGTTTTTCAGGTGATTCCGGAGACGGGATGCAGTTAACCGGGCAGCAGTTCTCAGATACGGCTGCGTTGTTTGGGAATGATGTATCGACATTCCCGGATTATCCCGCAGAAATTCGGGCTCCGCAAGGTACGGTCGGTGGTGTATCCGGCTTCCAGGTTCATATTGGTGAAGAACATATTACTACTCCGGGAGATTTCGCGGATGTATTAGTCGCCATGAATCCGGCAGCTTTAAAAGCAAATTTACGCTGGGCTAAAAAAGCGGGTACTATTATTTTGGATACGGATGCTTTTACAGATAAACATCTGGAGAGAGCAGGTTATACGTCTAATCCGTTGACGGATCATTCTTTGGATGATTATAATGTCATTGCTGTCAATATCACGAAACTGACGATTGAAGCATTGAAGGAGACTGGATTGGATCAAAAGTCGGTACTTCGCTGCAAAAATATGTTTGCCTTGGGTATGACTTATTGGATGTTTGAACGTTCTGTTGAGCATACGGAGGCATTTTTTGATATGAAGTTTGCTAAAAAACCGAGCATTGCTTCTGCTAATAAATTAGTGTTGCGGGCTGGGTACAATTATGCTGCTAACGTACATGCTTTAGCGGTACATTTTAAAGTGGCTCCGGCTCATATTGAAAAAGGAAAATACCGGACTATTACCGGAAATAAGGCTACGGCTTGGGGGTTATTGGCTGCTGCAGAAAAAGCAGGTTTGCCTTTGTTCTGCGGCTCTTATCCGATCACTCCAGCTACGGATATTTTGCAAGAGCTGGCTTTGAGACGGGATTTAGGAGCAAAGACCTATCAGGCAGAAGATGAAATCGGAGGTATTTGTACGGCTATTGGTGCCAGTTATGCCGGTAATTTTGCCGTAACGACGACTTCCGGACCCGGTTTGGCCTTGAAATCGGAAGCTTGCGGTTTGGCTGTAATGGCGGAACTTCCATTGGTTATTGTCGATGTACAACGGGGAGGACCTTCTACGGGTTTACCCACGAAGACGGAACAATCCGACCTGATGCAGGCTTTGTACGGAAGAAATGGGGAGAGTCCGATGCCTGTGATTGCTGCCAGTACTTCTGGTAACTGTTTTGATTATGCTTTTATTGCCGGTAAGATTGCTTTAGAGCATATGACTCCCGTTATTTTGTTGACCGACGGATTTCTGGCAAACGGTGCTCAGCCCTGGTTGATTCCTTCTATGGCTAAATTACCGGAAATTAAGATCAGACGAGCAAAAGAAGGAGACAATTATCAGCCTTATGCTCGCGATCCGGAAACTTTGGCCAGAACATGGGCTGTACCGGGAACCAAAGGTTTGGAACACCGGATTGGTGGTTTGGAAAAGATGAATATTACCGGTACGATTAGTTATGTTCCGGAAAATCATCAGGTAATGACTGATCTTCGGCAAGAAAAAGTAGCTCGTATTGCTAATTATATTCCCCAACAGGAAGTATTCGGAAATCCGGAAGGAGGAGAAGTATTGGTTGTCGGCTGGGGAGGTACTTACGGACATTTATTCTCGGCAGTGAAAGAATTGCGGAAAGAAGGCAAGGATGTGAGCCTGGCTCATTTCAATTACATTAATCCCCTGCCCAAAAATACCCAAGAAGTATTGGCAAAATTTAAGAAAATATTGGTGTGTGAATTAAATCTGGGCCAATTTGCGGCTTATCTGAGGAGTAAATATCCTGAATTTACTTATCAACAATACAATAAAGTGGCAGGATTACCCTTTACCGTGCTCGAAATTAAAGAAGAAGTTAATAAATTGATGAACGATTAATAATTGAAAAAGGCAAGTTTACCTTACTGAAATTTCAAATTTCAATTTTAAAGCTATGTCAGAAGAATTAAAATATACTCCAAAAGATTTTAAAAGCGATCAGGAAATCCGCTGGTGTCCTGGTTGCGGTGATCACGGGATCATCAATGCCGTATGGAAAGCCATGGCTGAGTTGGGCTATCCGAAAGAATCCTGGGCTGTGATTTCCGGTATCGGATGTTCCTCCCGCTTTCCCTATTATATGAATACCTATGGTTTCCACACGATTCATGGTCGTGCAGCTGCCATTGCTTCTGGAGCGAAGAATGCCAACCGGAAACTGAATATCCTGCAAATTT
>ERZ506979.1252-NODE-1252-length-11688-cov-4.091550_pt1 | contig 11688 bp, 10 predicted proteins | sample MGYA00512887_ERZ506979 | MGnify/ENA metagenome assembly ERZ506979 | reverse complement strand
GTCTGATCCTTACCCATCTTCTGGAAAAAGAACACAGGGGTGTACTGACAGGTTCTGTGATCACGGATATGAAGATCACACTGACGGCAGGACGGGCACATCTGAAACATACCGAAGGCGGGGATTTCCGGCAGGCAACCTACCGTGCGGTGCGCCAAGGACTGATGCAGGCCGAAAGTATGCTGCTGGAACCGTATTATGATTTTCAGCTGGAAATTCCATCGGGAATGATCGGACGGGCACTTACAGATATTCAGCGGATGAATGGGGAGACCGGTACACCGCAGACAGAAGGAGAGATGACGACGATCGAGGGATATGCACCGGTTACAGGTATGCGGGATTATCAGATGGAAGTGAATTCTTATACAAGAGGACAGGGACATCTGACCTGTACGTTCCGCGGCTATGAACCTTGCCGGAACGCAGAGGCAGTGATCGAAGAGATTGGTTATGATCCGGAGCGCGATATCGAGAATCCGACAGGATCCGTCTTCTGTTCCCATGGTGCAGGATTTAACGTTCCATGGAATCAAGTGCCAGAGTACATGCATTTGGAGAATCAGCTTGAAAAAGAACAGGCATTAGAAGAAGCAAAGAGGCAGTCAGAGCAGGCAGCAAGACAGGTACCGAGAGCGGCCAGAACACCGGGAGTCTATTCTAAAGCAGCAGAAAAAGAACTGGAAGAAATCTTTATCCGCACATATGGAAAAGTAGAAAGAAAAGGTGGACTGACACCAAAAACTTACGAAAGTGAGTATGCAAAAAAACAGCGCAAAAAAGAAGAGGCTATGCAGGAATACCTGCTGGTTGACGGATACAATGTTATTTTTGCATGGCAAGAGCTGAAAGAACTGGCAAAAGTCAGCATCGAGGCTGCCAGAGATAAACTGATGGATATCCTGTGTAATTATCAGGGGTATAAGAAATGTGTCCTGATTCTGGTATTTGACGCATACAAGGTAGAAGGCTATGCACTGGAGATCCAGAAGTATCATAATATCCATGTCGTATATACCAAAGAAGCCGAAACTGCCGATCAGTACATTGAAAAGGTCGTTCATCATATCGGAAGAAAGTATCATGTGACGGTCGTGACTTCCGATGGGGTAGAGCAGGTAATCACGATGGGGCAGGGTGGAACCCGTATTTCTTCCAGAGATTTCTTAGAAGAGATTGAATATACAAAGAAATTGATTGAAGAAGATAATGAAAAACAACGGGTCAGTGACAGGAACTATCTGTTTGACCATGCGGATGAGGAATTTGTGAAGAAAATGGAAAAAATCAGGCTTGGAAAAGAAACTGAATAAGGATAAGTAAAAAATAAGCATATAGAAAAATCTTAAAGATCCGATTTTTCTGTGTGCTTTGTATTGTTATCCGGTAAAAGCAGGGACTTGATGAAAGTATGCATATATAGAAATAATATATAAATGATGAAAACATATCAATAAACACAATTAGACAGATAGATTATTTATTGGTAAAATAATATTTAATGATAGCATGCAAGTCATGAATGAAGGGGGAATATATGAAAAAGAAAAATGATTGGATAAAAAAGGGAATCTTGATCATAGTTTTACTGGTATGCATTGCTGCATATTTATGGGTACCGGGGATACATAAGACAATGAACCAGATATTTAAGATGTTTGCAAGCGGAGACTTTACAGTTGTAAGAGATTTTGTTGCGTCATATGGGGTATATGCGGCACTGATGTCTTTCTTGTTGATGATTTTTCAGTCAATCGCAGCACCTCTTCCGGCATTTTTAATTACATTTGCCAATGCCAGCCTGTTTGGATGGTGGAAAGGTGCGATCCTTTCATGGAGCAGTGCAATGGCGGGAGCAGCCATATGCTTTTATATTGCAAAAATATTAGGACGTGACGTGGCGGAAAAATTAACAAGTAAAACAGGTCTTGAACAAATTGATACATTTTTTGAACGTTATGGAAAGAATACGATTTTAATCTGTCGTCTTCTTCCGTTTGTATCATTTGACATTGTTAGTTATGCGGCAGGCCTTACTTCGATGTCATTTGTTTCATTCTTTGTTGCTACGGGAATCGGACAGTTACCGGCAACCATCGTCTATTCTTATGTGGGCGGTATGCTGACTGGCGGAGCGAAACTTCTTGTAACAGCACTATTGATTTTGTTTTCTCTTTCGGCATTAATTTTTATGCTGAGAAAGATATATATGGACAGACAGTCCGGAAAATAAAAAAAGGGAGGAAAAAGAATATGGAAACATATTACAATCCGGAGGATCTTGCAAAGTTTGGGACAATCGGGGAAAAAGCATCAGAGTTGGCAGAAAAATTCTTTGCTTATTACAATGCGGTATTCGAAGAGGGTGCGCTGACTGCAAGAGAGAAATCATTGATCGCACTTGCAGTGGCACATACCGTACAGTGCCCATATTGTATTGATGCTTACACGAACGACTGCCTGGATAAAGGTGTCAGCGAAGAACAGATGACAGAGGCGGTACATGTAGCAGCGGCGATCCGCGGCGGAGCAAGTCTTGTACACGGGGTACAGATGAAAAATATTGTAAAGAAACTGGAGTTTTAATTAAAAAAGAAGAAAAGAGGAAAAATAAGATGAAAAAGAAAATTGTGACATTATTACTGGTAGCTGCAATGACAGGAACAATGGTTGTTGGATGTGGATCAAAGGCTGATGATAAGACAGCAGATACGAAGACAGAACAGACGGATGATAAAAAGGATACAGAGGAAAAGAAAGAACTGGCAGATGATGAATACCAGTATGTATCCGCGGCAGATACAGTAATTGCAGACGGAGTTCACGTGTTAGATGTAAGAGAATGGGAAAATTATTCCAAAGGAAGAGTTGCAAATTCAGAGTGGTGCCCGATCTTCCCATTGGAGGACGATTCCCTGGTAGATGAGATGACAACTTATGCCAAAGATCATCTGAATGACGGAAAAGATATCTATGTTATCTGCAACAGTGGAAAACGTGGAGCTGAAAAAGCAACAGCTGTATTAAGAGATGCAGGAATTGAACCAACATCCATCTATACAGTAGAAGGTGGAGCAGAAGCACTTGGTAAAGAAAATGGGGCATTGACCACAGACCGTACAGAAGAAAATATCGATTGGAAATATGTATCAGGAAAGGATGCCGTTGACAAGGTAGGAGATAAAGATGTACAATTTTTAGATGTTCGTGATGATGATACCTATAAAGCAGGTCATCTGAAAGGAACACTTCAGTGCAGCCTGAAGGAATTTGATACACCGGAAGCACAGACAGAGATGTACAATCTTGCAAAAGACAAGATGGACAAGGATGAGCCTGTATATATTCTCTGCTACAGTGGTAATAAATGTGCAAAAACAGCAATTTCAGTAATGAAAGATGCAGGATTTGATACAGATAATTTGTTTATCATTGAGAATGGAGCAAAAGACGGTGATGTATCCGCAGCTTTTGTAACAGAGTAAAGCTAGGTGTTCGAAAGAATCTGTTATGGTTTACAAATGATGATGGAACAGGCTGGAGAGCAACCGTACCATTTCTTGTACTTTATGAAAATGGATATGATAACATTTCTGTGTATGATGGTGGATGGTATGAGTGGCTAATGCATGATGACTATCCGGTACAGGTTGGTGATCCGGCAAGTGATGAGTGTGTTCACACAACAGTTGGAGAACTTTCTACAGGAAAAGCAGCAAAATAAAACAAAGCAGAGAGTGTAGAGAATTTCTGCGAAAATATAATACAAAGATTAGGGGCGCTGTCACTGGATATCAGTGACAGCGTTTGGTAGTATTAAGGAGAAAAATGAAAAAAATCATTTATACATTTTTAGATTTATTAACCATAGCGTTTTTGATCGGAGGATATGTGTTCCAATATTTTACAAGAAAAAAACTGGGGATGCTTCGGTGGGTGAATTATCAGAATATGCAGATCCAGAAGAACCCTGTTTATGCTATACTAAAATATATTACAGTTGCTGCTGCTATTGTACTTATCGTATTAATTATTGTGGGATATAGGAAGAAAAAAGAATGAAAAATAAAAAATTGTGGATATTTATCGGAATGATCGTTCTGATTTTGATATTAAATCACATATTTGGCTGGTCTTCTTATCTGGGAAATACAGAGAATCTGAAATTCCTGGAAAACATGGTACAGGAAAATTTAGTGTTGGCGATTGGCATCTATACCATACTTACCATCATAAGCTGTGTGGTACTTGCACTTCCGGGGGTGACATTTGCAATCGTTGCAGGCCTGGTATTTGGACCGGTACTTGGAACCATCTGTTGCTCTGTAGCGACTACACTTGGGGCTATGGTAGCATTTGTTGTAGGAAGATTTTTCTTACAGGACATTATTAAGCCGATGGCGATGAAGAACAAATATTTAAAAAAATGGTTATTTGATGAGTCTGGAAATAATGAAGTATTTATTCTGATGATCACAAGACTGGTTCCATTATTTCCGTATAATCTGCAGAATTTTGCTTATGGTGTGACAGATATTAAGTTTTCAACATATTCCATTTGTTCTTTGATCTTCATGCTTCCGGGAACAGCTATGTATACGGTTGGAATGGCAGGACTTGCAGACAAAGAGAACCGTATTCTTTATATCGGGATAGCAATTGTTCTGGCTGGGATTGTAATAGGGCTTGGTGCGTTCCTTAAGAAGCATTATGTGCAGGAGGAAAAAAATGAAGGATAACAATACAGTAGAAGCGTGTACCCATTGTCACGTCTGCCAGAATCAGTGTGAATTTCTAAAAAAGTACGGAATAGATATCGGAGATACAGAGAAGTTAAAAGAGCTTTCTTATCATTGTTTCCTGTGTGGAAAGTGCACAGAGGTATGCCCTGAGAATATTGATGGAAGAGAGTATATTCTAAATCTCCGGAGAGAAAAAGTAGAAAAATCCGGTGGAACTTTGGAAGAAAAAGGATATGGGATGCTGTTAAAAGAAAAAAAAGATTATATATACCGGAATTACAGACATGCACAAGGGGAAAGTATTCTGTTTCCGGGATGTAATTTTCCTTCTTTTTATCCAAAGACGACCAAGAGGCTGGTAAATGAACTGAAAAAATATGGTATAGGAGTGGCATATGACTGCTGTGGAAAGCCGATTGTAGAACTTGGCATGAAAGAGGATGAAAAAAGGATTATAAGTCAGATACAATCAGAATTGCATAAAAGAAAAATCAAAGAAGTAATCATGCTTTGTCCGAACTGCTATGCATATTTAAAACCAAGAATGGAAGAAGTAAAGGTTGTAAGCATCTATGAAAAGCTTGAGGAATTCGAAATCGGAAAGAAGAATCTGTTTCCGGCAAAGGTGTTCCTTCCATGTCCTGACAGGGAAAAGAAAGAACTGTTAGGAGAGATAGAGCGATACATAGAAGGAAAGTTGATTCCAATCGAAGAGGTACAGTGCTGTGGTTTAGGTGGCTGTGCCCCTGTAAAAGAGCCAGAACTTGCAAAAAATATGGGAGCAGCGTTAAAAAACAGTGGCGGGCAGAAGATTTACAGCTATTGTGCGTCCTGTGCAGGCAATCTAAATCGGAACGGATCTAAGAATGTCACTCATATTTTGACAGAAATATTAGAAACAGATGAAAAAGCCGATACAGGGAAATCGATGTTGAATAGAATGAAAACAAAATTTATATAAGGGGATAACGACGGAAATGAAGAGGGCAGTGATCGTATTTACCAGAGTTCCCATTCCGGGACAGACAAAGACAAGAATGATGCCATATTTTTCGCCGGAAGAATGTGCAAAACTTCATGAGAATTTTCTGAAAGATATTGCACAGGAATGCGAAAAAGTAAATGCTGACATATTCGTATGCTACACACCGAAAAAAGGGAAAGCATATCTGGAAAAATTATTCAGGAAAGCAAAAGAATATATTCCCCAGACAGGGGAAGGTCTGGGAGAAAGGATGTATCAGGCAATCGAATATGTACTGGAAAAAGGGTATGATTCCTGTGTATTAATAGGAACGGATATACCGGAACTGAAATGTTCGGATTTGGAGTATGCGTTCAGGCTTTTGGATGTAAATGATGTAGTCTTTGGTCCCACCGTAGACGAAGGGTATTATCTGGTCGGAATGAAAAGACCGGTATGTGAAGTGTTTGAAAAGAAGACATATGGAACAGGAAATGTACTGGAGCAGACCGTGCAGCCATTACAGGAAATGGGACTGACAATCGGATATGTAAGAAGATTGCAGGATATGGATGACAGAGATGATATTACGGCGTATCGGAGCCGGATGAGGACGCAGAAGTTACTTCAGAACACACATACTGGACGTTACCTGCTAAAAAAACAGAAGATTTCTATCATTGTGCCGATCTATAATGAAGAGACAACGATAGAGAAACTGTTGGAGCAATTAGAAAACTTACAGGGAAAGTGTGAGATCATTCTAGTCGATGGTGGGAGTACAGACGCAACATTGTCGATGATCAGACCGGGATTTAAAGTACTGCATTCGGAAAAAGGCAGGGCGAACCAGATGAATCTTGGCGCAAAAGAAAGTACCGGAGATATTCTTTTCTTTCTTCATAGTGACAGCGAACTTCCGAAAAGACCGCTGGAAGAAATCAAAGCAGTGATAAAAGATCATGAAGCAGGATGCTTTGGCATTGCATTTCATTCCAGACAGTTTTTTATGTGGACATGCAGAGTTATTTCAAATCATAGGATAAAAGACAGAAAAGTGATGTTTGGAGATCAGGGGATTTTTATCACAAGAGAACTGTTCTTCAAAGCGGGGATGTTTCCGGCTCTTCCGATTATGGAAGATTACCAGTTTTCGCTTACGTTAAAGGAAATGGGAGTAAAGCTTGGCATTGCTAGGCACAGAATCTATACGTCAGACCGGAGATTCCCTAAAAAGGTGATTCCTCAGTTAAAAGTGATGTGGAAGATGAACCGGCTAAGAAAAATGTACCGGGATGGTGTGCCGATAGAGACGATATCGAAGTTATATAAAGATGTAAGATAAAATGTCAGGAAACAATATAGCCAATAGGGGATCGGGATTATGGAACGTATAAAAGGATTAAATGAATATGTGAAAAATGAAAAGTATAGGAAAGCATTAAATCTTCCGAATGAACAGGAAGAAGAATATACAATGCTTGCACAGGGAGAGTATAATATTAATTACAGCTTCACGCATCCAAAGACAGGGAAAAAACTTCTGTTACGTGTCAATTGTGGGAGTCAGATGCATCTGGAAAATCAGATCGGGTATGAATGTCATGCACTGCAATTGCTGGAAGCATCGGGAAGAACGCCAAAAGTGCTTTATGTAGACGGGAGCAGGAAATTTTTAGATCACGGAGTACTGGTAATGGAATATCTGCCGGGAAAAGCATTAGACTATCATACGGATTTAAAATATGCGGCAGAGTGTCTGGCTGATATACATAGTGTCAGAATACCGGAATCAGAATCGGGTTTGATTCGGCCAGAGAATCCACTGATCGCAATATTGGAAGAGTGCGAAGAGATGGTGAAGATATATATGGATTCACCGCTTGGAAAAGACAGGATGAAAAGGAAAATCCGAGATTTGCTTGATAAGGCATGGAAAAAGGCAAAAGAATTCCATATGGAAGATTCACCGTATCAATGCTGTATTAATACAGAACTGAATTCCACGAATTTCTTGATTGGAGGAGAAGGAAAGCCGAACTATCTCATTGATTGGGAAAAGCCGTTATTTGGAGATCCGGCACAGGATCTGGGACATTTCCTTGCACCGACAACGACGTTTTGGAAAACGGATGTGATATTGAAGGAAGAAGAGATAGAAAATTTTCTGAATGAATATCTGAAATGTGTGAGGGCGCGTTTTGATATAACGGGATTAAAAGAACGAACGAAAGTATTTATGGAGATTACATGCTTAAGAGGAATCACCTGGTGCGCAATGGCATGGGTGCAGTATCAGCAGCCGGATAAACTGATCATAAATGAATCTACATATCGGAAGCTGGAGGATTATCTGAGTGATGGATTTTTAGAAAAAATAGAAATATTTTTGGAACAATAATGTAAGTGAGAATAAGGAGAAAAGAGATGGAAAAAGAAAAAATTGCGGAACTTTTTATGAAAGGGATTGACTGTTCTCAGGTTGTAGCAGGGGCATTTGCAGAAGAACTGGGGATCACACAGGAAGAAGCATATAAGATGGCTGCAGGATTTGGCGGTGGAATGGGAATCGGTGAAACCTGCGGTGCAGTAGTTGGTGCAATGATCGTACTGGGACTGAAATTTGGACATTGTGATACAGAGCATATGGAACAGAAAGATATCATGAATGCCAAAAGAGCAGAGTTCCTGACAAAATTTCAGGAAAAATATGGTGTCTGTAGCTGTAAAGGATTATTAAAACATGATATTGCAGATCCAGAGGGCATGCAGAAGATACTGGAAGAGGGACTTTTGTTTGATTTCTGCCCGGAAATAGTAAGAGATACCATTGAAATATTGAATGAGGTTGTGTAATGAATGATATCATCAAAGATTTTCATGAGCTGACAGAGATTCCGGTATTTCAGGAGATGGTGCCGGATAAGAAGTATATGGATACAGAAGAGCATCTGGATGTATTGCAGATGAATATCGGACGGAAATGTAATCTACTTTGCAAACACTGCCATGTGAATGCCGGACCTGCAAGAACAGAAGAAATGTCAAAAGAAGTGATAGATGCCTGTCTTACATTTGCAAAGGAACAGAATATTGCAACGATAGATATTACCGGAGGTGCACCAGAGATGAATCCACATCTGGAATATCTGATAGAAGAAAGCAGTAGAATCTGTAACCATGTAATCATCAGAACGAATCTGGTCATATTATTGGAGGAAGAATATGAACAGCTAATGGAAGTGTATACAAAGAATAAAGTAGAAATTGTGTGTTCTCTTCCGTATTATCGTGCGGCAGAGATGGATAAGGTGCGCGGAGAAGGATCATTTGATAAGGCTATTGAAGTAATCAAACACCTGAATGCGATAGGATATGGAAGAAATCCAGAACTGGTATTGAATATGGTCTATAATCCGGCAGGTGCTTTCTTCCCACCTGATCAGGAAGCAATGGAAAAAGAATATAAGCAGAAATTGTCGCAGGATTTTGGCATTGAATTTAACAGCCTTTATACATTGTATAATAATCCAATGGGAAGATTCGGTGCATTTCTTCAAAGATCGGGAAATTTAAAGCGTTATATGAAAAAATTATTCGATGCATTCAATGCAGATACAGTGGGGGCATTGATGTGCAGGACGCAGATTTCCGTGGATTATGATGGACAGTTGTATGATTGTGATTTTAATCTTGCGGCAGGAATTCCGGTTGTTGGAAATCAGAAAATTTTTGATGTGACAGGAAAGCCATATCAGGTTCGTAAAATCCGGATGGATAAGCATTGTTATGCATGTACAGCAGGGGCAGGTTCCAGCTGAGGAGGCGCAATGAGTTAGGCAGGCTGCCTGACAAATAGCGCTGGAAGAAGCGAATATGTTATGTTACACTAATGCAGTAAGAACAATAATTATGCATGACAATGTAAGAATATACAAAAAGGAGAACAAACGATGCCAGTTTTTGATTTTAACGCAACACCGGACGAGAAGAAACCAGCGGAATGTACATATACGGTAATCCGCTCTAATGAAAATGAAGCAACTATAGAAAAACCAATGATGATCCTGGATAATAAGCACTGTAAATGGGAACATCATTCCTGCGGAGTATTTACCAATCCGATTAAGAGGACATCATTCGAATTTCAGCAGGAAGACGGAACCGTAAGTGCAGACATCTTAAAGATCGATGCAAGGTTTGTAAGTCTGTTAAAATGGCTCGGAGAGAATCATATTAATGTGCGTCTCTCAGGAGAGAATACAGAAGAAGGATATGCAGTATACAAGATCCGCGAGATTGCATTTGGCGGCGGTACAAAGTTATCTGCAGAAGATGGATTCCTGCAATTTATGATCGAGCGTCTTCTGGCAAGTAATGCACCGGCAGAAGAGGAGAATGATGAAGATGAAGACGAAGCAGGAGATGACATGAAGCTTACCAGTCTTCAGAGTATCACAGACTTCATGAACTGTGCGGGAAGAACCCTTCCGGATAATATCCGCCTTTGGGCAAGACGTAATCTTGCCGTGGCACGTTCTCATGAAGTATCACCGGAAGAAAGACGTCATGCACAGAGAGCGCTTTCTATTATGATGAATGTACAGTGGAAGAGCAATTATTTTGAAGCGATCGATCCGGATGAAGCGCGTAGAATTCTTGATGAAGAACTTTACGGAATGGAGCGCGTAAAGCAGAGAATCATCGAGACCATAATCCAGATCAACCGTACACATACATTGCCGGCATATGGACTTCTGTTAGTGGGACCGGCAGGAACAGGTAAATCACAGATTGCCTATGCGGTGGCACGTATCCTGAAGCTTCCATGGACGACTCTGGATATGAGTTCGATCAATGATCCGGAACAGCTTACAGGAAGCTCTCGTGTTTATGCAAATGCCAAGCCTGGAATCATCATGGAGGCTTTTTCCATGGCAGGAGAATCCAATCTGGTATTTATCATCAATGAGCTTGACAAGGCGACGAATGGTAAAGGAAACGGCAACCCGGCCGATGTCCTTCTGACGCTTCTTGACAATCTCGGATTTACAGACAACTATATGGAATGTATGGTTCCGACCGTCGGTGTATATCCGATCGCCACAGCAAATGACAAGGCACAGATCAGTGCGCCGTTAATGTCCCGTTTTGCGGTTATTGAACTTCCGGATTACACAGCAGAAGAAAAGAAAGTGATCTTTTCGAAATTTGCTCTTCCGAAAGTCCTGAAACGAATGAGCCTGAAAGCGGAAGAGTGTGTGGTGGCATCGGACGGTCTGGATGCAGTCATTGAGCAGTTTGCCGATACGACCGGTATCCGTGATCTTGAACAGGCGGCTGAGCACATTGCAGCAAATGCACTGTATCAGATTGAAGTCAATCATGTATCTTCTGTAACATTTGATGCAGAGATGGTAAAGAAACTGTTTGAATAAGAATAAACGCTGTTACTGTTCACAGGATACTATCTGTGAACAGTAACTAAATGCCCGGAATGCAGGATTGTTTTGCAAAATAGACTTGCATTTCGGGAATTCTTTTGTTATACTACAGAAAGTTTCATAGAAATTAAATAACTGGTTCGAAACCCTCCCAGTATAAAAAACTAGGTCATTCAGGTATCTTCCGATCGTTGATACCTTTTCTGTGGAGGATTTTTACATAGAAAAGGGAAAGGTTGGAAGTTTTTTTATGCGTAAAATTATTATAGACTGTGATCCGGGGATCGATGACGCACTTGCCATCATGCTTGCGGTCAATTCTCCGGAGCTGGAGATTGTGGCGATTACGACTGTATCAGGAAATGTACCTTCTGATATGGGAGCAGTCAATGCAAAAAAAGTCCTCAAACAGTTAAACAGACTGGATATTCCGGTCTATATCGGAGAAGATGCACCACTTCGGGAAGAATATATCGATGCACGTGATACACATGGAATGGACGGACTTGGGGAAAGTTTTCTCCCGGAAGTTTCCAGC
>ERZ506979.1250-NODE-1250-length-11711-cov-3.931623_pt1 | contig 11711 bp, 8 predicted proteins | sample MGYA00512887_ERZ506979 | MGnify/ENA metagenome assembly ERZ506979 | reverse complement strand
CATCGCAAAGCCGCTGGATATCCCGCACCTGCTGAAGGTGCTGGAAGAAGCGCTGCAATAAGACCCTCTCAGGCAAAGCCTTGCGGCTTTGCCAGCTCCCCCTCGGGGGAGCTTTTTTGTTTTTGCCGGTCAGCGCTTGAAAGAGTTCAGCCCGGCGGGGCATTCCAGACCGTCCCGCGCAGCAAAAAAGCCGCCGCACAAAAAGTGCAGCGGCTTTGCGGGGCGTCACCTCACAGCCAGCGCTCTGCGATGATCCACCACATACCGGGCAGGTTGATCCGACCCAGCAGATGCTCCAATACGATCAGCATGGTATTCTCCTTTCAGACCGTCCGTTTCAGCCGAACAGCCCCTTCAGTAAAAATAGAAGCAGCTTCGTCAAGCTGCCGCCGCCCAAAAGGTTGAGCAGCGGCCCAAGGCCTTGAAACATGGAAGGGTTGCTCCTTTCGTTTCATTCCGTCCCGGCGGCTGCCGGGTGCCGGTCTGCCTTATATACGAACCAGCCCGCCGCAGGATTGCAAACACCATGGTGGTAAATATTGGGAGTATCGCAGCTGCCGTATGCCTTTTTTACGACCCCTTCCCGTGAAAAAGTTGCTCAGAAACGCCCGCAGGCGTTTCTGAGCAACAAATCAAAAATACTATTTCCGCTGAAAATGCCCAAAGCAGCGCGGAGGGCATTTCCAATCGTCTTACTTAAAATGCTTCCATGCCGGGGTAGACGGCGCTTTCGCCCAGCTGCTCCTCAATGCGCAGCAGCTGATTGTACTTTGCCACACGCTCGGTGCGGCTGGGTGCACCGGTCTTGATCTGGCAGGTGTTCAGCGCCACCGCCAAGTCCGCAATGGTGGTGTCCTCGGTCTCGCCGGAGCGATGGGAGCTGATGGCGTTGTAACCGGCCTTGTGCGCCATCTTGATGGCTTCCAAGGTCTCGGAGACAGAGCCGATCTGGTTCAGCTTGATCAGGATAGCGTTGCCCGCACCCAGCTGGATGCCCTTTGCCAGACGCTCGGTGTTGGTCACAAACAGGTCGTCGCCCACCAGCTGGACCTTGCCGCCCAGCTCGCGGGTCATCTGCTGCCAGCCCTCCCAGTCCTCTTCGTCCAGACCGTCCTCGATGGAGATGATGGGGTACTTCTCCACAAGGCTCTTCCAGTGTGCGATCAGCTCGGCAGAGGTGAACTCGGTGCCCGCCTTGGGCAGCTTGTAGAAGCCCTTGCCCTTGGGGCTCTTCCACTCGGAGGCAGCGGCGTCCATTGCCAGCATAAAGTCCTTGCCCGGCAGATAGCCCGCCTTTTCGATGGCAGCCAGAATGGTCTCGATGGTCTCCTCGTCGCTGGAAAGGTTTGGTGCAAAGCCGCCCTCATCGCCCACGGAGGTAGCCAGACCCTTGGACTTCAGGATGGCAGCCAGCGCATGGAACACCTCGGCGCACCAGCGCAGCGCTTCTTTAAAGGAGGGGGCACCCACCGGCATGATCATGAACTCCTGCGTGTCCACGGTGTTGGTGGCGTGTGCGCCGCCGTTCAGGATGTTCATCATGGGCACGGGCAGGCGGTTGCCGTTTACGCCGCCCAGAAAACGGTACAGCGGAATCTCCAGCGAAGCGGCTGCTGCGCGGCAGGCTGCAATGGACACCGCCAGAATGGCGTTTGCGCCCAGATTGGATTTATCCTTGGTGCCGTCTGCCTTGAGCATGGCGGCGTCGATGGCGTAAATGTCGGAGGCATCCATGCCCACCACGGCGTCCGCGATGACCGTGTTGATGTTTTCCACCGCCTTGGTCACGCCCTTGCCCAGATAGCGGCTCTTGTCGCCGTCCCGCAGTTCCAGCGCCTCAAACTCGCCGGTGGATGCACCGGAAGGGGCGCAGCCGCGCGCCACGGTGCCGTCTGCCAGCGTGATCTCGGCTTCCACGGTGGGGTTTCCGCGGGAGTCTAAGATCTCGCGGCCTACAACAGATTCAATTTCCAGATAATTCATCTTGAAACCCTCCTGAATATCATTTTCTCTCCCATACCGCCCGGGCGGGCAGACGGGGAACTGCGCTATTTAGATAGTTATATACAACTAACTGCCAATATCCTACCACGCTTTGCGCCCCGGCGCAAGAGCCGGTGCGTATGTTTGCAGACCTAAATTTTTAACAGGGGCGCAAACCGCCGTGGAAAACCCGTTTACAGTCTGCCCCCTTGCGGCAGCGGGGATACGTTATGCTTACCATGCGTTTTTTATATGGCAGATATGCCAAAAATTCTCTTTACTTTTTGGCAGTTCGGCTCTATACTGGTTGCGGCGTTTACGCTTTTTTCCCAGTTATAGTCGTTATAGAGGAGGATTTTTGCAATGAATAAGGATCTGACGGTGGGCAAGCCGTCACAGGTATTGTGGCAATTCTGTCTGCCCATGTTTGGCAGCATCATTTTCCAGCAGCTGTACAACATCGCGGATAGTCTGGTGGCGGGCAAGTTCATTGGTGAAAATGCGCTGGCTGCGGTGGGCAACAGCTACGAGATCACCCTGATCTTCATCGCCTTTGCCTTTGGCTGCAATATCGGCTGCTCGGTCATCGTGTCCCGCTACTTCGGCGCAAAGGAATACCGCGAGATGAAGACCTCGGTCTACACCTCCCTCATCGGCTCTGCCGTGCTGTGCGCCGTGCTGATGGGCATTGGTCTGCTGGGCTGCGACGCCCTGCTGGAGCTCATCAACACCCCGGAGGAGATCCTTGCAGATTCTGCGCTGTATCTGGATATCTACGTTCTGGGCCTGCCCTTCATGTTCTTCTACAACATTGCCACCGGCATCTTCTCTGCCCTTGGCGACAGCAAGACCCCCTTCTACTTCCTTGCAGTCTCTTCTTTGTCCAACATCGGCGTGGACATCCTGTTCGTCGCCGGTTTTAAGATGGGCATTGCCGGTGTGGCATGGGCTACCTTCCTGTGCCAGGGTGTCAGCTGCGTGCTGGCCATGGTGGTGGTGTTCCGCCGCATCCGCGCCTTCCACACCGAGGGTCATGTGCAGCTGTTCTCGTGGAATATGCTGGGCAAGGTGGCCGTGGTGGCTGTGCCCAGCATCCTGCAGCAGAGCTTTGTCTCGGTGGGCAACATCATCCTGCAGAGCATCATCAACACCTTTGGTGCCAGCGTCATTGCAGGCTACTCTGCCGCCGTCAAGCTGAACAACATGGTCATCACCTCCTTTACCACCCTGGGCAACGGCATCTCCAACTACACCGCCCAGAACATGGGCGCAGGTAAGATGGACCGCGTCAAGGAAGGCTTTGGCGCAGGCCGCAATCTGGTGTGGCTGCTGTGCGTGCCGCTGGTGGTGCTGTACTTCTTCTTTGGCCGCTTCCTGCTGTTGCTGTTCATGAACGACCCGCAGGGCCCTGCCATTGACACCGGTATGCTGTTTTTGCGCATCCTCTCTCCCTTCTACTTTGTGGTGTCGGTCAAGCTGGTGGCAGACGGCATCCTGCGCGGCTGCGGCCTGATGGTGCGGTTCATGATCGCTACCTTCACCGACCTGATTTTGCGCGTGGGCATTGCCGCCGTGCTCAGCGCCACCGCGCTGGGCTCTACCGGCATCTGGATGGCATGGCCTGTGGGCTGGTGCATCGGTACGGCGCTTTCCATGGTGTTCTACGTCACCGCCATCCGCAAGGCACTGGCAGAGCCGGTGGCTGTTGCCGAGGCCGAGGGACAGGCCGCCGAAGTCCGCGCCGAGGCCGAATTTGCCGCCGACGCCGAGATGGAGACCCTGTAACCATTTTGCAACTTGTGAATTTGTTTCATGTCACAGATAAACAAAATGAACAATTTGAAATAGTGCACAAAATCGCGATTTAATTTTTGTATAAAGTATCAACAAAGCCGAGAAAATGCGCCCAAAAGTATGGACGGTTTGTGAATTGCGGATTTGAACCCAGATAGCTATAATAACAGATAAGAACAGGAGCAAGGCCACTTTAGAGGGGAAGGGCCTTGCTTCCGTTTTTATCAATTTACTTTATAGAACACTCCGAAGGAGGAGATTTTTATGAAAAAGATGATCACTCGTCGTCAGTTCATGGCTGCTGCCGGTGTTGTTGCCGCAGCAAGCGCTTTGACTGCCTGCGGCGGTTCTTCCGCAAGCACTGCCGCTTCTTCTGCTGCCGGTTCTACCGCCGGTTCCGCTGCTTCCGGCAGCACCATCAAGGTGGGCGTTCTGGGCCCCATGACCGGCGATGTTTCCGTTTACGGTCTGGCTGTTATCAACGGCGCAAGCCTGTACCTGAAGCAGGTCAATGCCGATGGCGGTGTCAACGGCAAGCAGCTGGAGGTCATCACCATGGACGAGCAGGGCGATGCTACGCAGGCTGTTACCTGCTTTACCAAGATGTGCGATCAGGGCATCACCGCTTTGGTGGGCGATGTTACCACCACCCCGACGCTGGCTATCGCCGCTGAGAGCGCCGATTACAATATGCCCATGGTCACCGCTTCCGCTACTGCCGAGGCTGTCACCTACGATGCCGAGACCGACACCGTGAACGCCAATGTGTTCCGTGCAACCTTCACCGACCCGTTCCAGGGCATCAAGATGGCTGACTACGCTTACAAGAAGCTGGGCTACACCAAGGCAGCCGTTATCTTCCTGAAGGGCGCTGACTACAACGAGGGTCTGGCCGAGAATTTCGTGACTGAGTTCGAGAGTCTGGGTGGTACCGTCGTCGATCAGGAGAGCTACTCCGAGGGCGATGTGGACTTCAAGACCCAGCTGACCACCATTCTGGGCAAGGGGCCCGAGGTGGTGTTCTGCCCCAACTACTATCAGGACGTGGGTCAGATCCTTGCGCAGGCCGAGAGCGTTGGCCTGAACGTTCCCTTCCTGGGCGGCGACGGCTGGGATGGTCTGGAGGGCTACGCTACCGCCGACCAGCTGAAGGATGCTTACTTCTGCGCAAACTACGCAAAGGGCTCCAACCCCGACTTTGAGAACGCCTACAAGGCTGAGTACGGCGAGGAGTACCCCAACGGCTTTGCACCTCTGGGCTACGATGCAGCCATGACCGTTGTGTACGGCATCAAGGCAGCTGAGGAGCAGGGTCTCGAGGCTGGCTCTGACGAGTACAAGCAGGCCGTCATCGACGCCATTGCCGGCGGCACCATTGAGGGCATCACCGGCACCTTTACCTTCGACGAGCACCACAACCCCGTCAAGCAGACCGCTATCCTGTGCTTCGACGGCGCAACCCCCGTGCTGAAGGAAATGTTCTGATCTGCGCCGTTCCATCCACCGGTGATGGAGCCGCCCGCACAGAGCAAACCCCATGATTTTTTTGGAGAACGCCGGAACAGCTTTTTTCTGGTCAGGCGTTCTCCGTTTTTTATATCAAAAAGTGTAAACGCCGCAAAGAAAGGAAGTATCCAACCATGACAGTGTTCTTTAGCCAGCTGATCAACGGCTTGTCCCTTGGCAGCATCTATGCACTGATCGCACTGGGCTACAGCATGGTGTACGGCATTATCCTGCTGCTGAACTTTGCCCACGGCGATGTCATCATGGTAGGCGCATACATGTCGTGGTTCGTCATGAACCAGCTGGGTCTCGGCCCGGTCACCGCTGTGTGCGCCACCATCATCACCTGTACGCTGCTGGGCGTGGTGATTGAAAAAATCGCCTACACCCCCCTGCGCAGCGCACCCCGCATCTCGCTGCTGATCACCGCCATTGGTGTCTCCTTCTTTCTGGAGTACACGGCAGAACTGATCCTCGGCTCGGGTGCAAAGGTGATCCCCGCCTACTACACCAACCAGACCTTCCATCTGGGCAAGGTGCCGCTGGGTCTTACCTCCATCATCACGCTGGTGGTCACCGTGCTGTCCATGCTGGTGCTCACCTTTCTGGTGCAAAAGACGAAGCTTGGCAAGGCCATGCGCGCCGTTTCGGAGGATATGGATGCTGCCCGCCTGATGGGCATCAACGTCAACAGCACCATCTCCTTTACCTTTGCCGTGGGCTCGGCGCTGGCGGGCATTGGCAGCGTGCTGTACTGCTGCTCCTACCCGCAGGCTACCCCCACCATGGGCTCCATGCTGGGTCTGAAGGCCTTCGTCGCCGCCGTGCTGGGCGGCATCGGTTCCATCCCGGGTGCTATGATCGGCGGCATTGCCATCGGCCTGTGCGAGTGCTTTGTTTCCGCCATCGGCCTTTCCGCTTGGAAGGACGCTGTTACGTTTGCAATTCTGATCATCGTGCTGCTGGTCAAGCCCACGGGCTTCCTTGGCCGCAAGGTGCAGGAAAAGGTGTAAGGGGGCATAACGATGAAAACCAACCGTAAAACCATCAAAATGCCCGTGCGCTACCTGATGAACGCCGTGCTGGTGGCGCTGCTGTTCGTGGGGCTTTCCTTCCTCACCCAGAATGTGCTGTCCACCTACCAGAACAAGGTGCTGCTGACCGTGGGCATCAACATCATTCTGGCTGTCTCGCTGAACGTTGCCACCGGTTATCTGGGGCAGCTGCCGCTGGGTCACGCCGGTTTTATGGCCGTGGGTGCCTACACCTGCGCGCTGTTTACAAAGTATTCCAACCTGCCCAAGGGCGTTGCCTTTGTTATCGGTCTGGTGCTGGCATGGATCATGGCCGGGCTGTTCGGCGTGCTCATCGGCATCCCCGCCCTGCGCCTGACCGGCGACTATCTGGCCATCCTGACGCTGGGCTTTGGCGAGATCATCCGCATCACCTTGAACAACATTGATGATGTGCTGGGCTTCAAGCTGTTCTACGGCGCAAAGGGCCTGAAGAACATCCCCAAGTACTCCAACTACTGGAACGTGTTCCTGTGCGTGGTCATCACCTGCTTCCTCATCCACGCCATGATGAAGAGCCGCCACGGCCGTGCCGTGCTGGCTATCCGCGACAACGAGATCGCCGCCGAAAGCTGCGGCATCCAGACTACCTATTATAAGGTGATGGCCTTTGCCTTCTCCGCCGCCTTTGCAGGCTTGGCGGGCGGCCTGTACGCCTGCTATCTGGGCGTGCTGGATCCCTCCACCTTCGGCTTTATGAAGTCCATCGAAATTCTGGTCATGGTGGTGCTGGGCGGCATGGGCTCCATGCTGGGCTCCATCCTGTCCGCTACCGTGCTGACCATCCTGCCCGAGGCCACCCGCAGCTTTGACAGCTACCGCATGGTGGTCTACTCGCTGGTGCTGGTGCTGATGATGATCTTCCGCCCGGGCGGACTGCTGGGCAGCTACGATTTCTCCCTGAGCCGCATCGTGGAAAAGGCCATGAACGGCGAACTGTTCCGCAAACATACCGAAAAGGAGGCCGCTGACCATGAGTGAGTTCAAGACCAGACTGCACAGTGTGCCCTCCGGCGGTTTTCTGACCGATCGCGACAAGGACAAAAAGCCCATTCTGGATGTGCGTGAGCTGGGTATCGACTTCGGCGGTCTGACCGCCGTGGACGGCTTCAACCTGATGATCGGCCGCAACGAGATCACCGGCCTCATCGGCCCCAACGGTGCCGGTAAGACTACGGTGTTCAACCTGCTCACCAACGTCTACCAGCCCACCCGCGGCTCCATCCTGATCGACGGGATGCCCACCGCCGGAAAAAAGACCTATCAGGTCAACCGCATGGGCGTGGCGCGTACCTTCCAGAACATCCGCCTGTTCAAGGAGCTGAGCGTCATCGACAACATCAAGGTGGGTCTGCACGAGTCCATGAAGTATAATCTGGCGTCCTCTCTGCTGCGGATGCCGAACTACTGGAAAGAGGAAAAGCAGTGCACCGAACGTGCGCTGGAACTGCTGGACATCTTCCACATGGCAGACCTTGCCAACGCACAGGCCGGCAGCCTGCCCTACGGCGCACAGCGCCGGTTGGAGATCATGCGCGCACTGGCTACCGGCCCGAAGCTTCTGCTGCTGGACGAGCCTGCCGCCGGTATGAACCCCTCCGAGACTGCCGAGCTGACCGAGACCATCCGCCGCATCCGCGACGAGTTCAACATTGCCGTGCTGCTTATCGAGCACGACATGAGCCTTGTCATGGGCATCTGCGAGGGCATTGCGGTGCTGAACTTCGGCCGCATCATCGCCAAGGGCACCCCGGACGAGATCCGCGATAACCCGCAGGTCATCGAGGCCTATCTGGGCAAAAAGGAGGGCTGAGCCATGGCTGATACATTACTGAAGGTGGACGGCATCAACGTCTACTACGGCAACATCCACGCCGTAAAGGATATCTCTTTCACCGTCAATGCGGGCGAGATCGTCACCCCGATCGGTGCCAACGGCGCGGGCAAATCCACCACCCTGAAAACCATTTCCGGCCTTTTGAAGCCCCGCACCGGCGATGTGCTGTATAAGGGCAAGAGCATCAAGGGCGTGCGCGCCCACAAGATCGTGGAAAGCGGCCTTGCACAGGTACCGGAGGGACGCCATGTGTTTTTGCACATGACAGTGGACGAGAACCTTGATATGGGCGCCTACACCCAGCCCGCTTCTACCATTGCCGCCAACAAGGAAAAGGTGTTCACCCTGTTCCCCCGCCTGAAGGAGCGCCGCAAGCAGCTGGCGGGCACCATGTCCGGCGGCGAGCAGCAGATGCTGGCCATGGGGCGTGCGCTCATGAGCAACGCCTCCATGCTGATGCTGGACGAGCCTTCTATGGGTCTTTCGCCGCTGCTGGTGCAGGAGATCTTTGACATCATCCGCGACATCCACAAGGAGGGCATGACCATCCTGCTGGTGGAGCAGAACGCACAGATGGCGCTTTCGGTGGCCGACCGCGCCTATGTGCTGGAGACCGGCCGCATAGTCATGGACGGCACCGGTGCCGAGCTGCTGACCAACGAGCGCGTCCGCAGCGCCTATCTGGGCGGGTAAACGGAAAAATAGTTTGATTTGCAGTTCCGAAACGCCCAAGGGCGTTTCGGAACTGCTTTTTCCTGCTATCACTTTACTTTCGTAAAAAATTGTGCCATAATGGGTGCAGTATTCCGGCTTTGCAAAAGCCACGCTCCGGCTCGGGAAAGCGGGGCGCAAACCACACAGAATGAGGGGTAAACGTTATGAGCAAGATCATCATTCCGGCAAACTACAAACCCGCGCTGAACCTGTACGACACCCAGCGCGCCATCGGCACGGTGAAGCGGCTGTTCGCTGATACCCTGTGCGCCACGCTCAACCTGTACCGCGTGTCCGCACCGCTGTTTCTGGAGGCTTCCACCGGCCTGAACGACGATTTGAACGGCGTGGAGCGCAAGGTGACCTTTGACATCAAGGACAGCGGCACCGAGGCACAGGTGGTGCAGTCGCTGGCAAAGTGGAAGCGGCAGGCACTGAAGGACTACGATTTCCGCGTGGGCAAGGGTCTGTACTGCGACATGAACGCCATCCGCCGGGACGAGGAGCTGGATAACCTCCACTCGGTCTATGTGGACCAGTGGGACTGGGAAAAGATCATCACGGTGGAGGACCGCAACGAGACCTACCTGAAAAACGTGGTGCGCTGCATCGTGTCTGCGGTGTGCGCCACCGAGATGAACCTGCACGCCATGTTCCCCCAGCTGCAGGAGCTGCCCCTGCACACCCCCAACGTGACCTTTGTCACCACGCAGGAACTGGAGGATAAGTACCCCGATCTGACCCCGAAGGAGCGGGAGAATGCCTTTGTCAAGGAGAATGGCACCACCTTCCTGATGAAGATCGGTGCACCCCTGCGCAGCGGCAAGCCCCATGATGGCCGCGCCCCGGACTATGACGACTGGGATCTGAACGGTGATCTGCTGTTCTGGAACGACCCGCTGCAGTGCAGCTACGAGCTGAGCAGCATGGGCATCCGCGTCAGCCCGGAGAGCATGGATAAGCAGCTGACCATGGCGGGCTGCGACGATCGCCGCAGCCTGCCCTTCCACAAGGCAGTGCTGAACGGCGAGCTGCCCTACACCATCGGCGGCGGCATCGGCCAGAGCCGCCTGTGTATGCTGCTGTTGGGCAGCGTCCACATCGGTGAGGTACAGGCCAGCGTGTGGGACAAGGCCACCCGCGAAGCCTGCGCTAAGGCCGGCATCCCGCTGCTGTAAGCGGAACGTTTTTTCAGCGGAAAAATACTTTTGATTTGAAATTCAGCCAAGCCTGCGGGCTTGGCTGAATTTTTTTCATGGGAGGTTCAGATACACCCTAAAATAAAAAGCATGGTTTTGCGTCTATTCTGCAAACTTTTTGTGAACCCTATTGACAAAGTGGGTGGACAGGAGTATATTTTTAGCAGTCGAACAGATAGAGTGCTAAAAAACAAAACGGACTGCTCCGCAGGAGGTGTGCAAAACCATGAAAAAGAACATCGATATAATCAACTCACGGCTCTGCTGCCGCCGGACGCGAAGCTGTTAGCAAAGAACTTGTCCGTCCGCTAAAATAAACCTTCCGGTATGAATGGAGGCTTGACTTTATGAATACCAATCAATATACCCAAAAGACCCTTGAGGCTTTGCAGGCAGCCCAGCAGCTGGCTGTGGAGTACCAGCACAACGCGCTGGAGCCCGCCCACCTGCTGCACGCACTGGCTGCGCAGGAAAACGGCCTGATCCCTCAGCTGCTGCAAAAGCTGAACGTTGACCCCGGCAGCTTTGCCGCCGCCGTGGCGGAAAAGCTGTCCGCGCTGCCCCGGGTGTCCGGTTCCGGCCGTGACCCGGATAAGGTCTATATCTCGCAGGCAACCGATAAGGTGCTCAGCGCCGCCGCCCGTGAGGCCAAGGCCATGAAGGATGACTTCATCAGTGTGGAGCACCTGTTCCTTGGCCTGCTGGACGAGCAGGACCAGACTACCAGCGAGCTGTTCCGCGCCTTCAACCTGAAAAAGGACGCCTTTTTGCAGCAGCTTACCGCCGTGCGCGGCAATCAGCGGGTGACCACCGATAACCCGGAGGACACCTACAACGCACTGCAGAAGTACGGTCAGGATCTGGTGGAACTTGCCCGCAAGCAGAAGCTGGACCCCGTCATTGGTCGAGATCAGGAGATCCGCAATGTGATCCGTATCCTGTCCCGTAAGACCAAAAACAACCCCTGCCTGATCGGCGAGCCCGGCGTTGGTAAAACCGCCATCGCCGAGGGTCTGGCGCAGCGCATCGTGCGTGGCGATGTGCCCGAAAATCTGAAAGACCGCACCGTGTTCAGCCTGGACATGGGCGCTCTGGTGGCCGGTGCAAAGTACCGCGGCGAGTTCGAGGAGCGCTTGAAGAGCGTGCTGAACGAGGTGAAGAAGAGCGAGGGCAAGATCATCCTCTTCATCGATGAGCTGCACACCATCGTCGGCGCGGGCAAGACCGAAGGCAGCATGGACGCCGGCAACCTCTTAAAGCCCTTGCTCGCCCGCGGCGAGCTGCACTGCATTGGCGCGACCACGCTCGACGAGTACCGCCAGTACATCGAAAAGGACGCCGCGCTCGAACGCCGGTTCCAGCCGGTGCTGGTCAATCCGCCGAGCGTCGAGGATTCGATCCGGATTCTGGAGGGGCTCAAAAGCACCTACGAGAAACATCACCATGTTCATTATGCTGAAGGCGCGCTGGAGGCGGCGGTCAAGCTGGCCGACCGTTACATTACCGGCCGTTTCCTGCCGGACAAGGCGATCGATGTGATGGATGAGGCCGGCGCCCGCGCCCGGATCAGCAGCGTCACGCCCCCGCCGGACACGACGGTGATCG
>ERZ506979.1247-NODE-1247-length-11736-cov-4.051622_pt1 | contig 11736 bp, 10 predicted proteins | sample MGYA00512887_ERZ506979 | MGnify/ENA metagenome assembly ERZ506979 | reverse complement strand
CCGGCCCGTGGGCATCGGCGGGGCCACGGGGGCCGCGCTGCTGCGCCGCAAGGGACTGCCCGCCGCGGTCTGGGCCTGTATCCAGAATACCTGCCACCAGCCCGATGAGCGCGCTTCCATCAGCGCCGCCCGCAAGGACGCCCAGGTGTTCGCCCATATCCTCATGCAACGGGACGCCCATGCCTGACGCCGGTTTTGACTGCATCATCGCCGGCGGCGGCCACGCCGGTTCCGAAGCCGCCGTGGCTCTGGCCAAGCTGGGTTTCAGCGTGCTGCTGGTCAGCGGCAATCTGGACCGGCTGGGCTACCTCTCGTGCAATCCGGCCATCGGCGGCCTGGCCAAGGGTCACATGGTGCGCGAAATCGACGCCCTCGGCGGCATGATGGGGCTCTGGGCCGACGCGGCGGGCATTCAGTTCCGCACCTTGAACATGAGCAAGGGCCCGGCCGTGCGCGCCACGCGCGCCCAGATCGACCGCGAAGCCTATCAGCGCGCCCTGAAAAAGACGCTTTACGCCACGCCCGGCCTGCGTCTCTGGCAGGATACGGTCACGGACGTCATCACGGCGGCGGGCCGCGTCGCGGGCGTGCGCACGGCCCAGGGGCTGGAGTTCGCGGCCCGGCACGTGCTGCTGACCACCGGCACCTTTCTGGACGGACGCATCCACATCGGCCTGACCAATCTGCCCGGCGGCCGTCTGGGCGACGCTCCGGCTCTGGGCCTTTCCGACAGCCTGCGCGCTCTGGGTCTGGAACTGGGCCGCCTGAAAACCGGCACCACGCCGCGCCTGCTGCGCGCCTCCATTGATTTTTCCCGTCTGGAGGAACAACGCGGGGACATGCCTCCGCCCGCCTTCAGCTTTCACGGGCCCGGTCCGGTTCTGCCGCAGGTTTCCTGCCACATCACCTGGACCACAGCCCGCACCCACGAAATCATCCGGAGCGGCTTCGACCGTTCGCCCCTGTTCACCGGCGTGATCCAGGGCGTGGGCGCGCGCTACTGCCCGTCCATCGAAGACAAGGTGGCCCGCTTCCCCCAACGGGAGCGGCACCAGATTTTTCTGGAGCCGGAAGGCCTGGACAGCGCGGAAGTGTATGCCAACGGCATTTCCACCAGCCTGCCTCTGGACGTGCAGATGGCCATGCTGCGCAGCATCCCCGGCCTGGAGGGGGTCGTCATGGCCCGGCCGGGCTACGCCATCGAATATGATTACGTGAACCCCGTGCAACTGCGCCCCACCTTTGAAAGCAAGGCCGTGCCGGGCCTCTGGCTGGCCGGGCAGATCAACGGCACTTCCGGCTATGAGGAAGCGGCGGCGCAAGGCCTCTGGGCCGCCCTGAACATCGCCTGCGCCGAGAAAAATCTGCCGCCTTTCGCGCCGGGCCGGGACGAAGCCTACATGGCCGTGCTGGCGGACGACCTGGTGACCCTGGGCACACAGGAGCCCTACCGCATGTTCACTTCCCGCGCCGAGCACCGCCTGCTCCTGCGCGAGGACAATGCCGACGCCCGCCTGACCCCGTTGGGCCGCGGCTTGGGCCTGGTGGACGACGCGCACTGGCGCGTTTTTTGCATAAAACGGGACAACGCGGAACGTCTCAGAAAACGGCTTGAGGAAACACGCATTCCCACCGACAGGCGGGAGGCGGACCGCGACCAGGCCCTGCTGCCGCCGGGCCGCAGCCTGGCGGCAGTGCTGCGCCGTCCGGATATGGATCTGGAACGGCTGGCCGCCGCGCTGGCGGACGCGCCGGGGCTTTCCCCGGTTCCGGGAGCGGAACTGGCCGACGAACTGGCGCGTTGCGGCCGGGCCGTCTGCGAAGGCGTACAGACGGACATTAAATACGCCGGCTATCTGGAACGCCAGCGCGCGCTCATCGAGCGTACGGCAAAACTGGAGTCCACGGCCTTGCCCTCGGATTTGGATTATGCCAGAGTGGCGGGACTCTCCCGTGAAGTGGAAGAAAAGCTCAGCCGTGTGCGCCCCCTGAACCTGGGGCAGGCCGGCCGCATTTCCGGAGTGACTCCGGCGGCGGTGGCCTGTCTGGAAATACATTTGCACAAACTGGGGCTCTTGCGCCCGGCCCGGCGGCCACAGCCCCGGAACGGCGTCTCTTCATAATCTCAGCCGGAACACGCGACGTTGCGTCATGTTGTTCCATCGGAATTTACGCGCAAATTCCGGCAGCGGTTCAGGCGTGACACATATTCTGGATTATACTCCGGTGGCCCCACAATGAGCACAGAAGAATACATTTTGATCTTTGGCGGCCTTTTTGTGGCGCTCTGCTTCCTGCTTGTCTGCCTGAACGGGCGATTGCAGAAAATCAGACAGGAGAAGCGCCGCAAAAACGTGATCCGCCAAATGCTCCAGACCGCCCAGGAACAGAACGAAATTTTCGATCTGAAAGTGCTGGACAATGAGACCAACAAAAAAGGGCTCTCCGCCACATTGCTCCAGCAGGACGCCGCAAGCCTGGATATGGAAGTGCTGGCCTACGTTTCCAAAGAATGGACGGGCACCCCGGTGGACGTCTATTTTCGCGTCAGCCTGCCGGAAGGCCCCATTTTTTACAAATTCCGCTCCGCCATCCAGACGGTGGAGGCCGGACGCGAAAAATCCCGTATCGGCATCGCCGCGCCCACGGATCTGGAAGTTGGACAGAAACGCAATTTCATCCGCGTCAAACCTCACAAAGAGGCGGTGCGGGTCATCGGCGTCTGGTCCATTGAACCGGGCAGGCCCCTTCCCCGCACCACGGGCGAAATCGGCCGCCCGGTCATGCACTACAAGCTGGGCATGAAGAACGAACCCGTACAGGTGGAAAACGTCTCCGCCACGGGCATGGCCCTGCGCTTCCAGATGGAAGATGCGGAAACGCGGCCTGTTGACCTGGACAAAGGTTCGCAGCTACTCTGTCTTGTCATCTATGCCATGGATAAAAAAGGCGAGAAGCTCGTCACGTTCTGGTGCACCTGCGAAGTCATCAACGCCCGCACGGTGGAGGGCCCCGCGCCCGCGCTGATTCTGGGGGTGGAGTTCACCAACTGGGCCGTGCTGGAACAGGGCAAAGCCGAGATCCACTGGTTCCACAGTTCCCCGTCCCGAGGGGTGGGGCCCATCACCCAGTGGGTCATGCGCATGGATATGGAACAGCGCAAACTGCTCTGAGGACGTTTTCGCATTGAAAACGCCGTTTTGCCCGGCCGCGCGACGCCCGCGTTCCGGCCGCGCGAAACCTGAACCCGCAGATGCGCGCCCAAACAAGGAGGTTATTTTGGACGGAGGCTCCGACGGTCATAGTACCATCTGGTCGCGCCTGAGCAGATTTTTCGGGCACGACGACGAAGAATCCCTGGAAAAAGCCATTCTTGAAGCCAGAGCCGAAGGCGAGGTCGAACCGGACGAAGAGTCCATGCTGCTGGGCATCCTGCGCTTCAACGATCTTCAGGTGCAGGACACCATGATTCCCCGCACCGATATCGACTGCGTGCCCGACGACATGCCCCTGCCCGAGGTGGCGCGCGTCATCGTGGATTCCGGGCACTCCCGCATCCCCGTGTACAAAGACACCCGCGACAATATGGTGGGCATCCTGCACGCCAAGGATCTGCTGCGCTGTCTCATCGAACCGGCCGGGGAGCATCCTCCGGTGGCGGCGGTCATGCGCGAACCCTTTTTCGTGCCGGAAACCAAGCCCATCCGCACCCTTCTGCAGGAATTCCGCGCCCGCAAGCAGCATATCGCCATCGCCCTGGACGAATACGGCGGCACCTCCGGCCTGATCACCATTGAGGACGTGCTGGAGGAAATCGTGGGCGACATCGAGGACGAGCACGACACTCCCCGCCAGGAGGACATCCGCCCCTTGGGCGACAATGTCTACGAACTCACGGGCCGCGCCCTGCTGGAAGACCTGGAGGAACTGGGCGTGGACCTGGTTTCCGACGAGGTGGACACCATCGGCGGCTATCTGAGCATGGAAGCCGGGCACGTGCCCGGCCCCGGCGAAACCTTCACCCTGCACGGCTGGACCTTTACGGTGCTGGACGCGGACAAGAAGCTGATCCGTCTGCTGCGCATGGAACCCGCCGACAGGGCCGCGCAGGACACGGACGCCGACGGGGACAATGCCTGAACATGAATATGACGCGCACGCGCCCCCTGCCGCCGCTTCGGGATCTGTGCTGGGGGCTGGCCGGAGCCCTGGCCCTCTGGCTGGGTTTTCCCAATGATCTGCTGAGCCTGCCGCCTCTGGTCCTGCTCTGGCCCGTAGCCCTGGCCGTGCTGGGTCTGCGCGCGCCCGGCCGCATGGCGGCCCTGCGCCGGGGCTGGCTGGTCAGTCTGGCCGGAGGCACGGCGGTCCTCTACTGGCTGACCCTGCCCGTGCACAATGTGGGCGGCCTGCCCTGGCTTCTGGCCGTGCCTTGCGCCCTGTTCATCGCGTCCTGTCTGGCCAGCGCGGGCGGTCTGTTTTCCCTGGCCGCATATCTGCTGCGCGCCCGGCCGCCGCTGACGCTGGCCCTGCTGCTGGCCCTGCTCTGGTATCTGCTGGAGGCCTGCTATGCGCTGGCTCTGGGCTTTCCCTGGCTGCCTCTGGCCGGAGCTCTGGCCGTCTGGCCCCAGCTGATCCAGGCCGCCGACACGCTGGGCGCATACGCGCTGGGAGGCTGCTGGCTGCTGGCCGCCCTGCTCTGCCTCTTCAGCCTGCCGTCGGCAACGCAACGGCATTTTTTTCCGCGCCGTCTGGCCGCCGGTCTGGGGCTGGCCGCGCTGTTGCTGGGCTACGGGGCCTGGCGGCTGGACGCCCATCCCTTTCAGCCCGCGCCCACAGGACCGGACAGCATGGCCGTGCTTTTTGTGGAAGGCAATGTGGATCAGAACCGGAAATGGCTGCCCGCCTTCCAGCGCCAGACAGTGGAGCTCTATCTGAGCCTGACCCGCGCGGGCCTGGCCGCGCGGACCGTCGCTGATACGGGCACGGGCCAGGGCGCGGACAAGGCTTCGGATCCGGACGCCAGGCCGCTCATCGTCTGGCCGGAAACCGCCCTGCCCTTCTTTTTTGAAACCAAGCCGCGCCTGGCTGTCCTGGTGCGCGACATGGCGCTGACGGCTCACAGTCCCCTGCTTTTCGGCGCGCCGGGCGTGGAACGACGGCCGGGACAGGCCGAACCGGCCATTTTCAACCGGGCTTTTCTGCTGGGTCCCGACGGCGAGACCGTAGGCTATTACGACAAGGAACATCTGGTGCCTTTCGGCGAGTACCTGCCGGAATGGCTGAACTGGGGCTTTCTCCAGGCTCTGCTTCAGGGCGTGGGCGTCTATGAGACGGGCACGGCCACGGCCCCCCTGCGTCACGGCAATCTTGCCCTGGGCATGCTCATCTGCTATGAAGGCATATTCCCTTGGCTTGCCCAGGCCCGCGTGGCGGACGGGGCCAATATTCTGACGGACATCAGCAACGACGGCTGGTTCGGGAACACCCCGGCGGCGCGGCAGCATCTTTACCTGACCGTGCTGCGCGCCCTGGAGCAGAACCGCTGGATTCTGCGCGGCACCAACACCGGCATTTCCGTTGTGGTGGATCCGCGCGGGCGCGTGACCGCGCGCGGCGGCCAGTTCCGGGCCGGAACCCTTTGGGCCAGGGCCGGATTGACGACCGCGCCCAGCCCCTACCACCGCCTCGCGCCCTGGCTGCTTCCTTCGGCGGTTCTGCTTTTCTGCGCGCTGCTTGCTTTCGGTTCGCGCGGGGCGCAAATTTCCGCCTTCTCCGGCACTTCCGGAAAAAGCAAGCCGGGCCCTTCACCCTCAACCCCACAGAATTGACCATGTTGCATCTCAGTGATCTGCGCGCCGCCTGTCAGCCCTTGTCCCAGCGTTTCGACAACCTTTGGGGGCGTCTTTGACGTCGCTGCCAGCGAACAGCGCCTGCGCGACATAGAAGCGGAAATTTCCCGCCCCGGTGCCTGGGACAAGCCCGAGGCCCTGACTCCCATTCTGCAGGAAAAAAGCCGTCTGGAAGACGAGGTGGGCCGTCTGAACCGCCTCAAAACCTGCCGCGACGACATGGAGGAATGGCTGGCCCTGGCTTTGGAAAACGAAGACCAGGAAGCCCTGGAATCCCTGGAGCAGCAGCAGCGGGAGCTGGCCGCCCTGCTGGACGAGACCGAGTTGGTGATGCTGCTCTCGGCCGAAGAGGACAGCCGGGACGCCATTCTGGAAATCCACCCCGGCGCGGGCGGCACCGAATCCCAGGACTGGGCCGAAATGCTGCTGCGCATGTACACCCGCTGGGCCGCGCGCCGCAAATACGCCGTGGAGGAAATGGACTTTCTGCCCGGCGACGAGGCGGGCATCAAGAGCGTGACCCTGCGCATCTCCGGACCGCACGCCTTCGGCTTTCTGAAGAGTGAACGCGGCATCCACCGCCTGATCCGCATTTCGCCCTTCGACGCCTCGGGCCGCCGGCACACCTCCTTCGCTTCAGTGGATGTGATCCCGGACGCGGGCGGCGACATCCAGCTGGATATCAAGGAATCGGATCTGCGTTTCGACATCTTCCGCTCCAGCGGGCCGGGCGGCCAGAGTGTGAACACCACCAGTTCCGCCGTGCGCGTCACCCACTTGCCCACGGGCATTTCCGCCCAGTGCCAGAACGAGAAATCGCAGCATCACAACAAGGAGACGGCCCTGCGCGTCCTGCGCGCCCGCCTTTACAATCTGGAATTGCAAAAGCGCGAGGCCGAGCGCCAGGCCGAATACGCCGGCAAGGACGCCATTGCCTTCGGCAGCCAGATCCGCACCTACACCCTTCAGCCCTACCGTCTGGTCAAGGATCACCGCACAGGTTCGGAATCGGGCGACGTGGATGCGGTTCTGGACGGTCAGATCGACCAGTTCCAACACGACTACCTCTTGTACCGCCATGAGCAAAAACGCTGAATTTGAGGCCCTGGCCCGCGAACTGAGGGCCCTGCGGGAGCATGCCGCCTGCGGCGACGCCGGAGAACAGCCGGACAATGCCATGCTGGTGGTCCGGCTGGTGCGCGGCCTTTCCCGACAGCGCTGGCAGGACTTCTGCCGCGCTTTTCCCCTGAGCCAGTGGTGCGCCCTGCCCATGCCTGACGCCGCCCCGGAGGCGCACGTGGCGGATCTGCGGGCCGACGTGCAGCAACAGCCGCCGTCGGCCATGCCGCCGGATGCCCTGGTAGGAACGCTGAGTGCCGAACTGTTCACGGCCCAACTGGAGCGCGAACTGTTGCGCCAGGCGCGCAACGGCGGGGATCTCAGCCTGATCTGCGCGGCCCTCTCCGAACGGCGGCGGCTGTGCGTGGCTTTGGGCGAGGGCACGGTGAAACGCCTGGAAAGGCTGCTGGCCGAAACCCTGCGCGACAATCTGGACGTCTGCGACAGTCTGGGCGGCATGGCCTCCGGGCGCTACGCGGCGCTGTTGCCGGGCATGGGTCTGCTTAAAGCCCGGCGTCTGGCCGAGCGCCTGCAAGCCGCCTTCGCGGAGCAGGCCCGGCCGCTGTTCCCCACCGGCGGCATTTCGGCCGGGGCCGGGGCGGGCTGCGCCCTGGGCATCGTCTGCGCGGGCCAGGGCGCGCCGGAGCGCGCGTCCGATCTCCTGGCCAGAGCCGCCGCGGCCCTGAACGCCGCTCTGGAACAGGAAGACGGCTATATCCATCAGGAAACGCCCACATCTCTGGGCGAGCGGACCACCTTGGTCCATTCCAGTGAAAAACGCTTTCTCTTTTTCGGCGGAGAATAATTATGAACAGCACCTTGAGCGTTGCCGTGCTCAGCGGCAAAGGCGGGGTCGGCAAGACCAATATTTCCCTCAACCTGGCCTGCGCGCTCTACCAGGCGGGTTTCAAAAACCTGCTCATGGACTGCGACATGGGCCTGGCCAATCTGGACGTGCTGCTGGGCATCACCCCGGAGGGAAACCTTCAGAACGCCCTGCTGGGCGAAGCGCGCCTGAACGATGTGCTGTATCCCGTAGAGCCCAAGGGCTTTGACGTGCTGCCCGCGGCCTCGGGCGTGCCCGAGCTCAATGATATGAGCCCGGACCTGCGCGACCTGCTGCTGGAACGCCTGGAACCGGTGCTCGGCGGATATGATTTCGTCTTCATGGATCTGGGCGCGGGCATTTCCGAAACGGTGCAGACCTTCGCGGCCATGGCCGCGGTGCGCATCGTGCTCATCACGCCCGAGCCCACCTCGCTCACGGACAGCTATGCCCTGATCAAGGTGCTCAACAACCGCTTCGGCATGCGCGATTTCATGGTCATGGTCAATCAGGCGAGCTCGGCCAAGGAAGCGCAAGGCGCTTTTGAAAAGCTGAACGGGGCCTGCCGCCACTTTCTGCATCTGGAACCCGTGCTGCTGGGTCATGTGCGCATGGACAAAAAGCTGCCTGAGGCCGTCTGTCGCCAGCAGCCCCTGCTGCGCTACGCGCCGGGCAGCCCGGCGGCCCAGGACATCCAGGCCATGGCCGCCCGTCTGCAGCGCGTGCGCCTGAGCATGGCCGACTGGCTGGCCGCGCGCAGCGTTCTGCAGGCCCTGCCCAAGTAAGCTGTTTACCTTACAGCATAAAAGGTATAGATATAGTGGAGCTGTCCGAGGCCCCCAAGCTTTGTCGCCCTTCCCTCACGGGATAATAATATAACGTGTCAACGGAGGCGTGATGAATAAGAGCGAACTGATCAAGGCGTTGGCCGAAGAGACCAACATCCCTTTTGATGATGCGTCACTGGTGGTGAACACATTCATCGACGCCATGAAAAAATCGCTGATCGCCGGGGAACGGATCGAAATCCGCGGGTTCGGCAGCTTCAAAATCAAGGAATATGGCGGCTACGCCGGACGCAACCCCAAGACCGGGGAAAGCGTTTCGGTGATTTCCAAACGCTTGCCCTTTTTCCGCGCGGGCAAGGAACTCAAGGAATTCATCAACCAGTAGAGCCCCGATCCGCGAGACGAAGACCTCTGCCGCTTCTGACGCGGATTTGCTGAAAATTCGCCTGGAGTGCTGTCATCGTCCAATACCGGCACACACCACGCAAGAGGGCACTACGACAATATCGTCCGGGCCGCGTCGCCCACCGCCCGGTTACAGAGCTTCGACGTGTTTTCAGAACACGCCGGACGCAGCCATAAGGAGTCGGACATGCTTTTTTCCGGCGCGCTGACAGCGCTTGTCACTCCGTTCAAGAACAATACCGTGGATGAAGAGGCCTACCGCGCCTTTATCGAGCGTCAGATCACCGAGGGCATCCACGGCCTGGTGCCCTGCGGCACCACCGGCGAATCCGCCACCCTGTCCCACGAGGAACACGAGCGGGTCATTGAAATCTGCATCGACCAGGCCAAAGGCCGGGTGCCGGTGCTGGCCGGGGCCGGGTCCAACAATACCAGCGAGGCCATCCGCCTGGCTCTCTTTGCCAAAAGGGCCGGTGCCGACGGCGCGCTGCTGATCACCCCCTATTACAACAAACCCACTCAGGAAGGATTGTACCAGCACTTCAAGGCCATTGCCGAGGCCGTGGACCTGCCGCTGGTGCCCTATAACGTGCCGGGGCGCACGGGCTGCAACATGCTGCCGCCCGTGCTCAGCCGTCTGGCCCGCGACTTTTCCAACATCGTGGGCGTCAAGGAAGCCACCGGCGACATGGTGCAGGGCAGCTTGGTGCTGGAATCCTGCCCGTCGGGCTTCAGCGTGCTGTCCGGCGACGACCTCACCGCCCTGCCCCTCATGGCTCTGGGCGGCAGCGGCGTGATTTCGGTCACGTCCAACCTGGTGCCGGGCCGCGTGGCCGCCGTGTGGAACGCCTTTTCCAAGGGTGACGTGGCCGGGGCCGCCCGCCTGCACCACGAGCTCTTCCCCTTGCATCAGGTCATGTTTGTGGAAAGCAATCCCATTCCGGCCAAAACGGCCCTGGCCCTCATGGGTCAGATGGAAGGCGAAATGCGCCTGCCGCTCTGCCCCATGAGCGAAAACGGCAAGACAAAATTGATTGAAGTGCTGCGCCGGCAAGGCCTGTTGTAAACTCCGCTTGCGGTGAAAATAAAGCCGGGCGCTTCCATCCCGGAGGTGGAAGCGCCCGGCTTTGTCATACCTGGGCGTCAGAAAAAACAGGGTGGCGCAACGGCATTCAGCACGCGGGAAGATTACTCAGCCGCAGGGCGCGCCGCATTGCCCACAGAAGAAATGCGGATAGCCGCCACCGTGGGCGCGGGATGCTTCCCTTATTCTTCCCCGGCCTCGTCCTCCCGCTTCCAGAGCAGCGTGTCCGGCTCGTCCGCCAGTTCGCCATGATGCTTGAGGGTCTGGCCCTGATTGATGAAATAGACGTGCTCGGCAATATTGATGGAGCGCCGCCAGATCCGGGTCAGCGAACGGGTGACCAGAATGATGTGCATGGCCAGATGGGGTTCCAGGTCCGCGTCGCGCTCGGAAAGCCGCTCCATGATGCCCTGGATGATCCGTACTTCGCACTGAACGGCCTCGTCCTCGCCCCGGCTCATGGTCAGGGCGGCCTCGGTGTCATTTTCACGAAAGATGACCACTGCCTGCTCAAAGGCCTGACGGGCCTTGTCGAACATCCGCCGGACATGGGGTATGACCCCGTAGCCGGGCATGTCCTGCATCAGAATGGCCTGCTCGGCCATGCTCACGGCCTCGTCCCCGATGCGCTCCAGATCCACCACCATACGCAGGGCGCTGACCACAAAGCGCAGATCGCCGGCCACGGGCTGGGTGCGGGCCATGAGCCGCAGGGCCATTTCGTCGATCTCGTTCTCCAGTTCATCAATGGAGCCGTCGCTTTCAATCACCGCAGCCGCGCGGCCGGGATCGTTGGCGGCCAAAGCCTTGCCCGCCTCTTCCAGAGCTATGCCCACACTGGCGCACATGACCAGAAGCCGCGTGCGCAGGGTCACGAGCATCTGCTGCAAATAATTTTCCTGCTGATTCATCAGGTTTTCTCCTGAAAATATGCACAATTATTCCTATACCATGTCACACATAAAACTTCGTTTTCCGTGTGAGGATCGCTTCGCCGAAAAACGTTGTTGGCGACGGGAGTGTACTTTTATGGCACATGACCGGTGCAAAAAAACGGTTTTGACGCAACGGAAAGACAAAAGAACCACTTTGCTGAAGACCTAGCCGAAGCGGCCGGTGATGTAATCCTCCGTCTGCTTCTTGCCGGGCCGGGTGAAAATCACGTCCGTGGCGTCGTGCTCAATAAGGCGGCCCATGTAGAAAAAGGCCGTGAAGTCCGACACGCGCGCGGCCTGCTGCATGTTGTGGGTGACGATGATGATGGTCAGCGACTCCCTGAGCTCGCGAATGCTCTCCTCTATCTTTTGGGTGGCAATGGGGTCCAGAGCGCTGGCCGGCTCGTCCATGAGCAGCACTTCCGGCTCCACGGCCAGGGTGCGCGCTATGCACAGCCGCTGCTGCTGTCCGCCGGAAAGCCCCAGCGCCGAAGACTGCAACCTGTCTTTGACCTCATCAAAAATAGCGGCCCGGCGCAAGGAAATTTCCACCTTTTCGGCGATCAGGGATTCATCGCGGAGGCCGTTGACGCGCAGGCCGTAGGCCACATTCTCAAAAATGCTCTTGGGAAAGGGATTGGGCTTCTGAAAGACCATGCCCACCCGGCGCCGCAGTGAAACCACGTCCGTGCCGGGACGGTTGACGTCCTCGCCGTCCAGCCCTATCTCC
>ERZ506979.1246-NODE-1246-length-11745-cov-5.402139_pt1 | contig 11745 bp, 10 predicted proteins | sample MGYA00512887_ERZ506979 | MGnify/ENA metagenome assembly ERZ506979 | reverse complement strand
ACTGGAGTTCAGACGTGTGCTCTTCCGATCTTGGCTTTCAGCGCTTCCGTCACGCCTGCCGACTTCATCAGCTCCGGCATCATCTGTTCCAGCCGGTTGTTCGCCGCCTCGTCGATCTCCCGCAAATGGGGGTACAGCTTCTCGGACAGCAGCAGGCTGTTCCACAGCACCGGACGATGCTCCTTCAGGTAATTCTTCCGCATCCTGCCGTACTTGCCCAGCGGGGCTTGCGGCTGCTCGGTCAGGCTCAGGTCGGGAATCAGATAATCCCCGCTGCGGGTGTAGGTCAGTTCGCTCATGGCTTTCGCTCCTTTCCGCGATTTTCTCGCGCTCATAATTCTTGATGGTGACTTCGATCTGCCGCAGCACCAGCTCGCTGGACTGGCTGATGGCCGTTCCAAGAGCGGCGACGGTCTGAGGGGTGTTGAAATCAAAGACGTTCAGAAAATCCTCATGCTCGAAGTAATCTCCCGGCTGCATCCCGCAGCGGGACAGCAGCGCATAGGTGGTGCTGACAACGGCGGCGTTCCGAAATGCGGCTCCGATGTTGAACTCATCATAGTCCTCCAAAAAGGAACCGTCAACGATGCCGACAATATCGCGCCGGTTGTCGTGCCAGTATTCATCTACAAGCTGCGCCGCCACACGCTCCATCTGATCGGCAAGTCCGTTTTCACCGGAAACGTCAAAGCGCTGTTCCAGCGCCGCAGATACCACCTCACGATGCTCCTGCCGGTATTCCCAAAGATAAGGGCGGCGAGAGTTCTCGCCGCCGCTGGTATCGGAAACATCGAATACATATCGGAGTTTGGGTTGGTCGCTGCTGGTATCCACAAGGGCGATGCCCTTGCTGCCTCGCCGCACATAGCGGCGCATCTGCTTATTCCAAAGGTCGTATTCCGCGCAGGCCGTGGCTTCCGGGCGCTGGGCGAAAATCATGAGCTGTTCATTGTAGGGGTACTTATACAGCCTTGCGGCGGTGGTCAGAAATGCCGTCCACTTCTGGTAGCTTCCCGTGATCTGCTCCGCCGTGCGGTCAGCCATCTGCGCATAGAGATGTACTTTACTCGGCATCCATATCCTCCTTTTCAAAATCGGGGAACAGGTCGAGCGCGTCATATTCCGCGTCGCTCATCCTGCGCAGCTTTGCGATGGCGCTGTCCGTCAGCTCCCGCAGCTCCGTTTCATCCGCAGCGAGGTAGCCGCGCATTTCCTCCAGCGCCGCGATCAAGCCCGTGCGGGTGCCGGTGTTGTAGAGGCTCATAAGCTGGCGTTCTTCAAAGGTGATGTTCATATCAAAGCTCCTTTTCCGCGCTCTTTTTGGGCGCTGTTTTGTGTGGACGTTCTTGGGCCGGTTGGCTTTTGAGCTGCTCCAGCACAGATTTCTTCTTTTCCCGGTGTGCCGCCTCTGCCAAATCCATCAAGGAGATGGACATACCGGCCTTGACCTGTGCTTCAAGGTCGGCGACGGTGGGCTGTTTGGGGCCGTTGTTGATAATGCCGTCGATCATGCCGTAATCGTCCTCCATCGACATTTCGGCGGCTTTCAGGTAATTCTCCGGTTTCTGAAAGGCGGGCAGCTCCTGAAATCCCATGCTGTCACAGTAGTGATAGGATACCTTGCCGTTCTGTTTCAGCGCAACGATGTCGCTGACGGAGAGGCTGTGTCCCACAAAATCGCCGGGGCGCTCGTCGTTGAAAATGTAGTAGAAGTTTTCAAGGATTCTGCCGGTATCATCGTCCGGGTACACCTCACGGGTATAGACAGCTTCATAGTTGGCAGGGTCAGGCGGCGCGGCCAGACTGCCGAGATTGGCAAAACGAAGCTCCACCGGCGCATCCCGGCGCAGTTGGTAGATCGCCATAGAATCGGTGGGACTGTTCAAAAAACGCTGCTCCACATCGCGGGGTGGGATATGGCCTTTGACCGCATCCCAATCCGGTCTTGTGACGCCGAACATTCCGTCGTGCTTGATGATGTCCTCGGCTTCAAAGACCATTTCCTCGGCGTTGTCGGGATAGAGCATATAAACCGTGATGTCATGCTCCAGCAGCTCCACCGCCCGATCCTTGGAAAGTGGGAGCATATCGCTATCCAGATACCCATAGCTGCGCATATCGTCCACCGTCAGCGTGGGGTCAGGCATCGGGACGGCCTGTTCCAGCTCCGGGAGCATATTATCTGCCGCATCGGTGGGAACAGCGACTGCGCCGGTGATCTGTTCGCTGTCCAAGGGCGGCGTAATCTGCGCCTCCTGTAAATCCTCCAGAATTTCCATATCTGCAAAGGTCACCTTGGTTGGTGTCATGCCCTGAATGGCAAATACCTCCGTTCGGACAGCCCCGGCAACAGATGCAACCGGCGAATCTTCAATGGCGCTGCTGTCAATAACACCGCCATCCAGCAGCTTTTTGCTTTCCTTGTCGTAGAGCGAATAGTCCCAACCGCCGTCTGTATGCTGCACATGGAGATATACCGAGCCATCCACAAGATAAAGCGCTTCGTCTGTTTGTGAGGCGCTCACTTCTTCACGATTGACGCCGCGCTCCTTGCAAATCTCCGCAAAGTGCCGGTCAATGTCCGTAATCAGCTCGGAGGCAGTCTTGTTGATGGTTTCCAGACTGGCGCGAAGCTCTTTCAACTCCTTGCCCTTTGACCATGTGGCGATATAGCCGAAGCTGTTTTCGCCCGTTTCAATGCCGTAATACTGGCAGACCGCATAGGAGATGCTTTCGGCCTCGACCTCCTCGGTGTTGCGGCTCTTTTCGCCGGGGACAAGGATCGTCTCACCATCGTCCGCAAGCTCCGTCATGTGTTCGTAGTCGTGGAGCTTGGCGTGGGCAATCTCATGGACGGCGGCGCATACCGTCTGCACCTCACTCATACCGGCGCGGATGGTGATGCTCTGCGCCTTAATGCTGAAAAAGCCGTCCGTATCCCGCGCAACGGGCTTTATCTCCATCGGAACGGGAGAAGCGCGGCGCAGCGCCTCCATGAAAACCTCATACTGCTGCACATTGCCGCTCAGATCGGCGGCAAGCTGGGGCAAGGGCTTTCCCGCAGTCTGTGACACATCAAAGACGGACACCACCTTGAACATAGGAATACGGATTTCCTTTTCCTCAATGATGGCCTTGCCGTCTGCGTCCAGCACCGGCGCATTGGTTTCGGGGTCGGTCTTGATTTCCTCGACCTTTTTCTTATAGGGAGTGGGAGCGATGATGCGAATGCCTTTTTCGCCTTTCAGGACGTTCCTGCCGAACTGATCGCGCCACTTGTTGAAGCCCGCCACATGGGTGGCGTCGGGGCGCTGCATATAGATGAGCATGGTATTATTGACCGAGTAGCGGTGAAAGCGGCTCATGGTGGCAAGGTACTTCCGGTACTTATCGCTCTCGAACAGCTCCTTGATGCCATTTTCGATGCTGTCAACGATCTCCCGCATCCGGTCTTTGTTGGTTTGTTTTTCAGCCATGATGATCTCCTTTCAGAAAAAATAGCGCCCCTGCGCAGAATAAAACACATCCTGCACAGGGGCGATTCTCCGCAGATAGACGTTGTTTTTGAGCTTGCGGATAGAATGACGCAGCCCCTTGTGATTCCGCATGGAAAAAGCCTTGCGGCACGGGGCTTTTACGCCCTCTATTTGCGGAGGTTCCAGTATTGTTCACGCTTTCGTTTGGCGTCCTGCTTTCGGCGCTCCTGCTTGGCGCAGGCGGGGCAATATTTGGCGCGATTGGAGGAAGAATAGACCGGCTTACCGCAGACGGCGCAGCGCTTCCCCGGCCTTTCCCGCATCACGTCGGCCAGCAGCTCATGGTCGGCGGGAAGCACCGCATTTCGGAACCAGTTGCACAGCAGCGAGTAGGAAATACCCTGTACGCAGGCGCAAGGCTCTCCATCATCCAGAGCAAGGCAGTTGCCGTGATCGTAATTACAGCAGAGCTTCCGAATGAGCTTCTTGGCGCGGCGGAGCTGCTTGTGATCCATACGCGGCGCATCAGCCATTGTCGAACACCATCTTATAGCCCGTGCGCTGTCCATCGTCCTCCAGAAGAACGCTGGCATCATAGGTTTTCCCGGTCTTTTCGGAGTAGCAGCCTTTCAGCGGGGCGCGGCCATTTTCCAAAAGCGCAGCGGCAAGGGATTTTGTCAGCACCTTTTTCTTGGCGGTGAAAAAGCGGCTGTTTTTCCAGAGAACAAAGGAACAGGCACGGTTCTCGCAGAAAAAGCCTTTCGGTGATTCCGTCACCTCGGCTCCGCAGCGGGGACACTTGCCGACCACCTCACGCCCGGAGGGGAACAGGACTTCCGTACCGGGGATGGGTTTGTAGGTCTGCACCAGCTCATGTAGCATGGCGGCGATCCCATCCATGAAGCTGTCCGGGGCGATTTCACCGCGCTCGATCTCTTTCAGGCGGTGCTCCCATTCAGCGGTGAGCTGCGGAGACTGGAGCTGTTCGGGCAGAACGGTGATAAGCGCCGTGCCGGTGGAGGTGGGCAGCAGATTTGTGATCTTTTTGGACTTCCTGCGCTCCACAAAACCGGAGGACACCAGCTTTTCAATGATACCGGAGCGGGTCGCCGGGGTTCCGATGCCCTTGCGCTCGGCATCATCTGGCATATCCTCCTTGCCCGCGTTTTCCATCGCGGCCAGCAGCGTATCCTCGGTGAAGTGCTTGGGCGGCGTGGTTTTTCCGGTCTTGACCGATGCGGCAGATACGGAAAGCGTCTGATTATCCGTTACCACCGGCAGCGCGGGCGCTGCCTCCGTCTGCTCCTGCTCATAGCGCTTCCAGCCGGGAGCAAGGACGGTTTTGCCCTTGGCGGTGAAGCTCTGACCGGCACAGTCCACCGTAATGACCGTTTCTGCGTAGCGATGTGGTTCATCCACCGCACGAAGCAAGCCCCTTGCCGCCAGCTTCAGCACCTCGCGTTCGCCCAGCGGCAGAGAGGCCATATCTACCTTTTCCGCGCTGATGGTGGGAACAATGGCGTGGTGATCGGTGACTTTTTTACTGCTGCATACCTGCTTGGCGCAGATGGTCGGCGGCTTCTCCATGCCGCAGACAGCGGCAGCGGCGGCGACAAGGCCGGGGACGCTGCCCTCCATATCGTCGGTCAGATAGCGGCTGTCGGTGCGCGGGTAGGTACAGAGCTTCTTTTCATAGAGCGCTTGGAGATAGTCGAGGGTCTGCTGGGAGGTGTAGCCGAGAACACGGTTGGCGTCGCGCTGGAGGGAGGTCAAATCGTAGAGCGCGGGCGCTTTCTCGGCCTTTTCCTTGCGCTCCACGCTTTTGACGATTACTGTCTTGCCCTTGCAGGCGTTGGCGATGGCATCGGCATCCTTTCTGTCCTTCATTCGGTCTGTCGTGGCGGGAAAGCCGCAATCGAGCTGGACGGTGCAGAACGGTTCTGCCACAAATGCGGAGATCTCCGCCTCGCGCTGTACCAGCAGCGCCAGCGTGGGCGACATGACGCGCCCAATGTTCAATGTGCGGCCATACGTCAGGGAGAAATACCGCGTGGCGTTGATACCAACCAGCCAATCAGCCTTGGCGCGGCACAGGGCAGATTGATGCAGGCCGTCATAGTCGCGCCCAGACTTAAGCTGCTGGAAGCCGCTGCGGATGGCATTATCCTCCATTGAAGAAATCCAAAGCCGCAGAATCGGCTTGGAGCATCCCGCAAGGCAGTAAACCGTGCGGAAGATCAGCTCACCCTCGCGCCCAGCGTCGCAGGCGTTGACCACCTCTGCCACATCCTCCCGGCGCATCAGCTCCCGCAGAATATCAAACTGCTTCTGCTTTTCAGAGCGGACGATGAAGCGGAACGAGGTAGGAATGATGGGCAGCGCCGCCAGCGTCCATTTGGCATCATCAGCATTGTAAACGGCGGCGTCGGCCAGCTCTGCCAGATGCCCGAAGCACCACGACACGATGTACCCGCCGCCCTCCAGATACCCGTCATGCCGTGATTTAGCACCCAGCACGGCGGCGATGCTCTGCGCCACGGAGGGTTTTTCAGCGATCACAAGGCGCATGGTGCAGCCTCCATTCTCTTTACGTCACGGTAGCAGGGGCGAACGCAGCTCTGTCCGAAGCGCTTGCAGCCGTAGCAGAAGTGTTCCTTGGCAGCGTCGGGAGGGCTGTCCTCCCGCGCTGCTTTCGGCTTCTGCATCATCAGGCGTTCCAGCGGATTATTGGTGAAATATCTCATGCGTCCGTATCCTCCGTAGTATCCTGTTCCGGTTCGTCCTCATACGGCTCAAACTCATATTCGTCCTCGCCGTAGTCATAATCGTCCAGATCGGCGCTGCCTTTGGTCTGCGGCTTGGCCTTTTTCTGCTTGAAAATGTAGAACGCTGCACCGCCGCCCAGCGCGACGATCAGCAGAACGACAAGGATGCCGCCCATGCCGCTCTTTTTCTCCGGTTCCTCGGCGGCGGGTTCTGTCGGCTCAGCGGGGACTTCGGGCTTTGCCTCCTTGCCCACGCACTCGGTCATGTTGACCGCGCAGACGGGGCAGGATGTATTGACCGCACCGGCTGTGCATTTTGTGGTGCAGGAGCAAGTGGCGGGCGTTTCTTCCTCGCCGGTCAGCGCCATCAGGTCAGCCTCATCCACCTGATTCAAGAAGTGGACGGTTTCTTCGCCCTCATCGTCACGGTCAATAATCATGTAAAATATATTGCCGTTCTTGCTTTCCAGTGTAATGAACTGTTTCCCCACCTTGGTGCTGGAGCCAATATCGTCGATCAGCGTCAGATTGCCGTCCGGTGTCAGCGCGTCGCTGCCGCCCGTCATGCTGCCGAGAAGGAGCTGCCAGAGGTCGGCCAGCTCTTTTTCATCAAACGGAAGCGTAATGCCGCCGATGCTCACGGTGCTGTCGGCGGCGTCGGTGACGGTCAGATAGCTGCCGTACACATAGCCCACACGGGCAGGCAGCAGGATTTTTACCCAATCGCCATCCCTGCCAATCACATCGACCACCGTGCCGTTGGGGAGCTGTGTAAACGCGGTATTGTCCAGTCCCGCGCCGGTGCGGACGTTCAGGTTGCCGCCGTTGGTCGTGACCGTGCCGATCTGTTTTGTTTCCTGCGTGTCTGCGGCGCTGCTTTCGGCGGCAGGCAGCGTATCATCGGGATAGTCGCCGCCGCTGGCAAAGGCGGAAACGGGGAGAATCCCGATACACAGGAGCATCAGCAGCAGACTGATAAAAATGCGCGGTGTGTTCTTAGTCATGGTTCAACGCCTCCTTTTCCGAAGTGGCCGGTGCAGGCGCGGCCTGCATACGGCGGAACAGCTCGGCAAACTGCTCCATCGTCATGCCGTTCTCACGCACCATGCCGATGATGTCGGTGTCCTCCAGCTCACGAATCTGCTTTTCCAGCTCGCGGTTGCGGCCTTGCAGATCAGAGATTTTGCCTTTGTTCTTCTCCAGCTCCCCACGGAGCTTCATGATTTTCGGGTTCATATCGTTCACTCTCCTTTACGGCAAGCGCCCATAGCGGTAGAAATGGGACTGCCAATAGCTTGAATTTAAGTTCGCATAAGAGATCGGATCTCCGCAGTGGATCATCATATTGTTGCCAACATAGATACCCACATGGCTGACACCGGGGGTATCATACGTTCCGGTGAAAAACACCAGATCGCCCGGTTTGACGTTGGCAGAGGATACGGGCGTACAGATATTGCAAAGCCCCTGCGCCCCCAGCCTGCCCACATCCCAACCGGAATGATTGATGACCCAACTGACGAAGCCCGAACAGTCAAACGAGGTGGAGGGACTGCTGCCGCCCCAAACGTAGGGGTAGCCGAGATACTTTTCCGCTTCCTTGATGATGGCGGCGAATACCTCATCGTCCAGCGCCTCCGGGGGAATGTCGTAGTCGGTATAGCTGCCCTCCACATACTTGCCGATGTAGCCTGAACCGGGGAACAGGTCGGGACGGTTGCCGAGGGTGGCCATATAGGTGGCGTACATTCCGAGCTGTTCTTCGCTCATAATGTAAACGGGAACATGGGAGAGATTGAAGTTTTCCAGCGTGACCGTGCAGATGTAGTAGTCATACGGCACCTGATAGGTGTCCGTATGGGTATTGCCGTCCGCGTCCGTCCATGTGTCGGTTTCTGTGCGGTAGCGGGTTTCCACCACCACATCCTCGGTCAAAATGTACTGGCGGTCAAAGAGCATTTGGAGCGTACCCTGCACCTCATCCAGCGTCCATTCCCCTTGATGCAGCGCCGTAATCATGGAAATGAGTACATAGGGGTCATGCTCGATGGTGTCCAGATCAAAGTGGTACTCATCGTAGTCATGGGTGCTTTCGTAGGTGTCGAGGTAACGCTGAAGCTCGGCTTCCATCGCGCAATACTGCGCTTCCGCGCCCAGCATATCGGCGTCCTGCGACGGATAGGTACTGGCCGCGATCCCGGAGCCGACGCCATCCATTATCACCGAGCAGGAGGACAGGCCGTTGAGCAGAAATGCCAGCATCAGCAGAATTGCGGCGGCAATGGCAAAGCCGCGCCGGTGTTCCCACACATATTTGCCCGCTTTCTCAGCCTTTTCAGCGGCTTTTTTCGCGGCCTTGGCGGTATTCTCTGCCGCCTTTGCCGTAGTCTGCGCCGCCTGATTGTGCTTGGCAGCGGCATACTGCTTCTTAATTGCCTGCTTCTGCTGCCATTTGGAAACGGGATTGCTGGTGGGGCTGTCGATCTCTGCTTTCTTCTGGAGCGCGTCAATGTTGGCCTGTTCCAGCTTTCTCTCTGCACGGATGGCAGCACGATAAGGCTTGAGCTGATGGGCGCGGTGGGCAGACTGCACCAGCCGCCCGCCGCTCTCCACGGTTTGCTCTACCTTGTGCGCAGCCTCCACGCCCACATTATCGTCCTCGCTCTGCCGCACCTCCCGGTGAACCTGAGAGAGAACAAAGTTGGCGGGGGCATCCCGCACGGCATGGGTCAACTTGGAGGGCGGCTTTTTCTTGTCCACCTCCTCAAATCGGAGCTGCGTTTTCACCTTGCCGGTGGCAGGATCAAAGCCACGCTCCTTTTTGACCACGGTTTTCTTGGGGATTTTCGCCTGCGCCTTATCCGCCTTGGCCGCAGCTTTTTTTACCCGCTTGATGGGCTTTTCCAGCTTCGGCTCGGCAAGATCGGCGTCGGAAAACTGTAAACGCGGTTCTCTTTTCATGCCGACGCCACCTCTTGCGGCTTGGTGGTCATAACGCGGTACAGCTCAGTGTCCTTCGGGAAGTGGTCAATGAAGGGCAGGATCGTGTTGCCGTAGAACAGCAGCCCCTCGCCCTCGCCGGAGTGGGTCACATAAGAAAGCTGATGCGGCGAAATGTTGAGCTGCTTTGCGAGAATCTGCCGGTCGCCAGCGGCCTGATTGAGCATATAGATGAAATCGCTGTTCTCAAAAATGTTCTCAACCTCGCGGCTGGATAACAGGTCTTTGACATTTTGCGTGATCCCGGTGGGGATGCCGCCCCATTTGCGATAGCGTTTCCAGATTTCGACACTGTACGAAGCCGTCTGTTCCTCCTTCAAAAGAAGATGGAACTCGTCAAGATAGTAGCGGGTCGTTTTATGGGCGGCGCGGTTGATTGTCACGCGGTTCCAGACCTGATCCTGCACCACCAGCATCCCGATTTTTTTGAGCTGCTTGCCCAGCTCCTTGATGTCGTAGCAGACGATGCGGCTATTCACATCCACGTTCGTGTGATGGTTGAACACATTCAGAGAGCCGGTGACGTAGATTTCCAAAGCGGTGGCGATGTACTGCGCTTCCTTTTCATCCTGCGCACGGAGGGCGTTATACAAGTCCTCCAGCAGCGGCATATTCTCCGGTTTCGGGTCATTGAGGTAGTCCCGGTAGACGATGCGAACGCAGCGGTCGATGATGGTCTTTTCCACAGGGGCAAGCCCATCCTTGCCGCCGACGATCAGCTCGCACAGCGACAGAATGAAGTCGGATTTCAGGCTCAGCGGGTTATCATCGTCGCTGTAATCCAGATTCAAGTCCATCGGATTGATATAGCAGGGCGAACCGTCGTAGCCCTTGCCGGTGGGCGACAGCTTAATGACCTGACCGTGCAAACGCTCCACCAGCGGAGTATATTCGCCCTCCGGGTCACAGATGATGATGTCATCCTTGGGGCAGATGAGAAACGCATTGGTGATCTCACGTTTTGCCGAAAACGACTTGCCGCTGCCGGGAGTGCCTAAAATCAGGCCGTTGGGATTTTTCAGCAGCTTCCGGTCTACCATGATGAGGTTGTTGGAAAGGGCGTTGATGCCGTAGTACAGCGCCTCCGAACCGTTCTGGAACAGCTCCTGCGTGGTAAAGGGGACGAAGACTGCCACGCTGGAAGTGGTCAAGCCCCGCTGAATCTCGATCTGATTCAGCCCCAGCGGGAGACTGCTCATCAGTCCTTCCTCCTGCTGAAAGTCCAGCCGGGTCAGCGCGCAGTTATATTTCTGCGCGATGCTGGAGGTCTGGAAGATGTTGTTGTCAAGCTGCCGGGGCGTGTCTGCCGTATTGAGAATGAGGAAGGTCAGCAGGAACATTCGCTCGTTGCGGGACTGCAAATCCTGCAACAGCTTTTTGGCTTCTGCGCCGTAGGTGGCAAGGTCGGATGGGATAATGTCCATATCGTACCCGGCGCGGACGGCCTTCTTCTGTTCCTCGATTTTGGACTTGTCGAGATCGGTGATCTTGCGCTTGACGGTCTTGATGGCGTTGACCTGATCCACAGACTGCACATGGAGGTTGACGAGGACGCTGCTCTCCATATCCAGGAAGTCCGCCAGCATCCGGTCATTCAGCTCCGGTGCCAGAATCTGCACGAAGCTGATCGCACCCAGCTTTTTGCCCATGCGGAACATCCTGCCGGTCTTGAACTCAAAGGAGCTGGGCGCGATAAAGTCCTTGGTGGACAGCCCGGAGGGAGCCAGCCAGTCCCACGAAAAGCGGAACGGCTCCTGCTCGTCCATCCGCAGAATGTCGTGCATGACGTGCAGGCGCTCAAAGCCGTTCAGCGGCGCAGCCACAACGCCCAGCCGCTTGAAGTTGTTCAGAAGATCGGTTTCGATGCGCTCCAAACGGGGCTTGGCAGCGCGGAGGTTGTCGGCCTCAACGCCGAACGTGAGATACTTGGTCTTAATGAGGCCGTTGTTGCCGCGGGCAAGCTGATTTTGCAGCATACCGGCGTACTCGGCGCGGATGCCGTCAAACTCGTCCCCGCAGGGCGGAATGGAAATGCTCCGTGCAAAGGTTTCCTGCGAAGCCGAGAGGTTCACAAAGGAAAGCTGGAATTGCACGGAGCTGTCAAAGTAGTTCAGAAAATCGCACCACGCTTCAAAGATGGCGGTCTTGTCCTCGTTCTGCGAGAGCTGGTAGTTGATGTCCTGATACTGGATCGTTTTGGTGTAGCGCGTGTCGGTCACACGGCAAATACCGTCCGGCCACATACGCTGATACGGGATGCTGTCCTGCGCCGATTTTTCTTTCTTATCCGTTCGGTTCGCTCTTGCGATGGCGGCTTCGATCTGTTTTCGTTCGGTGCGGGTCAGCTTTTTCTTTTCGGACAATTTGATACACCTCCCGGTCTAACTGGTTTTGCCGCTCCAGAACGGCATAGAAATTGTTGGTCTTATACGGGCGCTGCTTTGGCCTCTGGAAACACACGCGGTAGATGTTGCGGATGACGACCTCCAACGGCTGACCGTTCT
>ERZ506979.1244-NODE-1244-length-11750-cov-4.424540_pt1 | contig 11750 bp, 7 predicted proteins | sample MGYA00512887_ERZ506979 | MGnify/ENA metagenome assembly ERZ506979 | reverse complement strand
AGCGTCAGACTGGCCCAAGAGAACCCCGACACGCCCCACGCCAGACTGCGCATGAACGTCTGCTCGCCCGGCGGTTCATCCATTGCGGGGACCAACGAACTGGACCGTCTGGCTGTGCGCGGGGCCATCATTGACGCTGTTCTGGCCACCCACCGACGGGCTCTGGAAATGGCGTCCTGACGCGCCGGGGCGGAGGCCGCGCGGAACGCCTCCGCCCCGTATCGGGGAACCGGATGCCCGTCCGCTCTTTGCAAGATTCCTCCCGGACGTGCAGGCCGCCATCGGCCTTATCGCGCAATGCCATATGGTGCCCATAACCATCGGCATAGCGTCGCTAACGGGGCTGTGGCGGTTTCGCAATGCGTGCAATACGTCATGCTTCTGTGGGCGCTGGTCCGCGCGGACTGAAATCGCTTCACCCTGGAGCGGCGCTCCTGAGCGTAACAGGTCCCGCGCGCAGCGCACGCGCGGGACCCCTGGACAGCCGCCGTTCAGGCGGGGACAGCACGCGCAGGTTTACTTGTACGGCGGAACAGGCTGCTTGACCATCTTCAGGAACTTGTCGGTTACATAGTCGGCGCTCTTGACCTTTTCATATTCAGCGGGGGTCAGTCGGCCCAGCTGGGTAAAGAAGGCGGCCAGATACTGCTGCCATTGCTGCGCTTCGCTCATGCCCCTGGAGTTGTCCAGCAGCTTGAGCTGTTCTTCATAATTGAACACCGGGTGGGTCTTGATGTCCTTGAGGGCCACTTCCGGGGTGTACTGCTGGCCGGCCCACTCCATGAAGAAACGGCGGTACAGGGGCGCCAGGCTTTCCGGAGGTTCGTTCTTGAGCATGTGGATGCCGCGCATATAGGCGCGCAGGAAGGCCGCGATGACCTCGGGGTTGGCGTCGGCGAACTTCTTGTCGGCCTGGATCACGATAGGCAGGGTCTGGCCGCAGTTCTTGATGTCGCCGGCCATCTTCCAGCCCTTGGCCTCGCCCACATAGAGATGCGGAGCCCAGAGGGCCACGCCGTCGCCGGTGCCGTTTTCAAACGCTCCCAGCGCCTGGGGCTGGTCCATGTTCTTGATGATCACGTCCTTGTCCGTGAGGCCCAGCACCTTGAGCCAGGAGGACAGGGCCATGTGCGGCGACGACATGGTGGTGCAGAGGAAGGTTTTGCCCCGCACGGTTTCCGGGCTGCCCAGCACGTCGGGGAAGTCCTTGTTCCAGCCCTTGACCTTGGCGATGGGGCTGTCCGGGCGGACCAGAATGCCGTTGGTGTAGGATTCGTCGTTGCCGATGGCGATCACATAGGTGTTGTAGCGCAACGCGCCCCAGACAGCGGGCACCGCTCCGTTTCCCGCCACCACCCAGGAACCCGAGGGCGTGGCGTTAACAATGTCCATGCCGGAGTTGAAGTAATTGATTTCAAGCTCAATGCCTTCTTCCTTGTCCCAGCCTTTTTCATGGGCCAGCCAGGCGGCGAAGGTTTCATTTTCATTCATCCAGGCCGAGGGGACCTTGATGATTTCCTTGGCCCGCGCCATGGGCGCGGCGGCCAGCAGCAGGACGGCGGCCAGAGCCAGCCCTAAAAAGTTGCGTAATTTCATCCTCATGCCTCCGGAATTAGAGGGTGTTGTGACGGGGCGCGGGGCCGCGCCCCGTTGTCGCTTCATGCGCTACGAAGCCACGCAGGAGCGCACGCGCGGCGCGGCGGGCGCGTTCTGCCCGGCCTTGCCCTTGGGATCATAGGTGCGCGTGGTGGTGACCTTGTGCTGGGTGAAAAAGTCGATGCCGCCCTTGCCCTGTACCTTGTCCGTACCCAGCAGGGAGCCTTTGATGCCCCCGAAGGGCACATAGGGATGCGGCGCGCAGATGCCCACGTTCACGCCCACCATGCCCACGTCCGTGTCGCGGCTGAACACTTCGGCATAGTGCATGTTCTGGGTGAAGATGCAGGCCCCGTTGCCGTATTCCGAGCTGTTGACCAGTTCGATGGCCTCGTGGATGTCCGCCACCTTGATGGTGGCCACCAGGGGCCCGAACACTTCGGTGGTGAACAGAGGATTGCAGGGCGTCACGTCGCGGATGATGCAGGGGCCGACGAAGTAGCCGTTTTTGTTCTTTTCCGGCAGGTCGACCCGGCGGCGGTCCAGGACCAGTTTGCAGCCCTGGCCGTGTTTGAGGGCGATGTCCACGTACTCAAGCACATTGTCCGCTGCCTTGCGGGAGATCAGCGGGCCCATATAGACGTCGGGATCAAAGGCGTCGCCCACCTTGACGGTTTTGGAGGCCTCGATCATGCGCTCCAGCACTTCTTCGTAGACTTCGGGCACAGCGGCCACGATGGAACCGGCCAGACAGCGCTGCCCGGCCGAGCCGTAGCAGGAATTGAGAAAGTTGTTGATAAAGACGTCCATATTGCTGTCTTCCATGACCAGCAGCAGGTTCTTGGCCCCGCCCAGCAGCATGGAGCGCTTGGCTCCCCTGGCGCAACCGGTTGCCATGGCCTTGGCCGTGGGCGTGGAGCCCACCAGGCAGACCCCGGCCATGCGCGGGTCCTCATACCAGGAGCCGGGAATGTCACGGTTGCCGTGCACCACGTTGACCACACCGGCGGGCAGCCCGATTTCCATGAAGATTTCACAGATGAGCTGCATGAAGTACGGCGACTGGGTGGAAGGTTTGAAGATGAAGGTATTGCCCACGGCGATGGCGTAGGGAATGAACCAGCCGAAGACCAGGGCCGGGAAGTTGAAGGGAGCCACGCCCCCGAACACGCCCAGCGGCTGGCGCACCACCTTGGCCGAAATATTGGTGGAGATGTAATCCAGGGTGTCGCCTTGAATCATGGACGGCGTGGCCGCGGCGGATTCCAGAATTTCGATCACCCGCTGCACTTCGCCGCGCGCCTCGGAAACATGCTTGGCCTGATCCAGAGCGATGGCCTGAGCCAGCTTTTCCAGATCCCGCACCATGCAGTCGTGGATTTTATAGATATAGGCCATACGCTTGGCCAGCGAGAGATTGCGCCAGGGCCTGTAGGCCGCGTGGGCCGTGGCGATGGCCGCTTCCGCCGTGGCCGGGCCGGAAATGGGCACGCTGCCTATTTCCCCGCCGGTGGAGGGATTGTAGAGCGGAACGCGTTTGCCGCCAGCCTCTTCCTGCCATTCGCCGTTGATGAAGTTTTTGATCCTGATGTCGGACATGGCTACCCTCCGCAAAGTGCGAGTTATGAAAATTCCGTTTTTAGAGCAGGTTCATTTTGAAATTGCTCTGGCGGCTGCGAGAGCAGCCGTCCGCCACGAAGGCGTAAGCGCAATTTATTTGCGCTGTTAAGCGCCGAAGTGGGCGTCTTTACATGTTGCGAATGCACACTCTTAATATTAATCTGCACTGGCAACTCACACCGGCTCGGACAGGCCGGTGTTTTTTCTCCTCAATTTTCAGATAGCGCCTTTTTCAGGCGCGGTGCTTGCTGAAATCTGACAAAATCTGTCGCCAATCGGACAAAAAAATAAAAAGCCGGACAACCGCAGGCTGTCCGGCTCCCGTGAAAAGGCACTGAAATTATCTGCCGTTGCGCGTCCGAAACACGCGGCCCGGCGTACGGCCGAAGACCTGCTTGAAGGTGGAGATAAAGGCGGAAACCGAGGAATAGCCGCTGTCCAGAGCCACGTCGGTGACGCTTTCGCCCTGCTTCAGACGGTCGTGGGCGGTCTGCATGCGCTGGCGCTGGCGCCAGGTGCGGAAGGAGGTGCCGGTTTCCCGGCGGAACAGACGGGCCAGATTACGCTCGGACATGCCCAGGCGCTTAGCCCATTGCGCCAGGGAAGTGGCCGCGCCGGGCGTTGTGAGCAGAGCCGTGCACAACTCCACCAGGCGGTGGTCGCTGGGCATGGCCAGAGGCTGCGCCACTTCCGGCAATTCCAGCAGCAGGTCCAGAAATACGCCCACCTGGCGGCCACGGGCATCCTCGCCATAGGGATAGGGTTGCGGGGTGAGATGCAGCAACAGCTCGCGCACTAGGGGCGTGACCTTCATCACGTGGCAGCGCGCGAAGCGCTCCACCCCCAGCAGCACACGCTGGTCAATCCAGAGGGAGCAATCCCTGGCCTCGCAGGGCACATACCACTCATGCCGACAGCCGGCCGGCACCCAGACGGCCCGATGGGGCGGGGCCAGCCAGTTGCCCTGCTCCGTGCACATGACCATACAGCCGTGCCCGGTGTAGGCCAGCTCGCCCCAAGGATGCGCATGAGGCTTGCTCCAGGTGTCGGGAGGAAAATCGTCATTGAACCAGAATACCGGTCTGGTGACCGGATCAAAAGGCGCAAGATAGCTTTTGGCTTCCAGAGGTTCCATACAAAAATCCATGGATGGAAAGGCACGCCGGAGGAATCCGTCAACGCGGACGGCGGCCTGGTGAGAATCGCCTTTGAACCGCTCTATTTTTTCAACGGTTCATTCAGCCGGAAAGGCAGGCGGCGGAGCGGTGTGGGTGCGTCTCATCGCTGAAAATGCGCCGAAAATTGTTTCTCAGAGCAATTTGCCATTGAAAATACCTGCTTTCAATGCGGAACCGCTCTAGAAATCCAGTTTGAACTGCATGCCAAGCCCCAGGGCCGAATCCGGCTGACTGTTACTGGCGCTGTGATCCCGGTTCTGTTCGTCCTTCAGAATCAGCTCCGGTCCCACGCTGATGCTCAAATCATCCCCGGCTTCCACATCCGCGAAAGCCCGTACCACATGGCGGCTTTCCAGCGGCAGGCTCTCGTCGGGTCGCGCGCCCTCCGCCGGCAGGCGTTCCCGCCAGGCGGAAGTCTCGTTCTCAACACTGAGGCCCAGGCCGTTCTTCGGCTTTTTCTTGCTGCCGCTCGCCGCGTTAAGAGCATTGTCGATGCCCGGCGCGGTATTCATGGCCTTCTTCCCGCCCCCGGCGCCGCTCACGGCCCTCTTGTGCAGATTCTGCGCCGGCGTGCCCTGCCGCCAGATGGCCGAATTGCGGTCCTCGGACTGGCCGAAGGCCCAGGCCGAACCGTGCAGGGCCTGCGTTTTCCGGGCGGCGGCCTTGTCCCGCTTTCCGGCGGCCGACGCCGACGGCGCGCCTTTCTGCTCCGCAGCCGGCACATCCGGCCGCATGCCGCAGATCAGAAGCGCAAGCGCGGCAAGGATCATTATCACTCTCTGCTTCATCATGATCTTTTTTACTTCAGCCCGCGTGCTTCTGTAAAGCCCGGCCTGTCCGCCTCCACGGCCGGAAGCGGGAAACGTAAAAACCCCGGCCTGGGCCGGGGTTTTTCAGTCTGCGTGAAGCTTAGTTGCCGTTCGACGCGGGTGCGGCGGCGGGCGCCGTTTTGCCCACGCCGGTTTCTTCCTGCAACAGACGCTCGGTGTTGACCACCGGGAAGCTCGGGCTCTTGCCCGGATCAGCCCAGCCGCCGCCCAGCGCCATGCACACGCTGACTACCGCGTTGAGGCGGTCGCGCAGGGCCGCGGCCAGTTGCAGCTCGGCGGAGAAAAGCTGGCGTTCGGCATCCAGTACGGTCAGATAGTCGGTATAGCCGTTGTCGTATTGCAGGCGGGCGATGTCCACGGCGCGGCGCAGGCTTTCCACCTGGATCTGCATGCTGCGCACAATGGCGTCCGCCTCGCGCTGGGAGGTAAGCGAGGTGCGGATATCCTGGAAGGCAGTCTGCACGGTCTTCAGATACACCGCGATGGCGGCTTTTTTCTGCGCCTCGGCGTCCTTCAGGTTGTACCAGTTGTTGCCGAAGTCCAGGATGGGCAGCGTGCCGCTGGCGCCGTAGCTCCAGGCCGCGGACGGATTGATGAAAAGATTGCCCACAGCCGCGCTGAGCGTGCCCAGCATGCCCGTCAGGGAGATGGAGGGGAAAAACTGGGCGCGGGCCACGCCGATATTGGCGTTATAAGCCATGACCAGGTATTCGGCGGCGCGCACGTCGGGACGCCGCTCCAGCAGTTCGGAGGGCAGACCGGCGGGCAGCACCGGAGGCGAAGGCAGCATGCCGATGGCCATGCCGCGCGGCATGGCGCTGTTGATGATGTCGCGCGGCGAGCGACCCAACAGCACGGCCAGCGCCGCTTCGGCCTGATCCACCGCCACGGTGCTGGTGTGCACCTGGGCGCGGGCGGTTTCCACCTCGGCCCTGGCCCGCTGCCAGTCAAGTTCGGTGATGTCGCCCTGCTTGTAGCGGCTGGTGTAGATGCCGAAGGCGTCTTCGCGGCTCTTCAGGGTACGCCGGGCCGTGTCCAGCTGCATGTCCAGGGCCAGCAGGGCGAAATAGCCCTGAGCCGTCTGCCCGGCCACGGAAAGCCGCAGGGCCTCATGTCCCACCACGCTGTTCATCAGCACGTCGCTGAGCATGGTGCGGTTATTGCGGTACTTGCCCCAGAAATCCAGCTCCCAGGAGGCGTTGAGCGAACCCTGGTAGTTGGTGTTGGTGCGGTCGGCCTGAGTGCTGTAATTGGCGACCCGGGTGGACGAGCTTTGCGAGCTCGCGCCGCCGTCAGCGCTGACATACGGGAACAGGGCGGATGTGGCCACGCCCACCTGCGCCGCGGCGGAGTCGATCCTGGCCAGGGATTCGGCCAGATCCTGATTGTTTTTCAAGGCTTCCTCGACCAGGGCCGTGAGCACAGGATCGTTGAAGCGGGTCCACCAGTCCGTGTTCAGCGGCGCGGACCCCAGATCCACCTTCCGCCACTGTTCGGGAATGTCCTGTTCAGGCCGCTCATAACGCGGCGCCAGCGAGCAGGCGGAAAGCAGCAAGGCGAACGTCGCCGCCAGCGTCAGCGCGCGGATCGCGGCAAAAGCCGGAGCCCGACGGATTGTATAGGGGGCGTTCATATGTCCTCCGGATCGTCGTCATAACGGCTCTTGCCTTCATTGGGGTCTTTCTTGCCCTGCAATTTCAGCGAAAGCTGCATAATCGTCTTGAAGAAGTACGGTACAAAGAGCGTGGCGATGCAGGTGGCCGCCAGCATGCCGCCGATGACCGCCGTGCCGATGGCGTGACGGCTGTTGGCGCCCGCGCCGGAGCTGATGGCCAGAGGCACGCAGCCCAGAATGAAGGCCAGGGAGGTCATCACGATGGGCCGGAAGCGCAGGCGCGAGGCGTGCATGGCGGCCACGTCCAGACTGCGGCCGTCGCGCCAGGACTCCACGGCGAATTCCACGATCAGAATGGCGTTTTTGGCGGCCAGGCCCACCAGAGTGACCAGGGCCACCTGGAAGTACACGTCGTTGGAGAGATCCCGGAACCAGGTGGCCGCCAGCGCGCCGAACACGCCGAAAGGCACGGCGGTGAGCACGGCCAGGGGCAGGGACCAGGACTCGTACTGGGCGGCCAGGATCAGGAAGACCATGACCAGAGCCAGCACGAAGATGAGCGTGGTGTCCGCGCTGGCCAGCTTTTCCTGCAGGGCCGACCCCACCCAGCCCAGACTGAAGTCGTTGGGCAGCACCGCGTTGGCGGCCTGCTCCATGGCGTCCAGGGCCTGGCCCGAGGAATAGCCGCTGGCCGGGTTGCCCAGGATGTGCGCCGCCGGGAACACGTTGTAGCGCTCCATGACCTGGGGCGCGGTGCGCCGCTCCAGGGTCATGACGGCGGTGAGCGGGATCATCTCGCCCTTGTTGTTGCGCACAAAGACGTCGTTGAGCGATTCCGGCAGCATGCGGTAGGCGGCCTCGGACTGCATGCGCACCTGGAAGGTGCGGCCCATGTAGTTGAAGTCGTTCACGTAGGTCGTGCCGAAAGTGGCCCCCATGGCCGAGAACACGTCGCTGACGCTCACGCCCATGTCCTTGCAGCGTTCGCGGTCCAGATTGGCGTAGAGCTGGGGCGCGCCGGTGGAGAAGAGGTTCTGCACATTGCCGATGGCCGGATACTTGGGCGTGCCGTCGGCGTTTTTGGACATGGCCTCGGCCACCATTTTGTTGGCGTTGGCTTCCAGATCATAAATGGTGCCGTCGCCGCGCATCTGGATGTAGCCTTCAAAACCGCCGGTGGTGCTCATGCCGCTGATGGGCGGCGGCGTAAAGCCCAGCACCACGGCTTCGGGCTGCATCATGGTCACGGCCATGACCTTCTTGGTCAGGGCCTCGGCGGATTCATCCTCGCCTTTGCGCTCGCTCCAGGGCTTGAGCGTGGCGAAAAAGGTGCCGTAATTGCTTTTCACCGATATGGAGGTGATGTCGAGACCGTTAATGGTGGCGACGTGGGAGGCCGAAGGCTGCTTGAGCACAAAGTCGCTCAGCACTTCCGTAACCGCCGTGGTCCGATGCTGGGAAGCGCCGTCGGCCAGGATGGCCATGCCCAGGATATAGCCCTGGTCCTCATTGGGCACCAGGCCGCCGGGCACCACCTTGAGCAGCCAGACGATGGCCACCACCATCAGGGCGAACAACGTCATGGCGCGCAGGCTCGAATCCTTGATGAAGCGCACGGTGCGCAGGTAGCGGTGGGTCACCCGCCCGAAGGCGTAGTTGAACCAGACAAAGGCGCGCGGCGGCGTATAATCATGGGCATGAGGCTTGAGCAACAGGGCGCAGAGCGACGGGGTGAGCGTCAGGGCCACAATGCCCGAAAGCACCACGGACACCGAGATGGTGATGGCGAACTGCTTGTACATCTGGCCCGCCAGACCGCCCATGAACGACACGGGGATGAACACCGCGCAGAGCACCAGCACGATGGCGATAACCGGGGCCGTGACCTCGTTCATGGCCTTGGCCGTGGCCTCCTTGGGCGGCAGGTGCTCGGAACTCATGATGCGCTCGACGTTTTCCAGCACCACGATGGCGTCGTCCACCACGATGCCGATGGCCAGCACCATGCCGAAGAGCGTCAGGGTGTTGATGGAGTAGCCCAGGGCGTACATGCCCGCGAAGGTGCCGATGATGGACACAGGCACGGCGATGCAGGGAATCAGGGTGGCCCGCCAGTTCTGGAGGAAGACGTAAACCACGATGAACACCAGGATCATGGCTTCCACCAGAGTGCTGATCACCTCTTTGATGGATTCCATAACAAAGTCGTTGGTATCCACCACGATCCTGTAGGACAGCCCGTCGGGCAGGGTTTTGGCGATCTCCTTCAGGCGGGCGGTAACCCGCTCGCCCGTGGATATGGCATTGGCGCCGGGCAGCAGATAGACCGCGCCCATACGCGCGGGCACGCCGTTGAAGCGGGAACTCACGCTATAGTCCTGGCCGCCCAACTCGATGCGGGCCACATCTTTGAGGCGCAGCATGGCGCTGTCCTCGCCGGTGCGGATGATGATCTCGCCGAACTGGTCGGGCGTGATCAGACGTCCTTCGGTATCAATCTGCCAGGTGAGCTGGGTGGAGGCCGGTGAGGGCATGTCGCCCAGTCGGCCGGGCGCGAACTGCGAGTTCTGATCCTGGATGGCCTGGGCCACCTCGCCCACGCTCAGGCCGTATTTGGCCAGCTTGTCCGGCTGAAGCCAGATGCGCATGGCGTAGCTCATGGAACCGAAGATCGAGCAGTCGCCCACGCCGGGCACGCGCTTGAGCTCGTCCACCACGTTGATCTGCATCCAGTTGTGGATGTAGACCTCGTCGTAGCGGCCGTCAGGCGAGTAATAGGAAAAGGCCTGCAACATGGCCGGGGATCTTTTGACCACGGTCACGCCCTGACGGCGCACCTCTTCGGGCAGCAGGGTCTGGGCCAGGTTAACCTTGTTGTTGACGTTGACCAGCGCCATGTCCGGGTTGGTGCCCAGAGCGAAGTAGACGCTGATGCTGCCCGAACCGGAACCGGAAGCGGCCGTGGACGTCATGTAGAGCATGTTTTCCACGCCGTTGATGTTCACTTCCAGCGGGGCCAGCACCGTGCCCGCGATGGTTTCGGCCGAGGCGCCGGGATAGGACACGCTGACCTGCACCGTGGGCGGCACGAGGTCCGGATATTGGGCAATAGGCAGCGCCTTCATGGCCAGCGCGCCCACCAGGGTGATCACGATGGAAATGACAGCCGAAAGGACCGGCCGGCGCAAAAAGAGATTCGGCTTAGCGGAAGCGGCCATATGTACCTACTTTTGAGCGGAGGGAGCCTGAGCCTGCTGCTGTTCGGCGGCAGGCTCCTGCACGCGCACCTGGGTTCCGGGCCGGGCCTTGACCAGGCCCTCGCTGATGATCCTTTCGCCGCCCTTGAGGCCGGAGTCCACCAAATAGCGGTCGCCCACGGCCACACTGAGGGTGACGGGGATGGCGTATACTTTGTTGTCCTTGTCCACACCCATGACCAGCGAGCCTTTCTGGGTCAGCACCACGCACTTCTGCGGGATGAGCACGGCGTTCTTGAGCACGTCGCCTTCCATGTACAGGCGCACATACTGGCCGGGCATGATGTGGCCGTCGGCATTGGCGAAGACCGCGCGGGCCTTGATGACGCCCGTGCTGGGCTGCACCTGGCTGTCGATGAAGGTGACTTCGCCCTCGCCCTTGTACAGGGTGCCGTCCAGCAGGCGCAGCCGCGCCTTGTAGCGCCCGTTTTCGGGGAACCGCAGCCGCCCGGCGGCGGCCAGCTGCTGGCGGCGCATGCGTTCGGGCGCGGCAATGGAAAAGTCGATATACATGGGATCGGTCTGGTTCACATAGGTGAGCAGAGAGTTGTTGCCTACCAGATTGCCGGGGGTGAAGTTTTCCTTGCTGCTGTAACCGGAAACCGGGGCCGTCACCTGGCAATAGTCCAGATTGATCTTGGCCTGGCGCAGTTCAGCCTTGGCGCTTTCGTAGGCGGCGCGGGCGGAATCGCGTTCTTTTTGGGAAACGGCGTTCTTTTCGTAAAGCGGGCGGATGCGCTTCCATTCGCGCTCGGCATTGTTGAACTGCGCCTCGGCCTGCTGGACCTTGGCTTCGTACTGGTCGCGCTCCAGCTGGAACATGAGCTGGCCCTGCTTCACGAAATCGCCTTCCTCATAGAGGCGTTTTTCAATAATGGCCTCCACCCGGGCGCGCACTTCCACGGCGCGCGAACCCGAAGCCTGGGCCTGGTATTCGGCGGGCCAGGGCACGTCGGCCACGGTCACGTCAAAGACGGCCACCGGGGGCAACATGGCCTGCTGGGCCTTTTTATCCTCGCCGCAACCGGCAAGGGCCAGGCAAAGGCCCAGGACAAGGGAAAGAAAAATCAGCGGTCTCATGGTCATGCACTACTCCGTTGCGAGCGGCGCCTTGGCGCGCGCTGAAAAAGCCTTTTCGGCTCGGGGGCCCCGCGTTGAAGGCGCGCGTCCGCCCCGCGCGGACGTTCATCAATGTCGATGCCGTTAACGCGGCGTTGCCGCGCGGCGGCTCCGTCCCGCGGTTTTGAGCTTGAAATGTGCCGCGGCGCGTCCGAAACTCAACCGGCCGACCTGCGGCCGGCACGGCTTCATCGCAATACGGACATGTCGGCGAACGAACTGCGCCCGAACGGGATCCGGGCGCGGATTCCGTAAACGGGGGCTCAAACAGCCTTCTAAAAAGCATATTCCAGGGGAAAAAGCAAGAAACGGGCCAAGAGACAGCGGAAAAGTTATAACGGCAAATTTCTTGCTATTTCAACTAGTTATCCCCCCGCGTCCCATTTTTATAACCAGCTGAAATAACAGGTGAAAAAAATTCAAAAAAATACGGCCAACGCCCCCTCAGAACGCTTTAGCGCCGGAATGCGTCGCTCCGTGGAGCGGCATTCCGGCGCTAAATCCTTATGCTGCTGTATTGCCCGCCCCGGCGTAG
>ERZ506979.1242-NODE-1242-length-11771-cov-4.050700_pt1 | contig 11771 bp, 7 predicted proteins | sample MGYA00512887_ERZ506979 | MGnify/ENA metagenome assembly ERZ506979 | reverse complement strand
AGCACGGTCATCACAAGCCTGCACGGCGGGGATCATCTGACGGGACTCAGCCTGCGCAATGTTCAAAGCGGCGCGGAGGAAGAACTTCCGGTGGACGGGCTTTTCGTCTACGTGGGTTTTGCTCCGGTGACCTCTTTTCTGCCTGTGGAGCTCCAGCGGGACGATCAGGGCTTTATTGTGACGGATACGGAAATGCGTACAAGCATACCCGGCATTTTTGCCGCCGGGGATATTCGCTCCAAACTCTGCCGTCAGGTAATCACCGCTACCGGTGACGGCGCAACGGCTGCGCAAGCGGCTTTTGTCTTTTTGGAACAGCTCCATGCATAAAAAACTGCTTCGCTGCCTTGTGCTTGCCTTCAGTTTGTTTGCCGTCTCCGGTTGCGGCATCATCGACATGATTTACCTGCCGCCGGCTGAAGATACGGCCCAGGAAATCTTCGAAGCCGCCAACGACGCCATGAGTGAAAAGAACTATGTGCGCGCCGTGGAGCTGTACAACAAATTACGCGACGCCTATCCGTTCAGCCCCTATACCATTGACGCTGAACTTTCGCTGGGCGACGCCTATTTTCTGGATGAAGAATACGAGTTGGCCGCCGAAACCTACAAGGATTTCGAGTCGCTCCATCCCCGTCATGAAGCCATTCCGTATGTGCTGTACCAGACGGGCATGTCGCTCATGAAGCAGTTCCGCTCCATTGACCGGGCCACCACGGAACTGCAGGAAGCCTACGATTACTTTAACCGTCTCCGCCAGATGTACCCTGATTCGCCCTATGCCAAGGGCGCGGAAGAGCATATGCAGACCTGCCGCAAACTCATGGCCGAGCACGAGCTGTATATCGCCGACGTGTTCTGGCACATGAAGAAGTACGGCCCGGCTTGGCGGCGGTATGAATTCATCATGGAAAACTTCAAGGACGTGCCGGAAGTGGCGGAACACGCCAAGGAAAAGAGTCTGGCCGCCTACCACAACTACCGTGAGGAGCAGGCTAGGGAGACGCGCGAAAAGCGCCAGGGCTCTTGGCGGCAGTGGTTCACTTGGCTGTAACATCGCGGCAAAGCAGCAAAAGAGCCCCTTCGGGGGCTTTTTTTATAGGGAGTATTCATGGAGAACCTCCGGCACGAAGACGGCGCCGCTGAAAAGCATCGCGCCGCGCTGGTTTCGCTGGTCGCGGCCCTTGCCCTGACAGCTCTGAAGCTTGCGGTGGGCCTGTATACCAATAGCCTGGGCATTCTTTCCGAAGCGCTGCACAGCGGCCTCGACTTGCTGGCGGCGGCCATGACTCTGGCGGCGGTACGCATTTCTGCCCGCCCGGCCGACAGCCGCCATCCCTACGGGCACGGCAAGATCGAAAACCTTTCCGCCCTGGCTGAGACTCTGCTGCTGTTCCTGACCTGCTTCTGGGTGGTTTATGAAGGCGTGCAGCGGCTGCTGGACGGTGTCAGTCCCGTTACCCCGTCGCTCTGGGGTGTGGCCGTCATGGCCGTTTCCATGGGCGTTGACATCAACCGGGTGCGCATCTTGCGAAAGGTGGCCCGGCGGTACAAGAGCCAGGCCCTGGAGGCCGACGCCCTGCATTTCTCCACGGACATTCTTTCCTCGGCCGTGGTGCTGGTCGGCGTGCTGGCCGTATGGGTGGCCGCCGCCCTGAATCTGCCGGAGCCGCTCTACCGGGTACTGGCCCAAGCCGACACGGTGGCGGCCCTGGTGGTGGCTTTGCTCATCTTTCGCGCCAGCCTGCGCATGGCTGCGGAATCCATCAACACCTTGATGGATTCCGGGTCCACCAAGGAGCGGGGGGCTGTCGCCAAAGCCGTTCGAAAGGTGCCGGGCATCACGGCCGTGCGGCGGGTGCGCCTGCGCAACAGCGGCCCACAGACCTTTGTGGATTTGACCGTGGGCGTGGAGCCGGGCATTCGTGTCCGCGACGGGCACAGGCTGGCCCATGAAGCGGAACAGGCCGTGGCCGCCATCCTGCCGGGCGCGGACGTGTGCGTGCATGTGGAACCCATGAGCGCCCGCGCCGGGAAAGACGACAATCCCTTTTCCCTGGTGCAACGCATGGCCTCGGAACACGGCTTGGCGGTACATAATGTGCATGTGCTGCGCACCGGAGGATTATTTCATATTGAACTGCATGTGGAACTGCCCGGCGGCCTGCCGTATGCCGAAGCCTATGCGCGGGTGCGGCCCTTTGAGGATGACCTGCGCCGGGCGCTGCCCGGCGTGGAAGTGGTCAGCCACCTGGAGCCTGAGGGCGCGGCCAGCGCGTTGCACGCCGGAGCCGCCGTTTCCGTGCCTCTGGCCGAACTGGCCTGGCGGGAAGTGCGGTTGGCTGTGGAAAACGAGCCTTTACTCTGCGATCCGCACAAATTTTCCACCTACGAATTGCCGGAGCAGGGCATCTGCATTTCTTTTCACTGCGGCATCAGCGGTGAACTGAGCGTGGAGGAAGTCCACAACATCTGCGTGCGCCTGGAAAAACGGTTGCGCGGCGCCGTGCCGCCGCTGGGCAGGATTATTGTTCATGTGGAACCGGACGCCGCCACGGCAGCGCAACAGGCGGACTGAGCCTGTCCGAACGTCACTCCACTGTCGCCGGCGCGGTGGCGCCATCCGTAATGGCGATGTCGGCGGCCGCGATCAGTGCACGCCAGAGTTCCTCCATGCCCAGACGGCTGCTGGAGGAGGTCAGGACAGGCTTGACAGCCAGCAGATCCTGCCACTCCTTCTGTCGTGAGGAGCGTTCGCGCTGGCTGCATTTATCGGCTTTTGTCAGTACGGGCAGCAAGGGCAGGCGGCAGGTGCGGGCAAAGGAAGCCAGCTCGAGGTCAATCTTCTGCGGGGGCAAACGGCAATCCAGCAGCAAAGCCAGAGTCTTGAGCGTCTTGCAGTCCGTGAGGTAGTGCTCCAGCAGTTTCGCCCACTTGCGTCGCTCTTCGTGGCTGGCCCTAGCGTACCCGTAGCCGGGCAGATCCACAAGATAAAAATTCTGCGGCTCCACTTTATAAAAATTGACGGAGCGCGTTTTCCCCGGCGTGGCGCTGACCTTGGCCAGTTTTTTACGCCCGGCCAGGGCGTTGATCAGGGATGATTTACCTACATTGGAGCGCCCGGCAAGGGCAATCTGCGCCTCAGGCACGGCCAGAAGCTGATCCAGGGTATAGGCTGTTGTTTCCAGGATAAGGCTGACGGCCATATAAACCTCATGTAAAGCTTGAACTTTCAATCTTGACAAGCGGGCATTTTTCCACAAATATATTCAATTCGGAACAACGAGCGTTCGTGGAAGACCACGTCCGCCATACGGTAGCCGCTCTCGCGCCGCTTGGCAATTGAGATCGGCGTTATTTTCGCCCATACAGAACATGCCGCGGCATGGCAGGAGGAACGCATGTATTCAACCACCGACTTTCGCAAGGGCCTCAAGATCGAAGTGGAAGGCATTCCTTACGAAATAGTGGATTTTCAACACTTCAAGCCCGGCAAGGGCGGGGCCATGGTCCGCACCAAGCTGCGCAACATCCTCACCGGACGTATGCAGGACATCACCTTCCGTTCCGGTGAAAAAGTCGGCAAGCCCGACCTGGAAACCCGTGATATGCAGTTCCTCTATCGCCAGGACGACGAGCTGATTTTCATGGATATGACCAATTATGAGCAGCTGCAGATGGCCGCCGCTTCCACCGGCGGCAAGGAAGGCTTTCTCAAGGACGGGCAGGAATGCCGCGTGCTGCTCTACAAGAGCAGTCCCCTGGATATCGACATCCCGCTGAGCCTGGTACTGGAAGTTACGGAAACCGAACCCGGCGCCAAGGGCGACACGGTGAGCAACGTCACCAAGGCCGCCAAACTGGAAACCGGCCTCACGGTGCAGGTGCCGATTTTCGTGAACACCGGCGACCGGATCAAGGTGGACACCCGCACCAAGGAATATCTGGGCCGGGAATGATTTCAGCAGTTCTCTGTCCGGGAGGGTAGCTCTACGGACGCCCATAAATTCAGCCGCGAACTCTTCGGCCTTTTTCTGCTCTTCTGGGCTTTGCTGCTTTTGCTCAGCCTGGCCAGCTTCGATTCCAACGACCCTAGCCTCAATCACGTGGTCAGCGGCGTCGTGGCAGTGCAGAACAAGGCCGGATTGTTCGGCGCCTACGCGGCGGGCTTTCTCAACGATGTCTTCGGCGTGGCCGCCTTTCTCTGGCCGCTGGTCTTCGGCGCGCTGGGGGCGGCCTACGTTTCTCCGTCCTATGCCATGCACTGGTGGCGATGGTGCGGCTTTTTCCTGCTGACTGTCTGTCTGCTGGTCATGGGCGCGGCCTGGGATCTCTCCCTGGGCGATCTCTGGGGCGGCGGCATGGTGGGCAGCGCCCTGCATGACAACGCCAGCCGCTATCTGAGTCCCGGCGGTTCCGCCCTGTTATGGCTTTTTGTCCTGCTGGTGGGCCTGCAACTGGCCTGCAACATTTCCTGGTTCAGCCTGGCGGCGCGCTTCGCCCATTGGCTGCGCGGCAAGCTTGAGAAACAGCTCGACGGCAAATCCCAAGACGCCGAAAAAAGCTCTGAGGCCGAAATCCCGCGCCGGGCCTGGAAGCTGCCCCGGCTGCGTCTGCCGCAATGGTCTTTTCTGGCCCGGTGGCGGGACAAACTGGGAGATATTCACCCCACCGCCGATTCCCTGCCTGAAGTTTATGAGGAAAAGCATACTGCCGGGCCCGAAGACAGGGGTGCGTCGACATCCGCAAAAGCAGTTTCTTATACTTCGCCCGTTGTGGATGAGGACAATGACGATCCCTTCGCCGTGGCAGAAGATCTGAGCGGCGCGCCTGTTGCCGTCGTCACGCAGGAAGCGGACGAACCCCGGGAAAAAGATGCGCAGGATGCTCCCGAATCTGAGGCGGCAGTTGTAGCCGCTCCGGCTGCGGAAAAAGCCGAGCCCAAGAAGCATGTTTGGGACAATCTGATTTCCGCCGCGCTCGGCAAAAAGGCTCCTGTGCCGCTGCCCGCCCTGGATCTGCTTACGCCGCCTGCCAAGACCACCCCCAGCGGCCGCGAGGACCGTGAGGGCAAGGGCAAGGCCTTGATGGCCTGCCTCAAGGATTTCGACATTCAGGGCGAACTGGTGCGCATCACTCCCGGACCGGTAGTGACCATGTACGAGGTGCGCCCGGCCCCCGGCATCCGGGTCAGCCGCATCGCCAATCTCAGCGACGATCTGGCCCTGGCGCTCAAGGCCATGGCTGTGCGCATCCAGGCGCCCATCCCCGGTTCGGACACCGTGGGCATTGAAATTCCCAATGACAACCGGGAGACCGTCAACTTCCGGGAGCTGGCCGCCTCTGAAGCCTTCCGCAAGGGCTGCGGACCGTTGACCATGATTCTCGGCAAGGACATCGCGGGCAAGCCTTTTATGGCCGATCTGACCCGCATGCCGCATTTGCTGGTGGCCGGGGCCACGGGCGCGGGCAAGAGCGTTTGCCTCAACGGCATTTTGATTAGCCTGCTGTACCGCACCCAACCACAGGACATGCGCCTTTTGCTGGTGGACCCCAAGCGCATTGAAATGGCGGTCTACGCCGATGAGCCGCACCTGGTCCATCCCGTGGTCACGGAAATGGCCGAGGCCAAAAACGCCCTGGATTGGGCCGTGCATGAAATGGACCGCCGCTACGAGGCCATGGCCCGTCTGGGCGTGCGCAACGTGGCGGGCTTCAACCAGAAACTGGCGGCGTTTAAAAATGAACTGCCGCCCGATTTCTCGGACCTGGAGCCTTTGCCCTATCTGGTTATTGTCATTGACGAACTGGCCGATCTGATGATGACCGCCGCCCGCGAGGTGGAAACCAGCATCGTGCGTCTGGCCCAGTTGGCCCGCGCTGCGGGCATTCATATGATTCTGGCCACGCAGCGGCCCAGTGTGGACGTGGTCACCGGCCTGATCAAAGCCAACTTTCCCTGCCGGATATCCTTTCAGGTCACTTCCAAGCACGACTCGCGCACCATCCTGGATCAGGTGGGCGCTGAACATCTGCTGGGCCGGGGCGACATGCTTTTCAAACCCAGCGGCGGCCGTTTGCAGCGCCTGCACGGGCCGTTTCTGAGTGACGAGGAAGTGCAGTCCGTCGTGGCGCATTGGAAGAGGCATCTGAGCCCTTCCTACCAGGTGGATTTCGCCCAATGGGGCGTGGAAACCGCTTCAGGCCAGGGTGTTGGCGGGGGGGATGCGGCTCAGGATCCTTTATATGCCGAAGTGCAGGCCTTTGTCAGCGAGCAGGGACGGGCATCCATCTCTCTCGTGCAGCGGCGTTTCAAAATCGGTTTCAACCGCGCCGCTCGTCTGGTGGAACAATTGGAGATGGACGGCATTATCGGTCCGGCCGACGGCAGCAAGCCCCGGCCTGTGGTCAGATAACGCGCTGATGATTCAGCGGAGGTTCTAATGCGTATATCCGGCATGTTTACCGCAGCGGGCATTGCGCTTTGCGCACTGTTCTGGCTGTCCCCCGCCATGGCGGCTGATTTGGCCTCCGTCATCCAGGAGCGCTATGAGACGCTGAAGTCCTTTTCCGCGGATTTTGAACAGACGCTTACCCACAAGGAAAGCGGTTCTGTGGAACGGCGGCAGGGTAGCCTGCTGTTCCAGAAACCCCTGCTGATTCGCTGGAACACCGCCAAGCCGCATGAGGAAACCCTGGTGGTCACGGCCAAGGAAATCTGGGATTATCTGCCCGACGAGGAAGTGGCTTATCGCTATCCGCCCAGTCTGGTGCGCGATTCACGCAGCATTATCCAGGTAATTACCGGCCAGGCGGCGCTGACCAAAGATTTTGAAGTGAAGCCCGAAGGCGAGGAGCAGGGTTTGGCCAAGTTGCGCCTGTATCCCAAAGAACCCGCGCCGCAGATGGTGGAAGCCCTGATCTGGGTGGAGCCGGGCAGCGGCTACATCCGCCGGGCCAGTATTGTGGATTTTTACGGCAACACCAATGAGGTGCGCTTTACCTCCTTCAAACCCGACGCGCGTCTCAAGTCCTCGGATTTCAGCTTTACGCCGCCCAAGGGCATTGAGGTGGAGGATCGCATTGACCGGGATGTGCCGGAGCGGGAACTCTTCAAGTAAAAACGACTTTCACAGAAGCAAATTACAGTCAGCTTAGAGGGTTTCCATTCATAAAAAAGAGAGCGGTCCGGGGCAAGCATATCTGCCCCGGACCGCTCTCTCTGCATTCCGACAGCGTGATCTCCCGGTCAGCGCATCTGGGCTTGTTCAGGCTTGTTGCCGTATCCCAGCATGGATTGCATGTTCTGCACGCCCTTGCTCAGTGAATTCATGGCGTCGTCGAATTCACGCTGCAGGGAATCCATCAGTTCATGCACGGAAATGATCTTGTTCACCCGGAAGACATTGGCTCCGCAGAAGGCGAAACCACGCTCCAGATTGCCGCGCATGGCGCTGATCAGCGCCTGAGCGATGCAATATGGGGTCTTTTCCTGCTGGCAGGTGCTGACGCAGTGGAAAATGCACTTAAAGGGCTTTTTCAGCCCCTCGCGCGCGGCATTGATGAAATCGTTGGTCAACGCGCGGCCCGGCATGCCCACAGGGCTGCGGATGATGGTCACGTCTTCCTGCCTGGCCGCAAGATAGCTTTGCTTGAAGCGTTCGTCCGCGTCGCATTCATGGGTGGCCACAAAGCGCGTTCCCATCTGGACGCCGGCGGCTCCCAGATCCAGGAATTTTTTAATGTCCGCGCCGGTGTATACGCCACCGGCCGCAATAATCGGCACAGCTCGACCGAACTTGTCTTCAAAGGGTTTGACCGCTTCCACCACCTCGGGCACCAGAACTTCCAGCGCGTGCGCGGGATCCTGGATTTCCTCGGGTTTGAAGCCCAGATGACCGCCCGCTTTGGGGCCTTCCACCACAAAGGCGTCCGGCAGATAATTGAAGCGGGAGAGCCATTTTTTGGCAATAACCGTGGCGGCCCTGCCGGAGGAAACAATGGGAACGAGTTTGGTTTTGAACTCTTCCTTCTTTTCCTCGCAGAGCTGCAGCAGGTGGCGCGGCATGTCCAGCGGCAGTCCCGCGCCGGAAAAAATGATATCCGCCTTGTGCTCAATGGAGGTGCGCACCATCTGGCTGAAGGTGGTCAAAGCCACCATGATGTTGACGCCGATAATGCCGTTGGAAAGTTCGCGGGCCTTGATAATTTCATTGCGCAGGGCGCGCAGATTGGCTTCCAGAGGATTTTTGGCCACATCCGGCTCTTTCATGCCGATCATGGCTCCGGCAATGACGCCGATGCCGCCCTGGTTGGCGACAGCCGACGCAAGACCGGAAAGAGATATTCCCACGCCCATGCCGCCCTGAACGACGGGCACTTTAGCCGTGAGATTGCCGATTTTCAAAGAAGGGAAGGGCATTGTGACAAGACCTCCGTCTTGAACCAGTACGGGGTCCGCCGTCGGCCCCCCGGCCGACATCTGACGGTTATCCCCAACCATTTGGCAATTAGCATAGAACGAAAAGTCACAAGGCGCAATAAGACGGAGCGGGTAACGGCAATTTTTTCATGCCGAACCGCATTCTGCCCGCCCTGTTTGTCATGCCGTTCATTGCAGAACATTAATAACTATACCGGAAAAACTAATTTTCAACAGCTGCTTTCCCGCAGTATGCCACCACAGTGATCGTTTTTCCTGACTTTTCGTGTTTATTACACCTGTACGTAACTGAATCCACATCATATTTCATTCTCTATTTATAAGAACGACAAAGAATTAGTCAAGAATAGTCAATGCGGGTACGGACGGGAGAACAGAAATGAAAATACTGTATGCGCCCGTGTTCAGGCCGCGCACAATCCGGCATACGGGCACCAGGCGCAATGCCTGTCGGGCCGGGCCGCGAAATGCGGAGCGCTTTCCAGGTGGCGCAGCACCAGCGCCAGGCTGAGGTCGCAGTAGCCGAGAGCCTCCGCCAGATCTTCGTCCGCCAGCCCACCGAAAAGGGGGATTTCCGCCCCATCTTCCTTAAGTTCCACCAGGGCGGCATCGCCGGGATTTCCCATTTTTCCGGCCATGAGCATGGACAGGTAACAGGGCAATTGCAGGCTGGGCAGACGCTCGCGCAATTCCTCAAACAACGCTTCCGGAGAAGCATCCTGCTCCGGGGCACAGGCCAGGGCCACCTTCTGAAAGAAGGGGGCATCGGTCCAGAGCCCGCCGTCGTGCCGTTTGATGCCGCCGGTCTTGTAGTCCAGCACATGCAGCTGGCCGTCGCGCCGGTCCAGACGGTCAAGGGTGCCGGTAAAGGCATAACTGCGCCCGTTAAGCGCCAAATCCGCAGTCAGTTTTTCTTCCAGAGCCAGGATCAGCGTGCTCTCGGGCTGTTGCGCCAGAAAGCGCTCCAGACGCAACGGCGCGGCCGTTTCCAGCATCAGGCAACTGTCCGCCGGGAGAAGGCGGCGCAGATCCGCCGCTTCCAGAGCTTCGTAGAAGCGGGCCCGCACGGTTTCCATGGAAATGTCGCCCCGCCGCACTTCCTTATGCAGATAGGGTTCGTACAGCGCGCGCAACGTATTGTGAATGCATATGCCCACGGCCGCCGGATCGTCGCCCTCGTTGATTTCCCGCTGGGGTGCGAGGCGGCAGAGGTATTGCCAGGCGAAGCGCAAGGGACATTGCAGATAAACATCAAGGCGAGTGGCGGAAAGCGGTTCGCGCAGAAGCTTTTGTACCGCCGCGTCCAGGCCCGCCCGGCGTTCCAGGCTTTTGGGCCGGGTCTGGGTGGCGCGCACCGTGCAGCGCGCCGCGGCCAGCGGCGCCTCACCGGGTGCGAGCAGCGCGCCCCGGCGCTGTTCCTCCTCCCAGATCAACTGCTCCACAAAGCGACTGCGGCTTTTTTTGCCGTCAAAGAGCGCGGAACGGCTGATGCCCTCCTGCCAGAAAAAATGCACTTCATCGGCTCCGGCGCACAAACGGTAGAGCGTATGCGCCGCCGTGCGCTCGCGGCGGCGGGCGTCGGGCAGGCCCAGAACCTGGCGCAGGGAATCCGGCAGCAACGGGTCCTGAGCCGGATTACCGGGCAGTTTGTCGTCCGTGGCGTCCACGATCAGCACGCGCTCAAAGTGCAGCAGGCGGGTTTCCAGCATGCCGAGCACCTGCAGACCCGTGAGCGGCTCAGCCTCAAAGGGCACGCGCTCCTGCTCCAGCACCTGGCGGGTGATGCCGTGCAGCACGGTCGGCGGAAAAGGCGTTTGCGCCAGGCAGGTTTCGCGCAGAATGGGTTCGGCGTGGCGCATCAGACGGTACATGGCTTCCGCATCCAGAGGAAAATGACGCCACATCTCGCCGCCGTAGTCCAGCAGGAAATCACAGATGCCGCGCAGGCATTCGGCCATGTCCGCTGTGGTACGTGCGGCGGACACGGCGTCCAGCATGACCGACAGGCATCGGGAAAACAGCGCGGCCAGAGGCTCGGGCAAGGCGGCGCGGCATTCGTCAGCCAGGGTCGGCAGATCCACAAAACGGCTGCCCGTGCGGACCAGATTCTCCAGACGGCGCAGGGCGTCGCACAACGGCAGGCTGCGGCCGTCCGCATCATCCGCCTTGAGCATGTTCAGATAGGGATGCCGCAGACATTGCAGCAGGTCGCGCCAGTAATAACGCCCGTCCTCGGAACGCCCGGCCTGCAGGCGCAGCAGGGCGTCCAGCAAACGGTTGAGGGGCGAGCGGGGCAGGGGATAGCCCATGGACACGTTGACGTCTTTGTCCGGCAGATGGTGCAGCACGGGCATGAGCAAGGCGCTGTCCGTCAGCACCACGGCGGTTGAAGGCGTAGCGGCATCCGGCTTGTCAGCCAGGGTCCCGCGCAGGGCCTGGAGCTGCGAATGGCAGTCATACCCGGCGAAAAAAGACAAACGCGGCTTGTGCGCCGCCTCCTGCGGATCGGGTTCCAAGGCCAGGCGCGCGCGGGCCTGCCAGCGCCGCAGCCAGGCCGCGTGTTCGGCGCAGGCCCAATGTGCGGGGGCATTTCCGGCCAGAGCCGGATCACTGTGCAGGCAAATGTGCGCTCCCGCCCGCCAGAGAGCGCGCAGAAGCCTGTCCTCCGTGCCGGTCAGCACGGAAAAGCCGGCCACCAGCACCGGTCTGTCCGGGGCGGGGACGAGCAGCGGCGGGATTTGCGACGCATGGCGGCCAGCCATGTACTGATCCAGGCCCGGCGTGGTCCACTGGCGCTCGTCCAGGGCTTTCAGATAGGCGCGGCCGATCCGCCCCAGCGCTCCCAGCAGGGCTGCGGCGGTTGCGGCCACTTCATTCTCCACGTAGGCCAGATCGGCGGCTTCCAGTCCTTGGCCGAGCATTTCCTCCAGCAGAGCGGCCAGACGCAGCCCCCAGGGCAAAAAAAGCGCCATGTCCATGCGCGCGAAACGAGCGGAAAGGGCCGCGTCCTCCCCGGTCAGAGACTGTACGCAGCCGTGGAGCAGAGCCACGCGGTCCAGCAGGTTGGCCGTGTGCAGCGGCGCATCGCTGGCGCCGCTCCGCCAGATCTTCACCATCTCGGACAGTGTGAGGACTTTGGGCAGCAGGCGCGGGCCGCCTTCCTGGGCATAGAGCTGCAGAAGATAGCGCCAGGGACGGTTGTGCGGCACGATGAGCAGGGCCGAGCCGGGCCGTCCGCCGCTGCATTCTTCCAGCATTGCTTTAAGATCGGGCAAAAAAGCTCGCTGCCAGGGAAAAATCAAAAAGGGCGTCGCGCTCATGAGATCGG
>ERZ506979.1240-NODE-1240-length-11787-cov-3.654449_pt1 | contig 11787 bp, 9 predicted proteins | sample MGYA00512887_ERZ506979 | MGnify/ENA metagenome assembly ERZ506979 | reverse complement strand
CGTTCGCCAGCCGGTTGTTGAAGGGCACGGCGAACAGCAGCCAGACCACAATGCTGATGACTTCCTTGGGGTCGCCGGTGACCGTGGCGCCGAACACGGGTTTGGCCCAGATCAACCCGGCCACGATGCCCAGCGTGTAGAGCGGAAAAGCCGTCAGGGTGGTGAAGGCATTGATTCTATCCAGCATGGAAAGGGCGGGCATGTCCTGCCAGAAGCCTTTCATGCGCTGCTTGCTCTTGATCCGTCCTTCCAGAAAAAGAAAAAGCGCGCCCGCCGCAAACGAGAGGGTCAGCAAGCCCAGGCTCAGGAACAACGCGCCGATGTGCAGGGCGTAGAAGGGCGCTTTGAGCGAGGGCGGCACCTGTACCAGAGCGCTGAGATAAGGGGCGGACATGGCGAAAAGCATCAAAGCCAGCGGCGCGGCGAACAGCAGGGCCGCCTCCTGCCGCAGCTTGAGCCACACGGCCAGGCCGCAGAGCAGCACGAACCAGGCCAGCATTTGCAGATACGCGCCCAGGCTCAGGCCGCCGGGCAGGGCTTTGTGAAAGCCCAGCGCCAGCATCAGGGTCTGGCAGGCGAAACCCGCCAGGGCCAGCCAGCAGCCCATACGGCGCCAGAGGGGGCTGCGCATTGTCATCCCCGCCAGTCCGGCCACGCTGGCCAGGGCATACAAACTCAATGTCATCAGCGTTGAGGCTTCAGGCGAGATCATCAAGCAACTCCGCTATGTGAACGTGCAAAACCGAGGGCAGCTCCGCCAGAAGCCACTGGCGGCAACTCTCAAGATCGCCCTCGGCCAGCCAGGACTGCAGGGGCGACGCCGCCAATGCGCGGAACAGTTGTGTATTCTGCCCTGTCTCGGCGTGCAAGGCAAGAACCAGGGGACGCAGGCGGCCCATCAGCCGGACCATGCGGGCGCGAGGGGCCAGCCAGTCCTCCAGTTCGCGCCGCCAGCGCCGGGCCAGAGCAGGACTGGCTCCGCCGGTGGACAAGGCCGCCGCGAGTCCGTCCCGCCGGGTCACGGCGGGCACGCTGAACGCGCCCAGCTCGGGCGCGCTGGCGCAATTGCACAAGACGCCCGCCTCACGGCACAGAGCGGCGATACGGGCGTTTTCCTCGGCGCTGCCGGTGGCCGCGAAAACCAGGGCGCGGTCCCGCACGTCAGCGGGGGCGCAGGAGCGGCATTCAAAACAAACGCGCGGATCCGCGAGCAGCGCGGCGGCCTCGGCGGGTAAATCCTCCGCCCGCAACGTATCCAGCGCCAGCACCGAGGCCGGACCACAGGCCAGCAAACCGGCCAGCTTGCGTCGGCCAACGCCTCCCAGGCCCGCTACCAGACAGCGGCGTCCTTCCAGCGAAAGGAAGAGGGGATATAAGGGGGGGCGCAGCGCGGCGGATGACATCTGTTTCGACTTTTGTTGCAAGGTTGGACGCGGCGGGTGCGTCGGCTTTCAGCCTACAGGACCGGGCCTGTTTTTGCAAAGGCCTTTGCTTGCCTCAGGCGGGTGAATGGGCTAAATCCAGATTGGTACAGTAGATTTCAAGGACAGGTGATGGCGGCATTTCTGGTCTTACAGGCGGCCCGCTTCGGCGATCTGGTGCAGAGCAAGCGCCTGATCCGGACATTGCAGGAGCGGGGCCGGGTGCACTTGGGCGTGGACGTTGGCCTTGCGGCTCTGGCGCGCCTGCTCTATCCCGGCGCGGAGGTCCACGGACTGCGCCTGCACGGTCAGCCGGGGGCCGCCGCTCTGGCTGAAAACAGAGCTGTCTTCCGCCAATGGCGGGAGATGGACATCCAGGCCGTCTACAACTGCAATTTTTCCCCTGTCACCGCTGCCGTCTGCCGCCTGTTCGAGCCGGAGATCGTCATGGGCTACCGCCCCGCGCGAACCCTGCAGGGCGGCATCACGCGTTCGGCCTGGGCGCGGCTGGCTTTCCGTCTGAGCGAGAGGCGGGTTTTCTCTCCGCTGAATCTGGTGGATTTCTGGGGACATTTCGCCTCGTCGCCGCTGGCGGCGGAACGGGTCAATCCATCGGCCCGGCCCGGCGGCCAGGGCTTGGGCGTGGTGCTGGCGGGGCGTGAATCCCGCCGTTCCCTGCCCCTGCCTTTGCTGGCCTCAATACTGCAAACACTTTTCGGCCTGTTGGACGGCCCCAAGGTGCGCTTGCTGGGTTCCGGGGCGGAGCAGCCCGTCGCGCACAAACTGCAACGTCTTTTGCCCGCCAAAGTTCAGGGAAAGGTTGAAGATCTCAGCGGCAAAACGGACTGGCCCGGCTTGATTCACGCGGTGGAGGGCCTTGACGCGCTGCTCACGCCGGACACGGGCATCATGCATCTGGCCGCCCATCTGGGCGTGCCGGTGCTGGCTTTTTTTCTTTCCTCGGCCTGGTGCCATGAAACCGGCCCGTATGGCCGGGGGCATGCGGTCTGGCAGGCTTCGCGCTCCTGCGCGCCCTGTCTGGAATCCGCTCCCTGTCCTCATCGGGTCGCCTGCCTGGAAGCCCTGCAAGGCAAGGAACTGCTGCGCTCATTGGCGTCGGCCGTGCGGCCCGAAGCGCGGATCAGGGCCGAATTGCCGGACGGTCTGCAATTCTGGCGCAGCGATCTGGACGCCCTGGGCGGCGTGCTTCGCCTGGACGGCGGCCGCGATGCCCACGCCCCGCAACGGGCTTTTACACGCGCGCTGCTGGCGGAATTTCTGCATCTGCCGGAAAACGGCGAGGCGGACGCCGCCGGACGGACGGGATCGCCGGAACCGACTGATCCGGCGGAACAGGCCGCCTTGCGCGAATGGTTGTGCCATGACGCGGATTGGATGCTGCCGCCCGGGAGGTATTGCTGATGCCCGCCACGCCCCTGCGTATTCTGGTGATTCTGCCCATGTACGGCGGTTCGCTGCCCATAGGCCGATATTGCGCCGCGGCCCTGCGCGCGTTGGGGCATACGGTGCGGCTTTTTGAAGCCCCCATGCTCTATCCGGCCTTTACCGGCCTCAAGGGACTGGGGCTGACGCCCGCGCAGACCATACCGTTGGAAAACGCCTTTTTCCAGGTGGTGTCTCAGGCTGTCTGGGCCCATGTCCAGTCGCTGGAGCCTCACCTTGTGCTGGCGCTGGCCCAGGCTCCCATGAGCCGGAGCCTCCTGCAGCGCTTGCGGCGCGCCGGGGTGCGCACGGCCATGTGGTTTGTGGAGGACTACCGGATATTCAGCTACTGGCGGACCTACGCGCCGTTGTATGACGCATTCGCGGTCATCCAGAAAGAGCCCTTTCTGTCGGAACTGGCTCAAATCGGCCAGACACGCGCCCTGTATCTGCCCTTGGCGGCCCTGCCGGAATTTCACAAAGCCCTGGAACTGAGTCCGGCCGAGCAAAAGGAATACGGATCGGACATTGCCTTTCTGGGCGCGGGCTATCCCAACCGGCGTCTGGCCTTTCGGCCTCTGGCCGGACGGGATTTCAAGATATGGGGTTCGGACTGGGAAGGCGAGAGCCTGCTGAGCGGGAACATTCAGCGTCAGGGGGCGCGCATCAGCGAAGAGGAAAGCGTCAAAATCTACAATGCCGCCAAGGTGAATCTCAATCTGCACTCCAGTTTGCAGAGGGGGGATCTGGTCAGCCACGGGGATTTCGTCAATCCGCGCACCTTTGAACTGGCCGCCATGGGGGCCTTTCAACTGGTGGACCAGCGCGGTTTGCTGGGTGAGCTTTTCGCGCCTGATGAACTGGCTACCTTCACATCCATGAATGAATTTTACGCCGGGATCGACTATTTTCTGGCCCATCCCGAGGAACGCGAGGCCTTCGCCCGGCGTGCCCGGGAACGCACGTTGCGCGACCACACCTATGAGCGGCGCATGGCCGCCTTGCTGAACTACCTGGAGACGGAACTGGGGTCCTGGCCGCACAAGGACGAGGCCGCGCGGGACGCGCCGCCGGAGCTTGATCCGCAGTTGCGGGAAGAGCTGGCGCAGCTGACGCAAAAGCTGGGATTGGGGCCGCACGCCTCGTTTGACGACGTGCTGGCCCATTTGCGGGAACAGAGTGGCGCGCTGAGCGAACTGGAAACCAGTCTGCTTTTTCTGGACGAATGGCGCGGCCAGTATCTGAAAAAATAATTCCGGCAGAGCGTGGGACGGCCGCCCCTATATGCTCGTGGCCTCCAAATAGTAGGGCAGCATGAAGCCCACGGCGATGAGCAGCGCGGCCAGCAGGGTCAGCTTGTGGCGCAGGGCGATGGCGTTGCGGCGCACCATGGTCCAGAGCAGCACGGGAATCAGCCAGAGTAGCAGGCGTGAGCTTTCGACAATGGCGTCCTGCGCGCTGAAAACGCCGTCCTGCCAGTGCAGCCAGATTTGCAGGCCGCTGGAAACGAGCAGCAGCAGCCAGAGCAGGCACCAAGCGTTGCGGGCCCAGCCCGCGCACCAGGGAATCATGGTATTGTAGTGGTCCCGGCCGAAATCGTCGTGCTTGCGCCGCAGGAGCAGCCAGAGCGCGCCGAACGCGGCGGGCATGGCCAGGATCAGCGGCAGGGTGTAGCAGAGGGCGCTCCAGAGCGGCGCGCTCCAGGCGGCGGGAAAGATATCGGCAAGCGTCATGGCGGCCGCGTCGGGATGGGCGAAGGCGGCGAGAAAACGCGCGGCGGCCAGTGTGGCCACAACGGCCACGCAGCCTTGCACGCCGCTGAGCATGCCCAGGGTCACGTGCAGGACGGGCATGTTCTTCAATGCTTTCCAGAGCGTGTAGTAGAGGCTGCTGATCAGCACGGCCAAGCTCAGCAGTATCCAGCTCATCTCCACCAGAAAGCTGGGCAGGGAATCGGGCGTGTAGCCGGCCTGGGTAAAGAAAATCCAGACCCGTCCGCCGATCAGCAGCAGCCAGCCCAGAATCAGGCCGAGCAGGGCAAGCTGGCGGGCGCACTTGTCGTATGAGGAACGCCGGCGCGTGAGGGACAGGATGCGGGCCGTGCCGGACATGAAGCCCATACCGGCGAAGGCCAGCAACGCGGCCAGCGGGATAGTCACGCTGATGATATCAAGACCCGTCTGCAACAGCGGATTGACGAGCAGAAATTCATGGATGGCGTTCATAGCGCGCCGCCTTGTGTCTGAGAAAGGGCCGGATCGGGCGTGTTCATGCTGACTCCTTGCAATCTTGCGCTGTCCGGGGAGCATGCGCTATGCTCACCGGGCGTTGTACAGGCCTGTACTTGCCTGAAAAACGCGGCAGCCGCAAGACTTCTTGAAATGTAAAGCGGCTTGGGGCAGAAAAAGGGCGGGAGAACGGTATGAAAAAAGTTTTTGTGATTCCGGCGACCTGCCTTGTTCTGGCGGTCGGCGGCTGCGCGTCCACCGGACAGATGCGGAAGGTGGAAGCCACCGCCGAGACAAATCAGCGGGTTCTGCGCGAAACGGACCAGCGCCTGCGCAATCTGGAAAACAGCGTGACCGCGCTGAACAGCCAGGTAGCGCTGCTTAACAACCGCGTCTATGAAGTGCGCACCCGCAACGGCCATAAAACCGGAATGACCGTTGTGCCCATCATCCCCCCGCAACCCGCGCCGACGGCAGTTCAGAGCGCGAATCAGCCGGTTCCTTCGCCTCCGGCGCAAGCCGCCGCTGCGCCGGGCAACGGCCGGGGCGGCGAGAAAATGCCGCCCGTCGCACAAGGCGCTCCGGCGGTGGCTTCGGCCAAAATGATTGATCCCGCCGCGCCGCCCGCGTCTTTTCCCGTGGGCACGCCCGCTTCCAACGCAGAAAAAAGCAAGGAAAAACCCGCTGGTCCCTCCGGCCAGGTGGGGCGTCCCGAAACCGTGGCCGGACCTTCCGGCCAGTTGACGGCCGCCGCTCCCGCCACGGGCGGTCTGGCCCTGCCACCCGCCGACATTCCGTCAGCTTCGGCGGCCAACCCTGTTCCGGCGGCGTCTTCCGGCGACAAGGGCGTTGTTGAATCGACGCCGTCCGGCACCGCATCCGTGCCGGTGCCCGCGCTGCCGCCTTCCGGCCTGGCCTTGCCGCCGGAACACCCCGGCTTGCCGCCCGTGGGCGCTCCCGCAACTCCAGCCACTTCGACTACGCCGTCGGCAAATGCCGCGCCTGCTCCGGCGGCAACGCAAAATCAGTCCGCCGCCCCCTCCAGGCCCGTTGCGGGAACCAAGGGAGAGGAATCCGCATACAAGGCGGCCCTCAAAGTTGCGCTTTCAGGACGGTCCGCTGAGGGCGTCAGTCGCTTTAGAGAGTTTTTGCAGCAGTATCCGCAGGGCCGTTACGCGGCCAACGCAGAATACTGGATCGGCGAATGTTTCTACGCCCAGGGCAACTACAAGGAGGCGCTGACGCATTTTCAGGCCGTCAATGCCTCCTATCCGCGTCATCATAAGAATGCCGACGCCCTGCTCAAGGCCGGGATGTGCTTGAGCCGTCTGGGCGACAAGCCGGGCGCGGCCCAGAAATACAAAACCTTGCTGGCCGATTTCCCCAATTCCGAGGCGGCGCGTCTGGCCCGTTCGCGGGGGCTGGCCCGCTGACTATGCGGACAGGGGAAAACATGCCCGCCGGAGCAGACGTTACTTCAGCCGCACCGAAAACGGACGGCATCCCCACATGGGCGGACATGGATGAGGCCGCCCGCACGGAATACTGGGCCGCTCTGGCCCTGCGGCACTGCCGTGGGCTGGGAGCACGCTCCTGCGCCCGTCTGTTGCGCGCCTTCGGTTCCGCCTATCAGGCCTTGCAGGCCCGGCAGCACTGGTCTGATGCCGGTTTGAACCGGCGTCAGGCTGCGGAAATGTCCACCGGTTCCTGGAGGGTCACCGCGCGGACGGAATGGGATCAGGCCCGCCGTCTGAATGCGGGGATTCTGCTCTGGACAAGCCCTTGTTATCCTCAACGTCTGCGCGAACTGTCCGATGCTCCTGTACTGCTGTACTGCCGGGGCGATCTTTCTCTGCTGCATTCGCCTGCCTTCGCTATCGTGGGGTCACGCCGGGCCACGAACCAGGGGCTGGCCGTGGCCGCCTATATGGCGCGCTGCCTCGCAGCCTGCGGCATTGCCGTTGTTTCCGGCATGGCTCAGGGCATCGACAGAGTGGCGCACGAGGCCGCGTTGGCCCGCGTGGGGCGCAGCATCGGCGTTCTGGGCACGGGCATCGACCAGATTTACCCCCGTTCCGGGGAAAAGCTTTTCCACGCCATGGCGGAGCGAGGCCTGCTGCTTTCGGAATTTCCGCCCGGCGCGCCGCCACTGGCAGAACATTTTCCCATCCGCAACCGGATCATCAGCGGCCTTGCCTTGGGTGTCCTCGTGGTGGAGGCGGCCAGCCGTTCCGGCAGCCTGATCACCGCCCGTCTGGCCCTGGAGCAGAATCGCGATGTCTACGCCGTGCCCGGCCCCGCTTTGGATTCCCATTGTCTGGGCTGTCAGGAACTGGTGCGCCAGGGCGCGCGTCCCGTGTTCAGCGCCGAGGATGTGTTGCGCGATCTGGCCGAACAGTTGCGGCCTTTCGGCATCAGTGAGGCCAGTCTGCCGGAGGCGGAAAAAGCCTTGAGCCTGCCTGTGCCGACGACGCGGGAAGAACAAGCGGAACAGCCAAAAGTTTCCGGGCAATGCCTTAAGGAAAATTCCGCCGTATTGCCGCTCCCCGCCGAACGTGCGTGCGCCGAAGCCGAATCCCTGGCCCCGGCTGATCGCAGGGAGCGATTGTTGCATTGCCTGCGCGCGCAGGGGCCCATGCAGGCCGACGCTCTGGCGTCCGCGCTGGATATGCCGGTGTATGAGCTCAACGCCCTGCTCATCGGCCTGGAAATGCTGGCGCAGGTCAGGCGTCTGCCCGGCGCGCGGTATGAGGTTCCGGCATGAGCGGCGGCAGGAGAGGGGATGCGCCCAAAGTGAGAGAGACGGAACAGCCGGGCATCGCGCGTGGCGCAAGCGGCGCGGACAACATAAGTAACGCGGGTAAAGCGGATAAGGCCGGGCTGTTGATCGGCGCTTTTCTGGCTTGGCTGGCGGTGCAGAAAGGAGCCTCGGAAGCCACCCAAAAGGCCTACGGCACGGATCTGGCCCAACTGGCCGCCTTTTTGCGTGAACAGGGCGTTGATCTGGCACGGCCGCGCGAGGTGAGCCGCAGGCATATTCAAGCCTTTTTGGCCTGGCTCTTCCGTCGGGGCGAGGCGAAAAGTTCCATGGCCCGCAAGTTGGCCGCCGTGCGTTCTTTTTTCCGTTTTCTGCTGCGCGGCGGCAGGATCAGCGAAAACGTGGCGGCGCAGGTGCGCAACCCACGGCAGGAAAAACACCACCCGCGCGCTCTCAATGTGGATGAAACCTTTGCCCTGCTGGACGCGCCCAAAGCCGCGCCGCCGTCCGAGGCCCACGCCGCGCGCCTGCTCTGCCGGGATCTGGCCCTGGCCGAACTGCTGTACGGTTCGGGGCTGCGCATTTCCGAAGCCCTGGGGCTGGATCTGGATGACGTGCAGGTGCATTCACGGGTGCTGCGGGTCATGGGCAAAGGTTCGCGCGAACGCCTGGCTCCGCTGTCCGACACCTCCTGTGCGGCCTTGTCCGCCTGGCTGGATGAGCGTTCCTATGTGGCCTTGCCCGAGGAACAGGCGCTCTTTGTGGGCGCGCGCGGCGCGCGGCTGAACCGGCGCGAGGCGGCCCGGATTATAGCCGGGCTCTGCCGCCGGGCCGGTCTGGATTTTACGGTGTCGCCGCACAGTCTTCGTCACTCCTTCGCCACTCACTTGCTGGCCGCGGGAGCGGACCTGCGCAGCGTACAGGAATTGCTGGGCCACCGGCGGCTGACCACCACCCAGCGCTATACCCAGGTCAGCCTGGAGCATCTGATCCGCGCCTATGATCAGGCCCATCCGCGCTCCGGAAAAAAGTAAAAAAATCACAAGAGATTTTTTTCCGTATTTTTTTCAGGCGATTCCGGCCTCAGTGCGGTTTTCACCCTGGCGGGGCCGGGAAATTTACGGTAAAGGCCTTGGCATGGTCCGGACTTTGTGCTAAAGAGTACAAAGCGGTGCATCTGGGGCCGCATCATACAAAAGAACCTACCGGAAGGAGAGACTGTCATGTCCGCATTAGTTCTTGGTCACATGAATCCCGATACCGACAGCATCGTTGCCGCCATCGCCGCCGCTGATCTGTACAGCAAACGCGGTTTTGACGTCACCCCGGCCGCCCAGGGCGCGCCGACCCCTGAAACCGAATTCGTGCTGAAAAAGTTCGGTCTCAGCGCTCCTCAGGTCGTCAGCGATGTGGCCGGGAAGAGCCTGTATCTGGTGGACTACTCCGATCTGGCCCAGGCCCCTCAGGGCATGGATTCCGCCACGGTGCTGGGCATCGTTGACCACCACAAGCTGGGCGACGTGACCACCTCCTCCCCGCTGGAAGCCTGGATCTGGCCCGTGGGCTGCACCGGCACCGTGCTCAAGAACATGTATGACTTCTACGGCGTGGAGATCCCCAAGAACATCGCCGGCGGCCTGCTCTGCGCCATTCTTTCCGACACGGTCATCTTCAAATCCCCGACCTGTACTGAAGCCGACAAAAAAGCCGTGGAAGCCCTGGCGAAAATCGCCGGTGTGAGCGATGTGACGGCGTTGGGCATGGAAATGTTCAAGGTCAAGAGTGCTGTGGAAGGCACTTCCATGCACGATCTGGTCTTCCGCGATTACAAAGATTTCGACATGAACGGCAACAAGGTGGGCATCGGCCAGCTGGAAGTGGTGGACCTTTCCATTCTGGACAAGGTCAAGGCCGGTCTGCAGGATGAAATCGCCAAGGTGAAGGGCGAAGGCCGTCACAGCGTGTTCCTGCTGCTCACGGACATCATGAAGGAAGGTTCGGAAATGCTGATCGTTTCCGACGATCCCGGCGTGGTGGAAAAAGCCTTTGGCGTGAAGGCCGAAGGCAGTTCCGTGTGGTTGCCCGGCGTCATGAGCCGCAAAAAGCAGGTTGTGCCCAATTTTGAAAAAGCCTTCAAGTAAGCTGATCTGTTGAGAACGCAAAAACCCCGGCATCATGCCGGGGTTTTTGCGTTCTGGCGCGAGATGCGGGGCAAGGCGTCAGGATTTTCGCCTGCCGTACAATAACAGCCCGATGAAGGCCAGCGTTTGTCCCACAGCCAGGGTGAGGTCCCTGTCCACCGCGGCCGCGGCCAGCACAAGGCCCGCGCCCGCCGCCAGCCACAGGCGGCGATGCAGAAAAAGCGCCACCGCCTGCAACAGCAGGCCGCCCAGAAAAAGCGCGGGGAAGAGCCAGAGCGGCAGAGGATCGGTCAGCAAAATCGTTGCGGCCCGGCTTGCCTCTTCCCCGGCCGGCCCGGCGGACTGAGCCGCGTCCTGAATGGTGTGCGCAATGCGCATAATGGGACTTGCATCCATTGCAGCAGCTTATGCGCAAAATTTTGTCTGGGCAATCGGCCGCCGCGCCATTGTCAGATCGCGGGGAATGCCTATATTTTGCCAATACGCATATTTTCAGCAGGAGCACTTGATGAGCACCTTGACACCCCGTGAGATCGTGGCGGAACTGGACAAATTCGTGGTGGGCCAGGAACAGGCCAAGCGCATGGTGGCCGTGGCCGTGCGCAACCGCTGGCGGCGGCAACACCTTTCGCCGGAGCTGCGTGACGAAGTGGCCCCCAAGAACATCATTATGATGGGTCCCACCGGCGTGGGAAAAACTGAAATCGCCCGCCGTCTGGCCAAGCTGTCCGGCGCGCCCTTCATCAAGGTGGAGGCCACCAAGTTCACGGAGGTGGGCTATGTGGGCCGCGATGTGGAGTCCATGGTGCGCGACCTTATGGAAATCGGCATCAATCTCGTGCGAGAGGAGGAAAACGCCCGTGTGCGCAAGGCCGCAGAGGCCGCAGCCGAGTCGCGTCTGATGGACTTGTTGCTGCCCCATTCCTTTGGTCAGGAAGAGCGCAACTCCACGCGTGAAAAGCTGCTTCAGCAGTTCCGCCTGGGCTTTCTTGACCAGCGGGAAGTGGAAATGGAAGTGACCGAACAGGGGGGTCAGGGCATCGACATTTTCGCCATCCCCGGCATGGAGCAGATGGGCGGCCAAGTCAAGGACATGTTCAGCAAAGCCTTCCCGCCGCGCCGCAGCCGCCGCAAGATGAAAATCCGCGACGCCTTCAATGTGCTGGTGCAGGAGGAGTCGGGCAAACTGGTGGATCAGGAGGCTCTGACCGAGCGGGCCAAGGAGCGGGTGGAGCAGAGCGGCATCATCTTTATTGACGAGATCGACAAGATCGCCAGCAGTTCGCAGAACCGCACCTCGGACATTTCCCGCGAAGGCGTGCAGCGGGATCTGCTGCCCATTGTGGAAGGCAGCTCGGTGAATACCAAGTACGGCATGGTCCGCACGGACCATATTCTGTTCATCGCCGCAGGCGCGTTCCACTTCAGCAAGCCCTCGGATATGATTCCCGAATTGCAGGGGCGCTTCCCCCTGCGGGTGGAATTGCAGCCCCTGGGCAAGGAGGAATTTCTGCGTATCCTCACCGAACCGGACAACGCCCTGACCAAGCAGTATGAAGCCTTGCTGGGCACGGAGCAGATACGCCTCAGCTTCACCAGGGATGGCCTGGAGGAAGTGGCGGCTTTTGCCGAGGACACCAATTCCCGCACGGAAAATATCGGCGCGCGCCGTCTGTATACCATCATGGAAAAAATCCTGGCCGACATTTCCTTTGACGCGCCGGACATGCCCGGCGCGCAGATCGTCGTCAACAGGGAGTACGTCTGCGAACATTTGCAGGATGTGCGCAAGGATC
>ERZ506979.1236-NODE-1236-length-11809-cov-3.270801_pt1 | contig 11809 bp, 10 predicted proteins | sample MGYA00512887_ERZ506979 | MGnify/ENA metagenome assembly ERZ506979 | reverse complement strand
AGAAACACGTGCTTCTTCGAGGAATTCTTTGCAATCGTCATCGATATATAAGATGATATCTGAACCACGATCTGCCTTATCTACTTCTTCAATAGTGAATTCAGGGCTACCATCGCAAGTCCATTTTATAGCTTGTGCTTCGTCTCTGTAGGATTTGGTGATAATTTCAACCTTTTTTGCAACCATAAAGGCAGAATAGAAGCCTAAACCGAAATGTCCGATGATTGCATTTGCATCATCTTTGTATTTTTCCAGAAAATCATTCGCTCCTGAAAATGCAATCTGATTGATGTACTTTTCTATTTCTTCTGCAGTCAGGCCAATACCACGGTCGGAGATAGTAATAGTGTCTTTACCTAATTCAACGTGAATTGTCAGATCGCCCAGTTCACCTTTAAACTCCCCAATGGAAGCAAGGGTATTTAGTTTCTGAGTGGCATCTACTGCATTAGACACTAATTCGCGAAGAAAAATTTCATGGTCACTGTACAAGAACTTTTTGATGATAGGGAAAATGTTCTCTGTTGTAACCCCAATATTACCTTTTTGCATAATAACGTGTATTTTTTAATTATCTGGTTATTAAATCGAATTATTTTTTGTAGAGATACAGACAAAAAAAATGCCAGACCCTAAGGTCTGACATTCTGGCATATTTTATAACTTATCTTATTTAAGTAATCTTCTTTCAAGATGCAATAACTTTCATCTCCAATTCACCTTTCTCTTTATTCAGAGAGACTTGAATGACATCTTTTTCTTTCAGAGAAGAAGTTATAATGAGTTCTGACAGTCCATCCTCCAAATGGGTTTGAATAGCTCGTTTTAAAGGGCGGGCTCCGAATTGCACATCGTATCCTTTTTCGGCCAACAGTACCGAGATCGTGATTCCTGCTGGGCCACTCCCAATGATTGCGACCCGCTTGTTCTTATTTTTGTCACGCTGTAGGCAAAGTCTGTCCAAGCAGGAATCTGAGATATAATTCTCGATACTGGAGATATGCACCGGTTCGCCCTTGCGTCCAAGGACACAATGCCCCTCGCATTGCTTTTCGTGGTCACAAACCAATGAGCAGACTACACTCAACGGATTATTTTCAAACAGCATTTGTCCTGCATGTTCAAGCTGATTGTCCAAAAACAAGCGAATCATATCCGGGATTGGCGTTTGAATCGGGCAGCCCTTTCGGCACTGAGGAATCTTGCAGTTCAGGCAACGGCGCGCTTCATTTACAACATGGACAGCCATTATGAAGCCTCCCCTTCGTATTTTTTGTTTCGGAATCCGAACCATGAAGTAAATACACAAAAAACACCCCCTGCACAAATCCATAATGCTCTGCATGGATATTGTACAGGGGGATTTTCTGTTGGAATAGTTTTATTTTCGCGAAAATGTTCACAAATTCATGTCAATTCCAAAAAAAATGAAATTCAATTACTAAAAAGCGAATTTGAAAGTATCCAAGGTTGAAAAAATGTGATACATTGCGATTGCAGACATAACACTCGCTCAAGTATTGAGCGTTTCACGGCGGTATTCCGCCGGGGTTTTGCCCACACATTGTTTGAACGTATTTGCAAAAAAGTTTCGCGAATTGAAGCCCAAGCGCTCTGCGATTTCAGCAATAGGCGTATCCGATGTGGAAAGCAGTGTTTTTGCGTGTTCGATTCGGGCAAATTTGATGTAATCATTGACAGAACATCCAGTTTCGCGTTTAAAACATGCGGACAGATAATATTTGGAGTATCCAAGCCTTGTGGCCAAAATGTCGATGCTTAGCGGTTCACGCAGATGCAACTCAATATAATCACAGCTTCCTTGCACCATTTTGGAATATTTAGGATTGCTGCGGCAAGCACGCACATGGCGGATAAAATCCATATACATCTGGTTTTTGATATCAGCCACCTCTGAAAGGGATTTCGCGGCAAAAAAACTTTTGATGTAAGCGTCGCCCAAACAATAACTCATGGTTGTTGAGAGACCGCCTTCAATAGCGGCGCGGGTGCAGACTGCGGCAAACGTTGTGCAGGCGATTTGCGCGTTTCGCAGCGGATTATCTGTATATTGCCGCACACGTGCCACATCTGCGGCATTGGCCATAGCAGCCGCTCCGTCCAAATCCCCATCGCGCACGGCGTTCAAAAGCGCCCGCTCCGCCCGGTAAATCTGAATTCGATCTTTTGGCGGTTTTCGTGTGGAAATGCGGGGAAAAGCGGAATCTGGCGTAAGTTCTCCCAACTGATACTGCACAGCGCTGACATCTATTTTTTCTCCCGTTACAAGGTAATGAAGCATCACTGCATATTGCGTAAAAAACGGCATTGAGAGAAACGGCAGTGTATGGAGTGTTTCCTCCAATGCGTGCTTCCATTGTGGGGAAGCCTGCGCCTCTTCGGCGGAAAGCAATTCATCAAGGCAATCCGGGTGCGGCTCATTCCCGAAAAAAGGCCCCAATACATGGATTTCTACGACGGAATTTCCGCTCATCTCCCGCGCAGCGATCCACATCAGCCGCGCATCACCATTTAGTATCAACGGAGCTTGCTTGGGTGCTGTATAGGCGTATTCAAGGCCTCCCGTATGGCGCAGAACAGCATCCAACATTTTTTCAGAAGAACAGGTACTGTGCAGCAGAGCGCCCTGTCCGTCGTATCGCCAATAGAATAAGGGTTTCGCGCAAGACAGAAGTTCTAAAAAAACTTCGATTCGAGCCTGAAATTCCATTTTCCCCTCCTGCAAAAATGCATTTCTGTATATTTTCACATTCACAAAGTTTGACGCGCGTGCAGCTTCAACCGCAAAAACTTCGAGATTATTGTATCATACACGCTACACCTTTTCAAAAATTTATATATAGATATATTCAAGGAGGAATCAATTTTGCCTGAAATCAAAAAAGCGTTGGTAACAGCTTACCTGAAACCGGAAAATCAGGAACGACTGAAAGCGGCGTTAGAACCTGCCGAGGTAACCTTCTGCATTCCTTACGGACCAGATGCAAAAGAAAAAATCGCACAGGCAGCCCAGGAAGCAGATGTGTGTATACTGAACGGAGATTTAAATGACAGCATTTTAGCGGGGAACAATATCAAGTGGATACATTGCTGCCACGCCGGACTGGATCGTTCTGCCCGCCCGGAGGTATTTGAGCGGGGAATCATTCTGACAAGCTCTTCCGGACGCAGTGCACCAGCTCTGGCGGAACATGTTTTAATGTTCCTTCTAAGCCTTACATATGATTTGCCCATGCTTTTACAAGCACAAACGCAACATAAATGGGCTTCCACACGTGAGTATGCTACAAAAACCGGGTTGCATGGCAAAACCATCGGCGTGATTGGCCTTGGAAAAACCGGACGTGAAGTGGCGCGTATGGCAAAAACGTTTGATATGACGGTATTGGGTTGGAGGCGCAGCAACAGCCCCGTGGAATATGTAGATGAAATATACGCCTCAGAAGAGGACGGTGATTTGAATGCGCTTCTTGCCCGTTGCGATTATGTGGTGCTTTGCATCGAGCTGAATGATCAGACCTTCCATATGATAGGCGCAGAACAGTTCCGTGCCATGAAAAGCTCGGCCTTTTTTGTCAATATGGGCCGAGGCAAGCTGGTAGACGAGCCAGCGCTCATAACTGCATTGCAAAAAAAAGAGATAGCCGGCGCAGGCCTGGACACCTTTGAAACAGAACCGCTGCCACCCGACAGCGCGCTTTGGGATATGCCCAATGTAATTGTTACGCCACATTGTACACCTGCCCTGCCAGACCGCGAAGAGCGTATGCTGAGCTATGTATATCAAAACATAAAGGCATATCGTGAAAATGGAGAATTTGTAAATCGGCTCAGCGAAAAAAACATATACTCCGGCGCACGCAGCGCCGAGCGAATTTGAGGAGGGGCTATGGCACACTGGTGGGAAACAACGCCTTGGCGTATGGTTCAGACAAATCTGCCCGAACCCGATATGGCGGATATAGATGCCGCTGCTTTTGCGAAAAGCCTGAAAGATTTTGGCGCCACAGTGGTGAACCTGAATGCAGCCGGAATCATTGCCAGCTATGAGACCCAGCTGGATTTTCAACCGCGAAGCGCTTACCTGACTGGCGATAATATCCGCCGCATCATAGAAGAATGCCATCAGCAGGGGCTTCGCGTTATCGCACGCACAGATTTTTCCCGCATTCGTCAAGATGTATATGAACAACATCCGGAGTGGGCCGCACGCCTTGCAGACGGGAGCGTTGTCAATTACAACGGCTATATAAGTGTCTGTCCGAACAGTGATTATCAAAATACCCGTGTGTTTGAAATTCTGCGTGAACTGTTTGACACCCACCCTTTCGACGGTTTGTTCTGTAACATGAGCGGTTATTTGTTAACAGATTACAGCGGGCGCTTTTACGGTTTGTGCCAATGCGAAACCTGTCGTAAAAAATATCAGTCGGAAACCGGCAAAGATGTGCCAGAAACAGGAGATTCACACAGTCCCGCTTTGAGAGAATATGCGGCATTTCATGCACGGTGTAATGCGCAAAAAAAAGAGAAGCTTGCTGATTTTGTGAAAGCACTTAACCCAGAGCTGGCTGTTAACGGTGTGGATTTTGTACGCAGTGAAGTAGGAACGGAATACGGACGTTCCAACTGGATTTATAAAGCCTCTTCAAATTCCCGTTTGGCCGCAGGGACTCTGCGCACACGTCCCAGCGATGATGCAAGCGTAGATTTTATAGGTTTCCGTCATCGGTTTATCTCCGTTTCGCCTGCGTTGATGGCCTTGCGTCAATGGCAGAATTTAGCAAATTCAGGGTGTGTCAGTTTGTATATTATGGGGCGTTTGGATAACCACCGGGACACCTCATGTTTTAAACCTACGCAGCGGGTATTCCAGTTCCACAAGGAACACGAAGCGCTTTTCGCCGGATTGCAAAGCGCGGCACAGGTTCTATTGGTGCATGCAGGAGATTGGCATCGCACGGACGCGGAAGCGCAGGGGTGGATTCGCATTTTGACAGAAAACCATGTGCCCTTTGACGAACTTCCTTTGTCCGATTTGAGAGAAAACAATCAGCTGTCCGAAAAACGGCTTGTGATATTGCCCGACATCAGTAATTTGTCGCAGCGCCAGGCAAGCCTGATTGATGCGTTTGCATATTCCGGCGGCACGGTTGTGGCGACAGGCAGTTCTGCTCTAGTGACCGGTAATGCTGCTTTGCACTGTTTGGGCGTTGCCAAGGTGCAGGAAATCCGTACAGGCTTGCGTGCGTCTATGCTGGAGATTCCCCAAGAAGAACAGGATGCATTTCCAAACTGTATGCAGACACCATATCTGGATATCGGTGAAGAACTGGTGTGTGTTACGCCTGAAAAAAATTCAAAGGGATATTTGCGGTTGATTCCTGAGCATCCGTTTGGGCCGCCGGAATGTTGCTGTTTTAAGAAAAATGAACCTGTTCATGGTTTAGTCGTATCATCATATGGGAAAGGACGTGGATTGTACCTGCCTTGGAAAGGGGCGGCGCTGTATCAAAGAGAGGGCTACACCAATCCCGCCTGTTTTTTACAGGACATTTTGTTCAGTTTTTGTGGTCTGCCGAAATTGGCACCGAAGTTGACTCCCATGACAGAGTTGACTATGTGCAGAAAAAAAGGCCTTCTTCTAATTCAGCTTGTCAACACAACTGGATGCTTTGCCAACAGCTGGTTTGAACCGGTTCCTGTATATAAAATTCATCTTCTGTTGCCGGGCATTTACGGTACAGCAAAAACATTGAACGGCGGTCACCTGACAACGCAACAAACCAATGATGGTCTGGAAATCACACTGGATATTCTAAAAGAATACGAAGCGATCGCGATTGAGGAATCAATACAATAAATTTAACAAAGGAGTTTTATCGTTATGAAAATCGGTTTAATTGGCCTTGGCATTATGGGAAAACCTATGGCAAAAAATCTTTTGAAAGCGGGCTACACGGATCTCATGGTGAACGACCGCAACATATCCAATGTAGATGAAGTGGTAGCCGCTGGAGCCCGCTATGCCTCTCAGCAGGAAATCGGTGAAATGTGCAATGTGGTACTGACGATGCTACCGAATTCACCACAGGTCAAAGAAGTAATGCTGGCACAGGGCGGCGTTGCAGAATACATGAAGCCCGGCAGTGTATTCATCGACATGAGTTCCATTAATCCGGTTGCTTCGAAAGAGATTGCGGCGGTGTTGGAGGAAAAAGGCATCGAGATGCTCGACGCCCCCGTTTCCGGTGGGGAGCCCAAGGCGGTGGACGGTACGCTCAGCTTTATGGTTGGTGGGAAAAGGGATGTTTTCGAAAAATACAAGGTTATTCTTTCCGCTATGGGATCCAGCGTAGTGCGCTGTGGCGAAGTGGGCGCTGGCAATACAACAAAACTGGCAAATCAGATTATTGTGGCCTGTAATATTCAAGCCTTGGCCGAAGCATTGACGCTGGCTCAAAAGGCAGGTGTAGACCCGCAACTGGTATTTGAAGCAATTCGCGGTGGACTGGCAGGCAGCACAGTCATGAATGCAAAAGCGCCGATGATGATTGCAGGGAATGATTCACCCGGGTTTAAAGTCGACTTGCACATCAAGGATTTGAATAACGCACTGGATTGTGCGCACACGGTTGGCGCATTGGTACCCATGACCGCCAGTGTGCAGGAAGTTTTGCAGTGGCTGCACAACCATGAAGGTGGCCAAAAAGATCACAGCGCTATCGCCCAGTATTATGAGCAGCTTACAGATATTAAAATTGGGCGCTGAAGTATTAAGAAACGGCGGAAAGGAGGATAACACGGCAATTGGTTCTGCTAAAGCATAAAAAGCGATAATCCAATAAAAACAGGAGGAATTTTTAATGTCTGCTTCTGCACTGACAAAAGACACTGCCGGTTGGCGTCTTGCGGGCTGGCCCTGTCACCAAACCGCAAGTTCCGTCATTGGCGCCGCAATGGGCTTTATGAGCTATCTGGCAGCGGATGGGTACGGAATCTTGGTGTTTACCGCTGGCCTTATCGCTACTTACACGCGCTTGTTCGATGCGCTGATCGACCCGTTCCTTGCGCTGATCACCGACCGCGTTAATACGCGGTTTGGCCGTCTGCGTGTATTGACCATCGTGGGACGCGCGATTCAGGTGTTGTGTCTGTTCGCTTTGTTTTTCTGGTTTTTGGGGAGCGGCCCGGTTGTATTTACCGTAATTTGCTGCATTTACTATATTGGTGCAAGTATTTGTGCGATTGCAACACATACCGGTAATGCTATTATCACCACAGACCCGAAGCGCCGGCCGATTTTGTACCGCTGGCTGATGATTTTTTCCACAGTGATTTCCACTCTGATCAGCGTTTATATGTCGAAAGTTCTTTTCCCGAAGTATCGCGGCTTGACCATAGGCGCTTTTCAGGAACTATGTCTTACTTCTCTACTGGTCGTATTGGTTTTGGAAATCATTGCATTGGTTGCAATTTCTCCTATGGACCGGCCAGAAATGTTCCCAAAGAAAAAGAGCGGTGGAAACGTAAATTTAAAAGACACCTTTAATGTGCTGGTAAAAAATCGCGCGCTGCAAATGTATCTGGTTGCGGCGGTTTCCGATAAAATTGCCTCTCGTGCTTCCACCGAAGCGGTCGTCACTACTTTACTATGGGGTATTTTGATCAACAATTATGAATGGAGCGGCAACCTGAGTATGATCCAACTGCCGTTCACCATTTTCATTCTGTTTGTCGGCTCTTACTTAGGCGGCAAATATGGCGCTAAAAAAACTTGTATCCAATGGACAACCATTAATATGGTACTCACCGGGGCCATGCTTCTGTTGTTCGTAGTAACAGACCCGACCAATATTACCAAAGCGTTTTTGCCCACTGCAATTTTTGTTGTTTTATTTATTGCACGGATGTGCGCTAATACCGTTTTGTCCGCGACGACGCAATCCATGATTCCTGACGTTGTAGACTACGAGCTGTCGCGTTCTGGAGCTTTTGTCCCTGGTGTCATCGGTACGTTGCAGTCTCTGATCGACGAATTGTTCTCCTCTGTTTCTTCTACAATTGTAGCTTTCTGCGTAACGATGATCGGATATGTTTCTACTCAACCCCAACCGGGTGATGCCAGTTCTCCGCAGCTTTTCTGGATGACAATGTTCGTATGGCTTGGCCTGCCCGTTATTGGTTGGATTTGCAACTACATTGCAATGGCCTTTTATCCGCTCAGCCGCGAAAAAATGGTTGAAGTTCAGGAGAAAAACGCCGCTTTCCGGGCTGAACAGAAAGTTCAAAGTGAGTCAGCCGCGAAGTAGCCGATTCAAAAAAGCTTTTCCCCGCAAGCCGCCGCTACTCAGAAATGAGTAGCGGCGGCTTGCACTCCTCCTTACTATTATTTTCCTATCGTCTTATTATAAAAAAGCCGAGCGGTGAAACCGTCGGCTATCTGAAAGTCAATGGTCACGGCAGGAGAAACCAAAAACTTGCGCTGGCTCGTCGTACAGAGAAATTCCGAGCCATGCAATGCCACTGTTGGTTTGGATGTCACAGATGACTCTACAGATGGTACCGATATCTATGATAGAGCATCGCCACTACCATAGGGATGCGCGTAAGCGAAATGGCTGACGGCATTAGCGCTATCACAACGACAGCTATTATTCTAACCGAAATTTTGGGCGGTACCTACGGAATTGCACCCTACCAATGGTTCGGCTTGAAAACGCTGTTACTTAAGTCGTGACTTTCGGTACCTTCAGTCATGTCATTGGCATTGCCAAAGCACCAGAGTGGTGAAAAGCAGCCGAGGCTATCCGTTATTGGTAGTTGCTGGAATCTTAACCACCTTGTTTTTTTCTTAAATGATTATTATAACAAGCTAGATTCTATATAATGAAATACCTTGACCAACTGGAATTTTTTCTAATCCAGTACCACTTCCAGCGGTGTCAGTACGCCTTGACGGACGCACGTCGAAGAAGCCTTTTATATCAATGTCCACAACATAAACAGATGTGATAGCTGTATTAGCTGGCTACACCTGGACATGGTATGTTCTGTGGAGCGGTTGGTCCTGAACACATAGGAATAGTCACGAAATTCTGCTTCACAAATTGGCCTTAAAACTTACAGGACACATTGTTGCACGATGTGGTCAACGATGGTCGGAATTTCGAGGAGGCCGGATCTTTCCGTTTGGTTGGGGAATTTCCATCTTGCGGACAGAACAGAGATGATAGCTCTTGAACTACTTTTGAATCAGCGCTGCATATCTTTCCTCGCTCAATTTGGCAAGGTCTTGTATGGTGCGTTTATCTACTCCTACAGTACTGCTCTCCGTATTCCCTTTGGTTGTCCGATATATCATTCTGGTATTTTCCTTACTGGAGATGAGTTCCATAAGATGAGTAAACACTTCGCCTTTTGTACCATCGGCATACAGACTATCCAAGTGTTTTTTCACCATCTTTTCAGTCTTGCGCCTGACCTTTCCAGTCGGGAACGTGTCATACCGTCCTCCCAATGGATAGACGCTGAGTTGTCCGCAGAGGTATACTCCACCCGGTTGTGCGGAACGTCGGCCTCGAGTTACTTGATGCACTCATAGTATTCTGTATTCAGCGTCTGCTCCGCCTGCTTTAGCGTTATCCCTTTCCCGGTCGGTTCCGCTGAAAAGAAAATGCCGAACGCAAAACCCGCCACAAGGGCGATCAAACAAATGAGCAGAATGACGAACAGGGCAAACCCGACACCCGGGGCCTGCGCCGTCTTTACCGACTGGCGTAGGGTTTTTACAACGGGGGTATCGGCTTTGGGCATCCGTGCGCTGTTTCGCGTGCCCGTGCGTGGGGTCTGCCGGGCTTTTTCTCCTTGGTTGCACGACTCTCCCAGCCGCCTTCATCAATCGAGATTTGTTCTTATTCGCTGCTTCAGCTGGTGTGCACGCCTGCCCGTAGCCGTGCGGACAGATGCATAGCGAAGCATATTTCCGGCGCCCGCGGCGGCGGACTCTGCGAATTCTTCCACCTTTCTCAGCACCTGATTTCCTAGAGTCTGTTTTAAAACCTTGCGATTGAGTGAAAAACGACGATGTAATAAAATGAGAGCATGAAGATGCATGAAATAAGCGAAAAACAATGGAAGAGGATCATGTACAAGTTCCCACCTGAGAGGAAACCGCAAGGAGGGCGTCCAGGGAAAAGCAACCGGGAAATGCTTGACGCGATTCTATACTGGCTGAACACGGGAATTCCATGGCGGGATCTGCCGGAGCGGTTCGGCGCATGGCAAAGCATATACAGTCGGTTTCGGGTCTGGACAAAAGCCGGAGTATGGGAAAATATCCTCAGAACCCTGACTGAGCAGGATTTGGTGGACGAAACAACGCTGAGGCTGGACAGCACTACGATCAAGATTCACCAACACGCCAGTGGGCTAAAAAGGGGGATATCACGAGGAAACCGTGCGGAGCAGGGGAGGCTTGATCACGAAAGTCCATGCGGTAACGGATGGACTTGGGGATCCACTGCACTTTTTGCTCTTCAGTGGGAACCGTAATGATATCTGCGTGGCGCAGGCACTGTTGGAACCTTTTGATTTAAATGGCAAACTCATTCCGGCGGATAAAGGATATGACAGCGATATTTGTACGCTGGTTGGAAGAACAGGGCGGAATCGTGGTGTTTCCCAGCCATATCACTGCCAAACACCCCAAGAAAACAGACTGGCACACGTACAAAGAGCGTCATCTGGTGGAAAACCTTTTCCTCAAGCTGAAAAACAACCGCCGTTTTGCCACCAGGCATGAGAAGAAAGCACTCTATTTTCACGCTGTTGTCTGTCTTACCTGTTGTAGCCTTGTTTGGTTGCTTTGATGGTTTTAAAACAGACTCTAGCGCGGTGAGCAGTTTTTCTCTGGCGTTGGCAGGAGTTTTGACTGCAATTTTGTTTCCCGATTCTATTCCTCTGCTATATAAAACCAATATATTCTTGCAGAATTTGAATATTTCCCTTAGTAAATCTATAAAGGCTGACAGACAAGCTGATTGAAGCTGTCGACCCAAATTTCAGCGCACTGGGTTCGATAGGTCAGTAGATTTTGGTCCGTTTGGAGATACAGAAAAAGTGCTGTACTCTTCGTCGTCAGTTCCTGTGTTACAAAAGACTCCATTAGTTTTTTGTTGTCCCCAATACAGTACTAGGGCGGAGGGAATACAGAGGCATTATACATTTCCCAGATGTGCTGTCCAATCCTTTCTACAACTTGCTATTTACATTTGAGCCTTTGCAGATATTCACCATATTCTGCAAGGGCATTTTATTTTGTCCCCAATTTTCCTTCTAAATAGCGTATCTGCCGAGAGGCAGTACAAAAAGGCCGAATTTCATTGCAAAGCCGACTATAAGGAGATAAGGAGGAAACGAAATGTTAAAATCGAACGCTTTTTCCAAAACACAGCAGCGAATGGTCAGTGCAATGTCAGTGCCATACACATTGTATGCCCCCCTGCATCACCGGGTTGTACACACGGATAAGGCATTCGGCCATATCAGGAAAACAGGCAGCAAGTATGTACTTGTAGATGCAGTTTTTACCGTGATATTCTTTAAACGTAGTATAAGGAAGGGACACAAAATCCGTGACGGGCGTTTTAATCTTATCAACAGACGCTTTCAGAAAGGTGGTGATCTGTTGTGACTGCAAAGGAATACGTTGTCCGCCAAGTGGAGGGTTATACACAGCTTCGCAATGATATTACTACTCTTGAATTCGAGTTGAAATCTCTGGCAC
>ERZ506979.1231-NODE-1231-length-11842-cov-4.026300_pt1 | contig 11842 bp, 9 predicted proteins | sample MGYA00512887_ERZ506979 | MGnify/ENA metagenome assembly ERZ506979 | reverse complement strand
CATGGTCTTCATTTTAGCCATCTGTTCCTCCTTGGCGCCGCGCGGGCGCGCAATGTTGTTTCAATGTCGGCTCCGGACCTCCACGAAAGGCCCGGTGAGGTGCGAGGTTGACGAAACCGGAAAAACGCCGCGCGAAAGACGAAATTTTTTCATCGGCGCGGGCTGAAATCCGGCGTCGGCGCCGGGCATGTCGCCCGTTCAGGGACAACGGGGACGGAAGCCCGCCGTCAGTCCGGGATGGACCAGTTTAGCCGATCCGCGTCTGCCCGTCCATTGCGAAAACCGGAAAAATTTCCCGCGCCCAAACTGTTGTCAGCAGCCATAGCACAGAATTGTTTGATTGAACAGTTAAAAAACGCGGAGGTTGTGAAATTTTTTTCTATTGCGATTACAACGTATTGGCTAGGGCTACAGGAAGCCGCCGGAAACCCTCCCGAGGTTTCCGGCGGTGGGGGAGGCGGGAGGGAGCAGTGGCGGGGAGTCTGTGTTGCTCAAGGGTAACAGATCCTGATACGGATTCGCATTGAATTTGTGTTCGATTTCAATGCTGACGCCGCCCCCATCCTGCGGGAAAAGCGTGGTTTGTCTTTGGGCTAGGTTGCGGCTTGCCGCTTTCGCGGCCACCAGAGCAATGCACATTTTTTAATATGAAATTGCTCTAACTGATCTGGCCGAAAAGTTCATTGAGCGCCTCGGTCATGGAAGGATGGGTGTAAATCATGTCGCGCAGAAAGGCGGCGTCCCGTCCGGCGCGCATGGCGGCGGTGACCGTGTTGATCATTTCCCCGGCGTCCGCGCAGTGCAGCGCGCAGCCGAGAATCTCGCCGTTCGCCGCATCCGTCACGGCCTTGAGCATGCCGCTGGTTTCGCCCAGCAGGCGCGCGCGGGGAATGGCCGCCGCGGGCAGCCGGGCAACCTTGATCTTCCGGCCCAGGGCACGGGCCTCTTCTTCGCTCAGGCCCACGCGGGCCAGAGGCGGGTCCATGAACACGGCGTAGGCCACGGGGCCGCGATTGGCGATGTCGCGTTTGCCTTCGCCCCAGAGCGCGTCCCGCACGATGCGGAAGTCGTCCAGGGAAATATAGGTGAACTGCAGACCGCCCTTGACATCGCCCAGAGCCCGGATATGCGGCTGGGAGGTGCGCAGCTGCCCGTCCACGGCAATGGCCCCCTGCTCGTCCAGGCGGACCCCGGCGGCTTCCAGGTTGAGTTCCCGGGTCAGCGGCCGCCGTCCGGTGGCCAGCAGCACGGCGTCGGCCCTGAAGATGCGTTCCTCTTCCGCGCCGCCCGGCATGCTCATCAGGCAGCGCAGCTCGGTACGCGTCGTGCCGTCTTCGTTCACATCGCGCACCGCCTGGGCGCTGACGCCCAGATATATGCGCACACCGCGCGCCTCCAGAGCCGCGCGCACGCTCTGGGCCACATCCTCGTCCTCGCGCGGCAGAAAGCGCCGTCCGTACTCCAGCATGGTCACGCGGGAGCCGAATTCCGCATACATGGAGGCCATTTCCAGGGCGATGTAGCCCGCGCCCAGAATCACCAGCTCGCGCGGCAGACGCTTCAGGTCCAGCAGACTGGCGCTGGTGTGGATGTTGGCGCTTTCGGCCAGGCCCTCAATGGGCGGAATCACGCTGTACGCGCCGGTGTTGATGTAGATGTTCTCGCCGGCCAGCCGTTCCGCATGCCCGTCGGCAAAACGCACTTCCACTTCGTGAGGCGAAACAAAAGAGGCCTGGCCCGTGAGCACGGCCACGCCCTTGCCGGTCAGCATTTCCAGATTTTTTTGGCGCAAAAAACCGGTGACTTCGTCCTTACGGGCCACGGCGCGGGCGTAGTCAGCGGTTTTTTGGGCGAAGTCGCGTTCCTCGCGTCCGGAAAGCAGTTTGGCCTCGTGCGCCAGGGTTTTGGTGGGAATGCAGGCGATGTTGATGCAGGTGCCGCCGTACATCCGGTCCGATTTTTCGATCATGGCCACACGCCGACCCTTGTCGGCCAGCGCGGCGGCGATGGTTTTGCCGCCCTTCCCGAAGCCGATGATGATGTCGTCAAAGTTTCGCATGTTCTATCCTTCCGGACGGCACGGCCGCCCGCTTATTACTGTATAATCAGTGGAACATGTAGGCGCCGTCGGCCCGATACTCGGGCGCGCCGTCCAGATACCAGAGAGCCTGTTGCGCGGGGCGGGCCTTGCGGATCATCTCATAGGCATAGCTGGCCCGGCGGCCGGTACGGCAGACGAAAAGCACGGGTTTGTCCATAGGCACTTCCTCCAGACGCGCGGGCAGTTCCTCCACCGGCAGCGACAGGGCGCCGGGCACATGGCCCTGAGAGAATTCGCCGGGGGTGCGCACGTCAATGATCACCAGATTTTTGTCCAGACTGTCGATAAGGGCCTGGGCGGCCTGCGCTTTAAGCGCGCCTTTGGCGGGCAGATCGGCGCGCGCGGCGGCGGGAACGCCGGAAAACAACAGGGCGGCGAACAGAAAGAGCGGAAGCAGGGCGGCGGAGCGGATATTTTTCATGGTGTCACTCACGGGTTGAGGTGGACGAAATGAAAAAGCGGATTAATTATTTAACGATTGTTAAAAAACTAAAAAACGCTATGCTTGTCAAGCGATATTTTCACGCGCAAGGAGCATGATCATGGGAAGACCGCCGCTGCATGACGACGCCAGACTTAAACAGGACATGGTGAACTGCCTCTGGCAGCTGGGCTTCGACGCGCCCATCAGCGCCGTGGTGGAGAGCACCGGGGCCAAGGCCGCCAGCCTGTACGCCCGCTTCGGCAGCAAAAAGGGCATGCTGCTGGCCGCTCTGGACGCCTACGCCGAAGAGCACCTGGCGGATCTGCAGCGTCTGCTGCACGGCATGCCGCCGGGACAGGCGCGGATCAGGGCCGTGCTGGAAAAGGCCATCGAATGTTTTGACGACCCCCTGCACCGGGGCTGTTTTCTGGTCAACGGCGTGCTGGAAGCCAATGCCGGCGAACCGGAGTTCGCCGAACGTCTCCGGAAGCATATGGGCGACATCCGCACGGAACTGAGTTGGGCGCTGGCCGAAACTCCAGGGCTGTCCCGCGTTTTCAGCATTGAGGGGGCCGCCTGGTTTTTGCAGGCCCAGATCTGGGGGCTCAAGGTCATGGCCCGGCTCAATCCCCGGCGAGAACTGGGGCAGCGCCTGGTGGAACAGGCCATGTTCGCCCTGTTCGGGCCGGAGGCCGTGAAGAACGGCCCGGCAGGCGCGGCGGAAGGGGACGCCGCCGCTACGGAGTAATCCGGGTTGCGGGCGCTTGTTCCGCGGGGGCGGTTTCGAGCCGGTGCAGGACTTCCGGCGGCGCGCCGGCCGCGCGGGCCGCATCCAGGGGCAGGACGCCGTGCAGATTGACCTGTTCCGGCCGTGCGCCAGCGTCCAGCATCAGCCGCAGCATGCATAGTCCTGTTTCCGCGCTGACCTCTCCCAGGATTCCGGCCACGGCCGTCAGCGGCTCGCCGGGATCCCGGGCGGGACGGGGCGCGCGCCGCGCCCCGCCGTCGCTGCGGCCGGTTTCTATAAGATTGCGGGCCGCCATAAAGTCTCTCATGGCCCTGTCCCTTTCGATGGATCCGGGACGGCCCGCCAGAGGCCGCGCGGCCCAGGTCCGCAGAGGTTCATAGCTCTTCCCCCGGCGGCACCAGCCCGGAGGCCGGGTGACCAGTTTGGAAAAGCTGATTTTTTTCAGATAGGCCGCCGCCGTCAGATGCCCGCCCACCGCGCGCCAGGCCGTGTCCGGCAGTTCCAGACGCAGAGCGCAGAGCGTGTCCAGGCTGTTGGCCCTGTCTTTTTTGCCCCGCGCCTTTATCCGCTTGTCCAGCCAGGAGCGCAGGCTGTCCTTGGGCGTGAGGTCCAGCAATTGTCCGGTCAGCAATACGGGATTGCGTTGCTCCGCTTCGGCGTTGAAACGCAGCAAGGCCTCCAGGCCCAGCCGACGCAGGCGCGCATTCAGGTCGCGTTCCAGCCGCGCAAAGCGGTCGCCGCCGCCCCGAGCCCCGTCTTTGCCAAAAATGCTCACAGCAAGGGCCACAGTGGTTTCCGGGGGAATATCCCAGGCGTTCCACTCCATGCTCAGAGGCGGCTCTTCCGCCGGACGCCCAGCGGCCAGGCCGGACAGCCAGTCAATGGTCGCGGAGCGGGCCTCGGGCAACAGACATTTGACGGCCGCCATACGCGGACCGGTGTTTTCCCGGAGGTGCAGCCAGCGCCATTCGCCGGGGCCCCGGCGCTCGGTTTGCAACAGGGAATCCGGCGTGGGCGGAGCCGGGGACAGGGCGTTCATGTAATGTCGTTCCGCCAGGGAAGGCGGCGGCACGGGCAGGTCGCGGGCGGGAATCAGGGTGTCGGGAGCGCCGTTGACGCCCATGGTCCTGAGCACGGCGGCCAGAACGGCCACATAGTCCTTGTCCGCGCGGGTTTCCATCTGCTCGGCCAGATTGAAGAAGCCGGACCCCCTGTCATTCAGCCGGGAAAACAGTTCGGCCAGCCAGCGCGCCAAAGCCACTTCCGGATGGCCCGGAACGGCCCACTGGCGAGGAGAGTCAACCCGGTCTGACGGAGGCTTGGGCGGCGGCGGATAGCCCAGAGCCATGCCCTCCCTGATCAGGGCCTCCGTGTGCCGAGCCACGGCCTCGTCCGGCGCGGCCAGCAGTTCGGCCAGGGGCGAGATGCCGGAGGCGTCGTAGACATTGGGTTCGGCTCCGGCGTTACGCAGTATCAGCAGAAAGAGCGGATCGGCCTTGCGCGCGGCCAGGTGCAGGGGCGTGCGACCCCTTGCGTCGCGGGCGTTGACCTGGGCGCGCAGGGGCGAATCGGACTGAAGCAGGCGCAGCAGCACGGCGTGATTGTCCGTGTTTTCCACCATGGCATGCAGCGGAAGGCCCTGTTCCAGCGCGGGCGCGGGCAGTGTTTTGAGAACCTCCAGGGCTTCGCCGGGCCGGGCATAGCGGCAGAAGGCCGTGAATTCCTCGACCGAAGCGGGTTTGCGCCCCAGCAGCAGGCCCAGGCGGGGCGCAGCCTCCAGCAGGCTCATGGGTTTGTCCGAACGGGCCATGCGGATCAGGCCCATGAAGCTGTCCTCCAGCAGTTCCCGGAAGAGCATGAACAGACCCAGCGCCGCGATGATCGCAAGCAGGATGCCCAACAGCCGCCGGGGAACGCCGTAGACGTTTTTCGCGTCCGCGTCCGTCATTTCGGACGGCGTCTCACATGTGGCGGGCGGCCGCGCGGAGCGGACCGGATCGTCCTTGCGCCGGAAATCGCGGCGCGCGTTTTTCGCTCGGGACATGCCTGCCTCCTCCTGGCCGGGCAAGATACGAAAAAACGGGCTCCGCGCCGCGCCCCTGGGACGCGGGAGCGGAGCCCGTGGATGCCGGATGCAAGCGGCGGCTTACGGTTTCAGACCCATCTTGGCCACGGCCTGCATGCCGCCCGTGGAATTGACCACGTCGGTGATGCCGTTGCGGGCCAGGACCAGCAGGCTGTCATAGGCGCGCAGGCCAGTATTGCAGATGAGGGCCACGGGCCGGTCTCTGGGCACTTCGTTGACCCTGGCCGCGATTTCCTCCAGCGGAATGGAGTGCCATTCCGGATGCTCGGCCTGAACGGCCTGACCGGCCTTGGCCGGGCGGGCGTCGATAAAGAAAATGTGGTTCTGGTTGCGTTTTTTCCACAACTCCATGAATTCGTCGCCGGTCACGGGTTTGAAGCGCCCGGCCAGCACGTTGTCCGCCACGTTGGCCACCACGTTGACCACGTCCATGGCCGAGGCGAAGGGCGGCGCGTAGGAAATTTCCAGGTTGGAGATGTCCTCCACCGTGGGCTTGGCGTATTGCAGCACGCTGGCCACGGCGTCCACGCGAGCCTTGAGGGCGTCGCCCGCCGAGCAGGCTCCTTGGATGCCCAGCACACGGCGGGTGGGCTTGTCCACCACCAGTTCCAGGCTCATCATGTTCTTTTCGGGATAGAAGTGGGCGCGGTCCAGCTGCTCCACGCTGACGCCGATGGCGTCGTAGCCTTCCTTGCGGGCGCGTTCCACGGTAAGGCCCGCGCCGCAGAAGGACAGCTCGAAAAGTTTCACCGCCCAGGCGCCCACATAGCCGGGGAAGGTGGCGTCGCCGCCCGCCAGATTGGTGCCGATGACGCGGCCCTGGCGGTTGGCCATGCTGCCCAGGGGCAGATAGCCCGGCTTGCCGGTGATGATATTTTTGATGCACACGCAGTCGCCGCCCGCGTAGATGGCCGGGTCGGACGTGCGCATGTGCTCGTCCACCACCACCGCGCCGAAGGAGGCCACTTCCAGGCCCGCGTCCTTGGCCAATTGCCCGTTGGGGACGAAACCGGCGGCAAAAATCACGAGTTGGGCGGGCAGTTCGCGCTTGTCCGTGACCACCTTGCTCACCGCGCCGTCCTTGCCTTCCAGCTTGAGCACTTTTTCGGAAGTGTAGACGTTCACCTTGTGGCTTTCGCAGTCATGGGCGGCCATCTTCGCCAGGGAGTGGGAGAGCACGCCCGGCAGGATCTGGTCCATCATTTCCACCACGCTGACCTTGACGCCCCACATGTCGGCCAGGGCCACGGCGGCCTCCAGACCGATGAAGCCGCCGCCCACGATGACGGCCTCGCTGACCTTGCCTTCCTGGCAGGCCGAGCGGATGGCGTCGGCGGCCTCCAGGCGGGTGAGCGAAAGCACGTTGTTGAGGTCCTTGCCCTCCACCGGCGGCACGCGCGGACTCGCGCCCGTGGCCAGCACCAGCTTGTCGTAAGGCAGCTTTTCCTCCTTGCCGCTGACCACGTCCTTGACCAGCAGGGTCTTGGCCGCGCGGTCAATGGTCAGGGCGCGGGTCTGGTTGCGCACGGTGAAGCCCTTCATGGCGCGGAAAAATTCGGGGTCGCGCACGGTGTGGTAGGGCGTGGAGCGCAGGTCGTCCAGATTCTGGATTTCGCCGGAAACATAGTAGGGGATGCCGCAACCGCCGTAGGAAATGTAGACGTTTTCGTCCACAAGGGTCACTTCGGCGTCGGGCATCAGCCGCATGCAGCGGGAGGCGGCTTTGGGACCCAGGGCCACGCCGCCCACAATGAGAATTTTTTCAGGCATATATTACTCCTTAATTGTTATAGACTGATACATACACCGTTCCACAGGCATGCCCTGTGTCCTTGAGGGGGAAACGCGCGGTTTTTCCGGCGATCAGGAGGCCGGAAAAATAAGCGGGGGATTTTCCAGAAATTGGCACGCGGCGCTTTAGGAGCACGGCCCGCACGCGGGCAAGTTCCGTTTTACGCCGCGCGTGGGTATTGTAATGCCCGCCATGCGGGGAGCAGGGTTTGCAAAGGGCCTGGGGGGCTGCGCAAGCCCCCCGGCCCCTGCCCGCATCGGAGGCGGTCCATCGCCGCTCAGGCAAAATTCTTTGTGCCCGAAGGGCAAAATTTTTGGCGCGGGGCAAAAAGTACAACCTCCAAGCCGCTATGGCCAAATGCCGTTCCCGCCGGGAAGTCAGCGTCCCCGGTAGCGGCGCTGATCGCCGACCCGTACGGTTATCCGTTCATTGTCCATGTATTCCAGCAGGGCGATGAGGTATTTGCGGGACAGGCCCAGAATTTCCTTCAAGCCGCCCACATCCAGATTTTCGTGATCGGCGAACCAGTGGCGCACCTGTTCCAGAATGCCGCCCAGCGCGGCGCCGTCGTAGTAGAGGCCGTCCTTCACCTTGACCAGAGCGCCCTCCTCGCAGAGCAGGCGCAGCACGGGCGCGGCCTCCCTGGCGCTGACGCCCAGCTCTTCCAGCACATCCTTGGCGTTGGGCGGGGTGAGCCCCGCGCGTTTATGGGCCTCCAGCAGCTTTTGCCGCAGGCCCGCCTGATCCGCCGCCAGGGTGACTTTATGCTCCGCCAGGCGCAGGCCTTCGCCTTCCACGGCCAGACGGCCCTGCTTGAGAGCCGCGTCCAGCACTTTCTGGATCAGGCGCGGCGGCAGGTTTTTGCTCCAGCCGGCCGACAGGGCGTTGCGCGAAAAGGCGGGTTTGAGCGGGTCCTTGCGGTGCAGGTCCGCCGCGCGCGCCAGGCAGGCCGCCAGCAGGTCCGCGAAAGCCGCCTGGCTGATCCAGAGGCGGCTCTCCTTGTCCCAGCAGAGGGCCTCGGCCTTGGAGGACAGCAGATTCAGACCGGATTCCAGGGCGGACGCGGGCAGGCCGGTGAGGACCTTGAGCCGGGCCTCGTCGGCCCCATCCCTGCCGCGCAGGAGCAGAACGGCGCGGGTCAGGGCCGCGCGTTCCTCGGCCTTGCCGTTGCAGGCGCGCTCGTGCAGGCCGGGCAGGTTTCGCAGCAGGTTCAGCTTGTCGGCCAGTTCCGGGTCCTTGCGGCGCAGCTCCGGCGGCAGGGGGCTGACCAGAACGCCTCCGGCCACGGTGCGCAGGGGCGAATAGGCCCGCAGCACGCAGTGATCCCCGAACACGCCCACCATATCCTCGGCAAAGCGCACTTCGGCCAGGGCGGTTTCGCCGGGGGCCAGCTTGTCGCGGTCGCGGAAAACCACACGGGTCGGGCATTCGCGCGTGCCGTGGTGAAAATGGATTTCCACCCGCTGGCGCAACGGCCGGGGAGCGGAGGAAAGGCAGGTCAGGCGGAGCAGCCAGCGCCGGGAGGGGAAAAGTTCGCCGGGCCGGGCCAGCACAAAACCGCGCTCAATTTCCGTGACCTCCAGGCCCTGCACGTTGACGGCGCAACGCTGGCCCGCCGCCACCGTGTCCACGGGCTTGCCGTGGCGTTGCAGGCCGCGCGCGCGGGTGGGCAGGTCCGGCGGCATGAAGCGGGCTTCTTCCCCGGTATTGACCGCGCCGGAAATCACCGTGCCGGTGATGACCGTGCCGTGGCCCTTCATGCTGAACACGCGGTCCACGGGCAGGCGGAAGATGTCGCCGCGCCGCCGCGGGGGCAGCTCGGCGGCGCATTGCAGGATATGGGCGCGGAGCGCGTCCAGGCCTTCGCCCGTGGCCGAGGAGACGGGAAAGACCGGCGCGTTCTCCAGAAAAGTGCCTTGCAGAAAGCGCTGGATGTCCTCTTTGACCAGGGCGATCCAGTCCGCCTCGACCATGTCGGTCTTGGTCAGGGCCACAAAGCCGTTGCGGATGCCCAGCAGGGAGCAGATTTCCAGATGCTCGCGGGTCTGGGGCATGACGCCCTCGTCCGCGGCGATGACCAGCATGACGAAGTCCACGCCCGCCGCCCCGGCCACCATGTTTTTGACAAAACGCTCGTGACCGGGCACGTCCACAATGCCCAGACGTTCGCCGCCGGGCAGGTCCACCCAGGCGAAGCCCAGCTCAATGGTGATGCCCCGGCGCTTTTCCTCTTCCAGGCGGTCGCAGTCGATGCCGGTGAGGGCGCGCACCAGAGAGGTCTTGCCGTGATCAATATGCCCGGCCGTGCCCAGTACAACAGCCATGTTCCGCACCCTCCGTCGCCGAATATGTCAGAGCGAATATACACCGGAGAATGCGGCATTGCAAACGGGGCGGACGCAAAAAACGGGGAATTCGCGACGCATTCCCCGTAATAGCTACATTTTTGTAGGGATATGAAAAAAATCAGGCTGTTTCGGTCTGGGCGCGTTCCCGGTCCCTGATCAGGGCCATGGCCCGTTTGGCCAGCTGGGTCACTTCCGGCTTGGAGATCTGGTCGTCCGCGCCCACGCTTTCGCCCTTGTGACGCAGCTTGTCCGTGATCAGGGAGGAGAAGAGCACCACCGGCAGCTGTTTGAGCATGGGGTCGGTCTTGATGCGGTGGGTCAGGTTCAGACCGTCCATGACCGGCATTTCAATGTCCGAAACCATGACATGCACAAAATCGGTAATGGGGCGGTTGCCCTCTTCGGCGCGGCGCTTGAAGTCTTCCAGACGTTCCCAGGCTTCGCGGCCGTTTTCCACGACCTCCACGGTGAAGCCCGCCTTTTCCAGCAGGTCGCGCTGCATTTCGCGCACCAGGGCCGAGTCGTCGGCCACCAGAGCCCGGTAGCCGGTGTTGTCCCAGTCCTCGCCCAGGTCGTCCAGGCGCAGGCCCAGTTTGGGATTGAGGTTGGCCACCACTTTTTCCAGGTCCAGCAGGAAGACGATGCGTTCCTCCAGTTTGACCACGCCGATGACCGTATTGTTGGACACCGCGGCCACGTATTTGTTGGGCTGTTCCACCTTTTCCCAGCTGATGCGGTGGATGCGGTTGACTCCGGACACCATGAAGGCCGTGGTGACGTTATTGAACTCCGTCACGATGGTCTTGGGCTGCTCGTCGGTCTGGGTGTGGGTCTTGCCCAGCCACATGGCCAGGTCTACCAGCGGGATGATCCGGGAGCGCAGGTTGAAGGCCCCGAGCACGCTGGGGTGCTGCACTTCGGGCAGTTCCGTGACCTTGGGCATGCGGATGATTTCCAGCACCTTGGCCACGTTGACGCCGTAATACCCCCGGTAGAAGCCCGCGTCGGCGGGCGCCTGCGGATCGGCCTCCACATTCTCTAAACCCTCTCCAACTGAGGGCGCTGCGGCCTCATCCAGGTAGAATTCCACCACTTCCAGCTCATTGGTGCCGGCTTCCAGCAGAATATTGGTCTGAGCCATGCTGCCTCCGAAAAGACGCTCTTACATATGATGCGGCGGGGAAAGCCCCGATATTCCGGTTTGTTCCGCGCGCGGGGCGGCCCGGTGGATGGTCGTGCCGGGCCTACAATGACGCCAGCCAGTTTTCAGCGGCATCAATAAGGCTTTTCGGCGTAGATGCGCCGGCCGTTAGGCCTGCGCGCGTTTTTTGCGTAAATCTTTTGGCGTCAAGCTCATCCGCGCTCTCCACATGGAAGGTCTCGATGCCGCTCAACGCCGCCACATCCGCCAGACGGCGGGTGTTGCCGCTCTGTCTGCCTCCCACGATTACCATGACATCCACCGAGGAGGCAATGCTGCGGGCCTCCTCCTGGCGTTCGCGGGTGGCGTCGCAAATGGTGGAGAGTACTGTCAGGCCGGGGAATCGGGCGCGCAGAGCCGCTTCCAGACCGGAGAAGGTTTTACGGTCCTGGGTGGTCTGGGAGGCCAGCACATGGGCGCGGCCGGGGTCCAGACGCAGCCCGGCCAGTTCCTCCGGGCTGCCGAAAACATACGCCGGGCCGTGGGCGTAGGAGACCAGGCCGCGCACTTCCGGGTGATCGGCCTCGCCGAAGAGCAGCAGGGTCGCTCCCTGCCGCGTGGCCCGCGCGATGGCCAGCTGCGCCTTTTTGACCTTGGGGCAGGTGGCGTCCACAACCAGCGCGCCGCCCGCGCGCACGCGCTCCTCCACCTGACGGGGGATGCCGTGGGCGCGGATGATGACCCGGTCGCCGGGCCGCAACTCGGCGGCGTCGCGCACGCAGAGCACGCCTTTGGCCTCGTAGTGCGCCAGCACCTGCGGATTGTGGATGATGGGCCCCAGGGTGCGGATGCGGCCCTGCGGCCCCTCAACGGCCGCTGCTTCGTCCAGGGCCGTGTCCAGCTTTTGCAGGGCCAGACTCACGCCCATGCAGAAACCCGCGGTTTTGGCGCGGATAACGTCCATAATACCAGCTCCTTGAGAGTCGGCGGTGGCGAAAAGGAGGAGATCAGCGAGAAGCGGCGGCCAGAAAATTTTCCAGCGCGTCCGTGAGCTCCGACCAATCTGTACAGCGGCAGAGCTGCTGACGCAAGGCCCGGGCGCCGGGCAGGGCCCGCACGTAGCGCGGCACCACCGAGCGCATCTTCCACAGCGCGGCCTTGCCCGGACAGAGGGCGCGCGCCAGATCCATGTGGCGCAGGAT
>ERZ506979.1223-NODE-1223-length-11905-cov-3.725063_pt1 | contig 11905 bp, 10 predicted proteins | sample MGYA00512887_ERZ506979 | MGnify/ENA metagenome assembly ERZ506979 | reverse complement strand
GCCAGGACCAAGGCGGAAGGCCTGATGGGCCAGCAACGGGCCAGTTCCGTGGAGGAGCGCGCCCGTGAGCGCGCCGAGGCCATTGCCAAAAACGCCGGCCAGCCCTTGCCTGACGTCAAGGCCGCGCCCGTGGCCCCGCCGCCCCGCGCCAAGGCCGCGCCGGGCGCAACGCAAAAAAACGCCTCCAAAAACCCGCGCTCCGGTCTCAGCACGGACAGCCCGGCCACCGAGAGCATTCGCTCCGCCAAGGGAAAAACCGCCGCGCCGTCCGCCAACGCCACGGGGCTCACTGAAGAAGAAATGCGTCTGGATATTGATGCGCCCGCCGCTCCGGCGGCTCAGTCGGTTCCGGGCAACGGCAAAACCGTGGATCCGGCCCCGGCCGCATCGCGGCCTGCGGAAAGCAAGCCCGCCGTCATGGCGCAGGACCAGTACGACGCGCGCTACAGCAAATATTTTTCCACCATCACCCGGAATTTGCGCAACGCCATGTTCATCCCCGCGGAAACCGCGCCGGGCACCTATTACGCTACAGTGCGGCTGGACGTGGACGCCGCGGGCGCCATCAAAAAATCCACCCTGCTGCAAGGCAGCGGGGACAAACTACTGGACAGATTCGTGCTTCAGGGCATTCGCCGGGCAGGCAGCGTAACGCCGCCGCCCGCAGGCCTCGGCAACACGCTGGACGTCACCTTTACACTGGTGCGCCGCTGAGGCGCGCCGACCGAATGAGGAACACCGAGCCATGAAAAAAATCCTTCTTCTCCTGGCCCTGGCTCTGTCTGCGGCGTTGGGGCCGTTTTTCGGTTCCGCCGCCGAAGCGGCCATGCGCGTGGATATTATGAATCCCGGCCAGAATATCGTCAATCTGGCGCTGGCCGCGCCGCTCAAAGGCCCGCAGGTCCAGGCCACGGGCATGGGCGGGGAACTGCAAAAACTGGTGGAGCAGAACCTGAGCTTTCTGCCCTTCATGCGCCTCACTGACCCCAAGGCCGTGCTGGGCGGTGTGCTCCTGCCCGGCTACGAGCCGCCCGCGTTGGACTTCAAACGCTTCCAGCTGGCCGGTTCGGACATCGTGGTCACCACTTTCTGGCCCGACGGCGACAGCGGCACCCGGCCCGTCCAGATCCGCGCTTTTGAAACCAATACCGGCGGCCGCCTGTTCGGCAAGGAATATCCCAAGGTCAACAGCCGCGACCTGCCCGAAGTGGCCGACCGCTTCTGCGCCGACCTGCTGGAAGCCCTGACCGGCAACGGCGCCTTCTTCCGCTCCACCCTCGCCTTTGTGAAGAAGACCGGCAAACTGAGCGCCAACGTCTGGCTGGTCAAGCCCACTGGCCGCGATCTGCGCCAGATCACCAATATGCCGGGCGAGGCCATGTCTCCGGCGTGGTCCCCGGACGGACGCTTTGTGGTCTTCACCCATATCGACCCCAAGTCCCACGCTCTGGGCGTCTGGGACCGCTCCACCGGCAAGGTGCAGCGCATCCGCTTCCCCGGCAACGTGGTGATCGGCCCGGCCTTCATGCCCGACAACAAGGTGGCCGTGGCCCTGTCCAACGGCAAATACCCGGTCATTTTTCTGCTCAACCATGTCTTCCAGAAGGAGCGCGTGCTGGAACAGAGCAACGCCATCAATGTTTCACCCACCTTTGACAGCACGGGCACCAAGATGGCCTTCACTTCCTCCCGTCTGGGCGGACCGCAGATCTTCCTCAAAGACCTGAACAGCGGCAGCATCAGCCGGGTGAGCAAGAACGGCACCTATAACAGCGAAGCCAATCTTTCGCCCGACGGCACCCTGGTGGTCTACAGCCGGATGACCGATTACGGCCACCGCATCTTCGTGCAGGACATGCTGACGGGCATGGAACGCCAGATCACCTTCGGCCCCGGCAGCGATGAGCAGCCCTCCTTCTGCGCGGACAGTTACTTCATCGCCTTCGCCTCCACCCGCAGCGGCGGACGCGGCATCTATCTGACCACCCGCCACGGCGGCGACGCCAAGCAAGTGCCCACCGGCGGCGGCGCGGCTTCTTTCCCGCGCTGGGGCATGCCTGTGACGCAGAAGTAAGGATTACGCCCGGCCTCCGTTTTTTTTACCCGGTCGTCTGAAGTTCCTTCAACGGCCGGGTAAAAAAAATTTTACGAATATGCCTTCCATACCTTGACAAAAATAGAGGGGCAGATACCATCTTTCTCGCGTGATCAAGGGATTACGCATTGTGCAGAAAGGAAAGGTATTTTTTTTGGAGTATGAGCTGTTCAGGAGGACACACAATGAAACGCTACGCTCTTATTCTTGCTCTGGTTATGGCCCTTGCCGCCGGTTTCGGCTGCGCGAAGAAAACCACCGCCGAACCCGGCTATGATGATGGTCTGACCCCTGAAATGCGGGCCGCCATTCAGCAGATCACCGACGCTCGCGTGTACTTCGCTTTCGACAAATTCAACATCCAGCCCGAGTACAAGGACATGCTGAAGACCAAGGCCGAGCTGATGAAGAAATACCCCAGCATTCGCGTGCGCATTGAAGGCAACTGCGACGATCGCGGCACCCAGGAATACAACCTGGCCCTCGGCGAACGCCGCGCCCGCGCCGCCTATGAATACCTGGTCACCTTGGGCGTGAGCCCCAACCAGCTTGAAATGATCAGCTACGGCAAGGAAAATCCGGCCGTTCAGGGTACCGGCGAAGCCGTGTGGGCCAAGAACCGCCGCGACGACTTCCGCGTGATCGCCCACTAGGCATCCGTTGACGCGTTTCCTCAAGGCCGCCCGCAAGGGCGGCCTTTTTTGTATGAAGCAACCTCCTGCTAGGCGGGGGCTCCATACAATTAGCGTATGTAACTGAGTCACATAATCCATTCATACAATATTTTATTGAATTATTTTATTTTTTTATTAATCTTCAACTGCCCCAGTCGATCTGCCATAAGAAATACAACCTTGATGGCTTGGCAAATTTTTATTTATCATTGGAGCAGATATGCACCATCTTTTTCTTACACAACTCATGGATATACTGAGCGATGGTCTTGTCATAGTTAATACAGCAGGCCGTATTTGTGAAATCAATGCCTCACTTTGCCAGCTGCTGGGTTACGAGCGTCATGAACTACTGGGACAGCCATGCTCCTTTCTGGGGTGTGACGCCTGTTCCTCGGTTAGGCTTGACGATGCTGACCACTGGTGCGCGCTTTTCGAGCAAAAGCTGATCATGCGCCGTCGTTGTCATCTCCGGCACAAGAACGGCACGAAGATCCCGGTACTCAAAAATGCACGGTTGATAACCGCCGCAGATGAATCGCGCTGGGATGGAGAAAAAGTATTTTCTGTGGAAAGCGTCACCGACATTCGCGAAATAGTACAGCGCGATGCCTATATAGCTAAAATCAAGCATGTCCTTGATACTGGCGCCCTATCAGGCATGGTGGGACAGGCCCCTTGCATGGCCGCGCTTTTCCGCTCTGTGCAACAGGCGGCCCAAAGCGATGCTCCGGTTTTCATCCAAGGGGAATCGGGTACCGGCAAGGAGCTAGTGGCCCGCGCCTTGCATCAGATAGGACCGCGTGCCCAAGGTCCGTTTATCAGCCTCAACTGTGCCGCCCTAAACAAGGATGTTCTGGAGTCCGAGCTTTTCGGTCATGTACGCGGAGCCTTTACCGGAGCAGTGCGTGACCGTTTAGGACGCTTTGAGGCTGCCGACGGTGGCACGCTTTTTCTGGACGAGATCGGCGACATGCCGCTTGATGTGCAGGTCAAGCTGTTGCGGGTGCTGGAGAGCGGACAGATTGAGCGTGTAGGGGAGCACACTCCCAGGCTGGTTGATGTCCGCATTGTTTCGGCCACCCACCGGGATCTCGATTGCGCCATCCGCGAAGGACGTTTCAGAGAAGACCTGGCCTACCGCGTCAGAGTTATCCCTCTGCACGTGCCACCCCTACGCCAGCGCCGCGAAGATATTCCCTTGCTGGTGGGACATTTTTTGGAAAGCCTGCGCGCCACCGGCAAGGGGAACAAGATACTGGGGGCTGAAGCAGGGCGTACCCTCATGTCCTATGACTGGCCGGGCAATGTGCGCGAACTGCGGAATGCCGTCACCTATGCTGTAGCTATGAGTCCGGGCAGGACCATTGGCCTTGAGCATTTGCCTCAAAAGCTGCGGGCATTCGTTTCGAGCAGCACTGCTACGGCCATGGCCGACGCCCGAACATCAATCCCGTCCGACGCCCCCCCCGTGCACCCGCCCCTTACCACTCGCCAGCAAGCCCAGCAGGCCGAAATAATCGCCGCCCTTACGGAGAGCGATAATAATGTCAGCCAGGCGGCCCGCCTTCTGGGCATCCATCGCACCACACTTATCAACCGCATGTTGCGCCTCGGCCTGCGGTTGAGCAAGAGATACCAGTATTTCTAGAACAGATCCCGTTAAAACGCTACGTTTTTCCAAAGGTTCATTCAGCCGAAAAACACGCTTACCGTTAGCGCCGATCCCCATAGGATTCGCTTCATTTGAACTGCCTCCGGTTGATCGGCTGAATTCACGCCTTTTCCGGGCGCGCGGCACCCTGCACGGCGTCAGAGTATTCCACTAATTTGTCGCGTCAGTTATCGCGATATATGTCGCTACATATATAGCTAAAAATCTGCCCATCCGCCTTCACCAAAATACTTCCTCTTCAACTGTCTTTATATAAAGAGATTATTTTCAACTAGATAGAACTCTCTGTATTTTTTCCCTTTTCTGGCATCCTCTTTGCTTTTGGCAGGCTCATTCGACACATCCAACCATTAAGGAGTGTGCAATGCGCCGTTTCAGATCCTTTATCACTTTGATTTTCGTCTTTTGTTTTACCACCAATATGGCCTCTTTTCCCGGCACGGGGCATATCCTCCCTCATGTCCTGTCCAAGCATTTGGACAATATTCCCAATGACAAAAACGTCATCTTCTTCTGCTCCACCGGTTCCAGAATAGGTGAATCCTATTGATGGCCATGGATTGTTTTCCTCATGCCCCAATCTTCAATATTGGGAAGCATCAGACTGACCTGTCGCCCCAATATTGAAAGGCATGATGCAGGCTAATTTTACGTTACTGAAAACCGACATCAATCTTAATAACAGATCTGATACGTTATAATTCTTTGAAAATACCCCTTATTTAAGAGAATCAAGTACAAATTAATGCAACAGGAAATCATATGATAAGAAAAATTGTTTCATTGACAACGGCAATTTCCTTTTTGTTTTTGATTATAAGCTCAATAATACTTTATATTGTTCCAGAAGGAAGGGTCGCATACTGGGGAAATTGGTCATTCATGTTTACAAAACAGCAATGGGGCGACCTTCATATTACAGGAGGAACTCTTTTCGTTGTTTTCGGCATCTGGCATACAATTCTGAATTTTAAGCTAATTGTGAACTATTGCAAGGCGGCATTCCCTGTACAACACCGTAAGCCTGTTCCTCTGCTTGTATCATTATGCATATGTATGTTTGTTTATGTCGGAACTCTATATAATATTCCGCCCATGCATCAACTGGTCTTTTGGAATGATGCAATCAAAGATTACCAGGCTGCCAAACATGGCGAACCGCCTTTCGGTCATGCGGAAATCAGCTCTCTCAGACAGTTCAGCTTATTTCTGGGTCTTGACGTCGATGAGATTCTGACAGCGATGAGAGAGGCAAAATTCAAGGGCAACATTCATCCTGACAGTATTTTTCAGGATATTGCCGCTGCAAACAATCTTACACCACAGCAGATGTATGAATTTATCCTCAAATCCACAAATCAGACGCCACGAATTGAAGATCAGACAAGGAGGCCTGGAAGCGGTAGGAAATTAGGTAATCTCTCTGTAAAAAAAGAATAAATTTTATTGTCAGCGGATCTGCACCATTCATACTGCAAAGCTTAGGAGGAACCATGCCCTTTTCTTTTCGAGAGTTGGAATCCATCCTTATGGATCAGTTGCGTCTCTACCACCATCCCATAGCTGTAACCTGGCTGTTTACGGATGAAGAGGTGGAAGAGTTCAAACGCCGCGCCCCATATGTGACGCCGATCAAGCCGCTGACCTTCTGCCAGTGGGAAACCGCAGCCCGCATGCAGGGCAAGACTGTTTTGGGCACGGCGGAAACCCTGGCTTGCACCAATTCCCAGGTCAGCTTCGGCTGGCGCGAAATAGATGAAAAGGAAGTGAAGTCCCAGCTCAAATACTGTGTGGACGAGGCCCAGACCGAGCGCTTCCTCCGCTCCAAACCGCACATGCCCATGAACAGCCTCAAGGCGGTGGCGGTGGGACCGTTGGGCGAGGCCGTGCTGTCGCCGCATGTGATTCATTTTTATTGCGATAGTGTGCAGGCCTATCACCTGGCTGTGGACTATATGGCCGCCACGGATACGCACCCCCTGCGGCCGCAGATCACCATGAGCTCGTCGGCGTGCGGCGGGTCGGTTTTTTGCTGGCAGCAGAAGACATTCAATCACTGCCCGCCTTGTTCCGGCTCATATAACGCGGGCAAGACCGAGCGCGGAGAAACCTATGTATTCATCCCCGGCGAGCATCTGGAGGCCGTGGTGGCCCGCTTGCTCCAGCGCATTAAAAAAAGCGGCTCCAGCTCCGTGACGCGGCCGGGCGACTACTTCCCCGGTGGGGATATCTGCAAAAACTGCCCCCTGATCATCTTCAAGAACGGCGACGGCTCCGCCTGTGCGGGCTGTGGCAAAGGGTAGCCAGGTGAGTATGATGCTTATGTTCCGCAAAAACATATGGTGTGGAAAATTGCTGGCGATTTTCATGCTGACGGCCTGTTTGTTGGCGAGTGCGCCCGCCGGGGCCGCCATGCAGTCCGGAGAGCCGACGCAAGGCAGCCTGATGGAGGCCGCCCCACCGTCCGCGGCCGGAGCCGGAACCGTCAAGCCAACCTCCATGCCGACGCAGGTCGACACTGCCGACCGTCTCAAAACGGCCATTGCCTCGGCCACAGCCGCAGGCAAGATTGACTCCTCCGCCGCCACCGGCTTTCTGGGCATTCCCGGCGCGCCCAACGTCAATATGGTTCTGGCCTTCTGCTGGGCCGTTTGGGTGGGCTGGATATTCTCCAGCGTGGGAGCGTTCGGCGGCGTCATGGCCTCTGTGGGGCATATCAGCGTGTTCGGCCTGGGCGAGTACGCGGCCTCCTTCGGCAAGGGCACGCCCATGAACAAGCTGGTTACGGACTCCATTCGCGTGTCCAACCAGTGGCTGGTGGGCACCTCGTCTCTGATATCTTCTTTCAAGTACTGGACGCTGGGGCGCATCGTGCTGCCGCTGGGCATCGCCCTGGGCACGGGTTCGCTGGTAGGCTCCATTCTCACGCCCATTCTGACCCAGGGCAAGATCTCTTTCCGGGATTATGTGGGTTATTTCGGCGTGTTTGTGCTGGGCCTTGGCTGTTACCTGCTCTATGAAACCTCCCCGGCCGCCCGCGCCAAGAAGAAAAAAGCGGCAGCCGCGGCCAAAGCCTTTGAGGAGGCCAGCAAGAACCACGCCGGCAATGCCGCCGCGGGCACGCGCGTGACCATCGTCAGCGTCGGACTCAAGCGCGTGGTCTTTACCTTCTGCGGAGTGGAATTTTCCTTTAATCCCTACATGCCGGTGCTGGGCGGCTTCGTGGTGGCGGCCGTGGCATCTTTCCTGGGCGTGGGCGGCGGTTTTCTGCTGGTTCCTCTGTTGACCAGCATCGCCCAGTTGCCCATGTATCTGGCGGCGGGCACTTCGGCTTTCGCCGTGCTGGTGGGCATGGTGACCTCCATCAGCACCTTCATGTTCGGCGGCACGCCCGTGTACTGGCCCCTCATCGGCCTGGAGTTGGTGGGAATTGTCATCGGTTCCTGGGTGGGCCCCATCACGGCAAAATATCTGCCTGACATCTGGTTGAAGCGCCTTTTCATCCTGGTGGCTTTTATCGTGGGCATCAATTACGTGCTGCGCGGTTTCTTCGGCGTGCGACTCTGGTAGCGTCGCAGTGAAAGGACAACCCGGACCGCACGGCGGTCCGGGCCTCGTCATCATGGATTTCACCTCACTTGTCCCTCCCTGGCTTGACGCCTTGCTGATCGCGCCCTTCCGCTGGCCAGCGGAACCTCATGCCGGTCTCTGGCTGGGTGCCGGATGTCTGGCTGGCCTCTGCCTATTGCTGGGGGAGCTGACGTCATCCCTGCTGTTCTGGCTGCAACGCCGCCGCCTGCTGGCCATGCAGGACAATCTGCTGCATTACCACAATCTCTCTGTGGACGCGCTCCATGCCGGGGACAAGACCGCTTACCTCGCCGCCAACAAGCTGGCCCATGAGGATTTCGGCCGCAACTTTTTCGCCCAGGCCGCCGTGGGCATGTCCGGCCTCTGGCCACTGCCCTTTGCTCTGGCCTGGATGTCCCTGCGCTTTGAGGGCATTACCTTGTATCATATCCCGGGCACGGATATGCACGCGAGTTATGTTTTTGTGCTCCTGTCCTGCTATCTGCTTTTGCGTCTGATCTTCGCCCGCTGCAGAAAACATCTCCCCTTTTTCTCTTACATTGAGGGCATCAAGCGTCAGGCTCGTGAAAGGCGCGGCACTGCCCGGCATTTCTGAAGACGCGTTTGCCGTTTCTCCTTTTTGTTTGCGGTTCTTCGTCAACTCCCTTTCTGGTCCAGATAGAGCTCTGGGCTTTACCATATGGCATTATACCGGTAACCAGAAAGTTTTTACATGAGTCAGCCCTGCTCAGGCGCGGCCGGGCGCTTGCGGCCCGAACCGCCTCGGGCTACACTAGTCCCCCACGCGGCCGTGGGCCGCGCACAGACAGCAACCCAAGGATTCCCCATGAAAATAGTCATTCTCGACGGCGCCATACTTAATCCCGGCGATGTGGACTGGGGTCCCATCGAAGCGCTGGGCGACGTGATCGTGTACGACGAAACGAGCAAGGAACAACTGGCGGAACGGGCCAGGGGCGCCGATGTGCTGCTGGCCAACAAGACCTGCCTGCGCCGCGACGATCTTCCGGCGCTGAAGGACGCGCGCATGGTGGGCGTGCTGGCCACGGGGTACAATACCGTGGATGTGGATGCCTTTGCCGAACGCCGGATCCCGGTCTGCAACGTGGTGGCTTACGGCGTGGACGACGTGGCCCAGCATGCCATGGCCCTTTTGCTGGAGCTCTGCCGCCATACCAGCCGGCATACCGAAAGCGTCAAAGCCGGGGACTGGGAACGGGCCGAGCAATGGTGCTACTGGAAAAGCACTCCACTCTGCCTGGAAGGCCTGACCATGGGGATCATCGGCTTCGGCTCCATCGGACGCCGGATGGGCGAACTGGCCCACGCATTCGGCATGAGCGTGCTGGCCCATTGCCGCACGCCCAAAAATCCGCCGGTCTACAGTCCCTTCGCCTTTGCCTCCCTGGACCAGATTTTCGCGGGTTCGGACGTTATTTCCCTGCACTGCCCGCTCACGCCCCAGACCCACCACCTGATCAACGCCAAAAGCCTGGCCAAAATGCGTAACGGAAGCATCGTTCTGAACACGGCGCGCGGCCCGCTGGTGGACGAGGCGGCGGCGGCCGAAGCTCTGAAGAGCGGGAAATTGCGCGGCCTCGGCACGGACGTGCTCTCCCAGGAACCGCCCAGCCGGGACAATCCCCTGCTCAGCGCGCCCAATACCCTGATCACCCCGCATATCGCCTGGGCCACGGTCAAAGCCCGCCAGAACATTATCAATCTCACGGCTGAAAATATCCGCCGCTGGCAAGAGGGCCATCCAATCAACGTGGTCAACGGGGTGAGCGGCACAGCTGCACAGTGACGGCGGGCAAGCGTTCCGGGGCTTACTGCAACCGTTGTCGCGCAGCGGTCTGAGCCGTTCATGGCGAAACCGGGTCGTCCCGCCGCGCTGCGGGCACGGCGGCCTCGGGGCCATTCGCCCGCAACGTATTGCCACGAACCGCGCGCAGGCGTTTTTGCCCGCCGCAAGCAAGATTTCAAGCGTTACATTTCGCAGGGCCGACCATGTTCATCGACATCCATACCCACGCCTTTCATCCCAAGATCGCCCACAAGGCCGTCGATCACCTCAACAACTTCTACACCGTCGCCTGCGCCGGCGACGGTACCATAGACCATCTGCTGGTCCGCGAAAAACACGCGGGCGTGGACAAATGCGTGGTGCTCTGCGCCGCCACGGCCCCGGCCCAGGTGATTCCGGCCAATAATTACGCCATAAGCCTGCAAAAAAAACATGCCGAGGTCATTGGTTTCGGTACCCTGCACCCCGGCTACGCCAACTGGGAGGCGGAACTCAAACGGATCAAGGCGGCAGGCCTGCGCGGCCTCAAACTGCACCCCGACTTCCAGGGCTTCTGGCTCGACGACGCACGCCTGCTGCCGATTTTCGAGGCGGCCCAGAAGGATTTTATTTTTGAAATTCACATCGGCGACAAGACCAGCCCGGAGAAAAATCCCTCCTGCCCCTACAAGCTGGCCGCCATTCTAGACGCGTTTCCGGGCCTGACGGTCATCGCGGCCCACCTGGGCGGCTACCGCATGTGGGACCACGCCCTCAAAGCCTTGGGCGGACGGCGGCGCGAAAACCTCTGGTTTGACACCTCCAGCGTCACGCCCTTTGTGACGCACGGGGAACTGCGCGCCCTGCTGGACGCCTTTCCCCGTGAACGCCTGCTTTTCGGCACAGACTGGCCGCTGTATGACCCCGAGGAAGAACTGGAACGCCTGCAACGCATGGCCGGACTGAGCGATGCGCAACTGGAAGCCGTGCTGAGCAATGCCGAACGGCTTTTCGCGACCCAAGGCCCGGCTCTGGCCTGAACCGGCATACGGCCGCGCCATTTCTCGGCGTTTACGGCAGCTGACGACTCTTTTTCCAAAGAACCCGCCGGGCGGAGCGCGATTGACAGCCCCTCCCTTTGCGGGTAAAGCATTGCTCAAGCCGGACGGCGGCAACACTGCCAACCCCGTCAGGTCCGAAAGGAAGCAGCGGTAACAGACGTTGCCGGGTGTCCGGCCCACAAAAAACGCGACAAAGTCAACTTTGTCGCGTTTTTTGCGTTCACTAGAAAATTTTGCTTTTAAATTGCCCGGTCCGCTGCAAGAGCAGCCGCTCGCCACGAAGGCGCGTCATTTCTTTGTGTTGTTAAGCGCCGAAGCGGGCGTCTTCAAACGGTAACAATGTAACCTCTTAACATTAATTCGCTCCAGGCGTGCTTCGCCGCGCCATGGCGCGGCGGGCTCAACGCCACAAGCCCCTACCCCGGCGCACGCTCCGGCGCGCCGAACTTCAGGGGCGGAAATTCCTGCTCGTCCGGCTGAGACGGCGACGCCGGATCCAGGGGGGCAAAATCCTCGCCGCCTTCCCCGGCCGCCCGCGCGGCCATCAGGTCCACCAGGTAAATGCCGCGCATCTCTTCCAGATGCAAGCGCATGGCCTGCTCGGCCAGATCCGGATTCCGTTCTTTCAACGCCTCAAGCACGGCCACATGCGCGGTGTACGAACGTTCGCTCTGCCGCCGCACCTGCATGGAAGCATACAGGGGCGTAATCAGCCAGCCCCCGAAGCCCTCAGCCAGCAGCCCGAGAAAAGGATTACCCATAAATTCCACCAGAGCGCGATGAAAGGCGATATCCGCCTCGGCAAAGGAACGGATCTCCGACCTGTCCAGAAAGTTCCGCTGATTGACGAGGATGTCCCGCAGCGACCTTAACTGGTCGTCCGTCACCTGCCGGGCCAGTTGCCGGGCCACGGAAGTTTCGAAAAAAAGGCGCAGGTCATGGAGCTGCCGCCAGCCGTCCGGCGAACTGGAATAAATCTGCAACGTGGCGCGCATTTCGCCCAGCAGGGGCTTGAGCGTAAGC
>ERZ506979.1219-NODE-1219-length-11924-cov-3.398433_pt1 | contig 11924 bp, 10 predicted proteins | sample MGYA00512887_ERZ506979 | MGnify/ENA metagenome assembly ERZ506979 | reverse complement strand
TCCTATGGACAGAACAAGAGAATGCAGGCGACATTCATGGATAACCGGCGGAAGATCGGGGATGTCAATTCCAGTCTTCAGGATACACTGGCAGGAATCCGTGTCGTACAGTCTTTTGCAAATGAAGAGATTGAGCGGGAGAAGTTTAAAAAGAGTAATCAGGGATTCTTGATTTCCAAGGATGCAAACTATAAATGCATGGGAAGTTTTATGAGCGGCAACCTGTTTTTTCAGGGGATGATGTATCTGGTAACGCTGGTATTCGGAGGATGGCTGATCGCACATGGGAAGATGGAGGCAGCGGATCTTGCGATGTACGCACTCTATATTGGGATCTTTATCAGCCCGATACAGATTCTGGTCGAGCTTACTGAGATGATGCAGAAAGGACTGTCCGGATTCCGCAGATTTCTGGATGTGGTAGAGACCGAGCCGGAGATCGTGAATGCACCGGACGCAGAATCAATAGATGAAGTAAACGGACACGTTTCTTATGAAAACGTATCGTTTCATTATAGCGACGATGATACACCGGTGCTTTCTAATGTTACATTCGACATTCCGGCAGGAAAATCCGTGGCTTTAGTCGGACCTTCGGGAAGTGGTAAGACGACGATCTGCTCTCTGCTTCCGAGATTCTATGATGTAACAGGCGGACGTGTTACGATTGACGGAAAAGATGTCCGGGATCTGACACTGGAAAGTCTGCGTAATCAGATCGGACTGGTACAGCAGGATGTGTATCTGTTCTGTGGAAGTATTAAAGAGAATATCGCATATGGGAAGCCGGGAGCATCTATGGAAGAGATTGAAGACGCAGCAAGGAAAGCGAACATTCATGATTTTATTATGGAACTGCCGGACGGATATGATACATTTGTTGGTGAACGTGGAACAAGACTTTCCGGCGGACAGAAACAGAGAATCTCGATTGCAAGAGTATTTCTTAAGAATCCGTCAATCCTGATTCTGGATGAGGCGACAAGTGCACTGGATAATGAGAGCGAACGCTGGATCCAGAAGAGTCTGGAAGAGCTTGCAAAGAACCGGACAACGATTACGATCGCGCATCGATTATCAACAATCCGCAATGCGGATGAGATCCTTGTAGTGGCAGATAATGGAATCGCAGAGCGTGGAACACATGAAGAACTGTTAAAACAGGGCGGAATCTATGCGCATTATAATGAGATGGGATAGGCAGAAGATAAGAAAAACGGAAGCTGCTCTGTGAGTAGAAACATAAAAATTATCAATAAAGAAATTTGCAAAAGAAAAAGATTGTCGTGAAAAGAATATATGATATAATTTACAAAGATATCAGTGGCAGAAAAGACAGTGCAAAACTGTAAAGGAACAGTAGAAATGATTGATATCAGTGAATAAAAACGGCCACAGAATAAGGCGGCAAATCATAAGAAACAGAGGTAGAATTATGGGAAAAATCAGAATTGGTATCGTTGGATACGGTAACATCGGACGCGGAGTAGAGCAGTCTATCAAGCGTAATGATGATATGGAATTAAAAGCAGTATTTACAAGAAGAGATCCTGCAAGTGTAAAGATCCAGACAGAAGGGGCAGAAGTAAAGCACTTTGATGATATGGAAGCTATGAAAGATGATATCGATGTAATGATCCTCTGCGGCGGATCAGCAACAGACCTTCCGGTAATCGGACCGAAGGTAGCAGCATCATTCAATACCATTGACAGCTTTGATACACATGCTAAGATCCCTGAGTATTTTGCAAATGTAGATAAAGCAGCAAAAGAAGGAAAGAATGTAAGTATTATCTCAGTAGGCTGGGATCCGGGAATGTTCTCTCTGAATCGTCTGTATGCAGAGTCTATCCTGGTACAGGGAAGCACTTATACATTCTGGGGAAAAGGGGTCAGCCAGGGACACTCTGATGCAATCCGCCGTATCGAAGGTGTAAAGAACGGCATCCAGTATACGGTACCGATCGAGGCAGCTGTTGATCAGGTAAGAAGCGGAAGCGAACCGGAACTGACAACAAGACAGAAACATTTAAGAGAGTGTTATGTAGTTGCAGAAGAAGGCGCAGACAAAGCAGCAATCGAAGAAGCTATCAAGACAATGCCAAACTACTTCGATGAGTATGACACAACCGTAACATTTATCACAGAAGAAGAATTAAAAGAAAACCACAGCAAGATGCCTCACGGTGGATTCGTGATCCGTACCGGTGAGACAGGATGCGAAGGCAACAAGCATGTGATCGAATATTCTCTGAAACTGGATTCCAACCCGGAATTCACAGGAAGTGTTCTGGTAGCTTATGCACGTGCTGCACACAGACTTTCTAAGAAAGGTGAATCAGGAGCAAGAAGCGTATTCGATATCGCACCGGCTATGTTGTCTCAGATGACACCGGAAGAGTTAAGAGCACATATGCTGTAAGAGATAATTAATAAAAATGTATACAAGTTCTATCGTAGACTATTAATGTTGTGATGGAATATAAGGAGCAGAAGTAAAAAAATCAGGCACCGGAGGCGAAATGAAAACTCGTTTCCGGTGCCTGATTTTGTAGAAACTACGGATTTATTTAAGATTTCCTGCGATTGCATTCTCGTGATTTGTGCCAGCCTTTTTGTCGGTACAGGCAGAAACAGACTGTTCATCGGTCCGAAAGAATCGATAATGTCTGTTAACTACTGATGATTTTAAAATGAGAGATTTTACGTACAATACCGAAACGTACGATCGGTCAGAATTCTTGCAAATATCAGTCCAAGCGGCAACATCACAATAATCATAATCGCAGAAGTAAACCATGAAACCGCATCCGTCAGGGACATAATCCCGAAATTATAAATCGCACGGTACAGGTAAAGTCCTGGAACCATGATCACGATAGAAGGCACGGTAAGCGAGATTCTTGGATATCCATTACTCTTTTTAATAAAAGAAGCAAGCAATCCGGCAGTCAGAGCCCCGATAAATGCGGCGGCGGCCGGAGGCATATGTGTGAAATCAACAAGTTCAAGCCGGAGTGTATTGGCAATGGCACCAATAAATGCAGCCGTTGCCGCCATCGAATGAGAACTGTTAAACATGATCGAGAAACCGAATACTCCGCAAAAGCTTGCAATCACACGGAAAATCAGACGGGCAGCAGCACTTAGATGCAGTGCCGTAAAATCGGCCGGTTCCAGATGCAGAAGTAAAGCCATGATCCATGCAAATAAAGTGGCAACCATAACGATAATGATTGCATAAGTAAGCCGCTCCAGTCCCGAACGCAGATCCAGCTTTGCAAGGTCGATCCCGCTTGTAATAAATGGAAATCCGGGAATAATGAACAGCATCGAGCAGATATAACCAGCTTCATGAAATTCCGGAATGTGAAAGACAAGTTCCGCAAGTTTCAGAAAGACTGCATAGGTAAAACATGCTGCTGAAACAGAGACGGCTATATTCAAAAACAGTGTGTAATGGTGTTTGATCAGTTTCGTACGGATCAGATTACCAATCCCGGCGGCAATAAAAGCAAGAGCCATCTCAACCGGTCCGCCTCCGAGTAAAAAAGTAAAACCGCAGCAGGCAAGAGCTGCGGCAAGCCCCAGCTTTGCAGGTGAATAAAGAGCATGGATTTCTTCGATTTCATCCAATCGTTTATGGATATCTTCACCGGTCATATGCGCTTCTTCTTCCGGAAAATGATCTACAAACTGTTCCATGCGGTAAAGCTTGGAGGTATTCACTCCCGTATTGGCAATATTCAATGACTGGGAAACACAATCGTTTCCATCGAAACAGTTAAATGCAATGGACATCAATCCTACGTCTACCGTACAGGTTACACCAAGCTCTTTGGAAAGCCGGTTCATGGAAGTCCGTACACGCCATGCACCGGTTCCACAGGAGAGCATGATTAACCCAACACGGCCGATGACAGAAGCTTTCTCGATCAGTCCGGCTTCTGCAATCAACACATTACTGTCATCATTGGCGTAGTCATGCCATGGAATCTCCATATGATTTTTTTCCATAATATCAATAAAGTCAGAATTAGTTGTCCGCATAAATGATCGCCTCTGCTTTGGAAACGTGGCGTTCCAGATTTTTTAAGAAATGTGAATTTGGAAGGAAAACTCCGATCTCATCATAACGGGTATTATCTTCAACAAGAGAATCCTGTCCATAGAATACATAGGACATAGGAAGCTCTTTCTGAAGTTTTATGACAATATCCAGAATAGCAGAATAAGCTTCTGCTTCGGTTTCTTTTAATTTTACGGTATCCGGTAATTCACGGATCAACAGTACACCGTTATTCTTTTCCAGAATGTTTTGTTCCGGTTCCATATCGTCGGATGTATAAGAATGGCTGTAGCGGTATGCCTGTGCCAGAAAAATATTCTTTGGAGCTCCGAGATCTGTATATACCTCATGGAAATGACGGTATTCCCGTTCATGAATCGATCTTTTATATTCAGGAAGTAACATTCCGTTTTCATCTGTCATGATCATCGGATTCTGTTTTCCGTCCGCATTGAACCGATAGGGAATCAGGAATGCATTTCTTAAAAGATCAAAGACTGTATTCTGACAGATAGCCATCAGAAACGCAGATAAATCCCGATTGCGATAAGAATTAAAAAGAGCCTGTGCGAATTCTGTAGATGACGGAGAATCGGGAAGGTCTACCCCATCGTTACTGAATAAATAACTGCAGAATGTTTCCATCAGTTTTTCACATGCCCATTTATCTTCGGATATTTTCTTAAATAAGATTTCTGATTTTTCTTCTCTGGGAAAAAGTGTTTTTTCCTCCATAATAAAGCGCTTCCTTTCATATTTTTTCATCCGAATAAATTATACAACTGTGATAAAGATAAGTGAAAGCTATAATTAATATAGCGGATATATGATTGTGATATAATAAAGAAGTGAAATCTGAGATTTTTATGCCAAAGTATACAAGAAAGGGTGGCGGTGGCAGGCTATATAGATGTCAAAATATGTAAGAAAAATTGCCGGTGGCAGCTTCTGTAGATAGTCGGTTGATGATTTGAAAGGGATATTTGATATAGTTTAAAACTATGACAAATACACTTTTTTTTGTATTATACAAGTTTATCAAAACAAATTATAATAAATCCATCGATCGAGAACATCATCAAGAATATGAAAAATATAAAAGAAAGCCATCAGGGACAACAAAAAAGGCAGAAAACCTAAGTCCCTGCCGGCAAGGAGGAAATAATCATGAACACACCATTTCGTTACGACTTTGTAGGAAGTTTTTTACGCCCACAGAAATTAAAAGACGCAAGAAAGAATTTCGAAGAAGGGACAATCTCACAGGGAAAACTGACCGCAGTAGAAGATGAATGCATCCTGGAACTGGTGGCAAAGATTAAGGAACTTGGATATCATGTGATCACAGACGGAGAATTCAGAAGATCGACATGGCATCTGGATTTCATGTGGGGATTTGAAGGTATCGAGCATCAGAAGACAGTAGAGGGGAATACAACATTTGACGCAGAAGCTGCAATGATTGATGATACATACATGACGGGAAAGATTTCAGTAAAGAATCATCCTTTCTTAGAGCATTTCAAATTCATCAAAGCATTAGAAGATGAAAATACTGTCGCAAAACAGACTATCCCGTCACCGGGACAGTTCTATGCATACTTTACCGGGGCACAGCTTCTGAATACAACATTAGAAATCTATGGATCGGAAGAAGCATTTGCCGAGGATGTGATTAAGGCATACGGTGAATTCGTGCAGGAAATCTATGCAGCAGGCTGCCGTAACCTTCAGTTTGATGACTGCGTATGGGGCGGAATGGTAGATGCGAAGATGGCAGTTGCACTGACCGGAAGAACAGGACAGAGACTGGAAGATTACAAGAAACTCCTTCTGGAACTGAATAACCAGGTAGTAGCACAGGCACCGGAAGATCTGGTGATCAATACACATGTATGCCGTGGAAATTATCATTCTACATTCTTCAGTTCCGGAGCATATGATTCCGTAGCGGATTTGTTATTCGGAGAAGAAAATGTAAATGCATATTATCTGGAATATGACGACAAGAGATCCGGCGGATTTGCACCACTTGCAAAGGTATCCGGCGATAAGAAGGTCGTACTTGGACTTATAACAACCAAGACACCGGAACTGGAAGACAAAGAAAAAGTAATCGCAAGAATCCACGAAGCAGCAAAATATGTTCCGCTTGACCGCTTATACTTAAGCCCGCAGTGCGGATTTGCATCCTGCGAGATCGGTAATAAGCTGACAGAAGAAGAACAGTGGGCAAAGCTTAAGTTTGTAAAAGAGATTGCCGACGAAGTCTGGTCAGACAGATAAACCAGAACAGATTGGCCATAAGCCAGCCGATACCGGTAGCAATGGCAGGGGCTGCCAGCCCGAAATGAGGGAAGAAGAACCAGGTTAAGATTACGCGAAGTGCAATCTGGAGCGTACTTCCGGCTAACGTCAGAACCATTTTCCCAAGTACGTTATAAGTACCGGTGAAGGTTCCGCTGGTATTGATCGTACCTTTTGCAAGGATCCGATGGTTGCATTATTGCCGGAGGGACACAAGCTGGCAAAAAGAAAGACATTTTCGGCAAAATTTGCAGAGACGGAAGCCTATATTGTAACATGTCCAGGATTAGATATTGATGGAACACGTTATCTGGATAAGCATGGGATTAAGCCGAATGTACAGTTTTCGACAATGGATATTCAGGCAACATATGCGATGGCGGCAGCGGGAATGGGTGTGAGCATTAAAATCGTTCTATCATCTGGAAGTATGATATACTGATAACAAGACCTGCAAAAAAGATGGAGGTGGACTACATGGATGTTGCAACGATGGTAGCGATTAATAACCTGAATATGGTTACAGTGATGGCAGTACAGGCGGCAAATAATGTAATCACGATCGTAAATGGAGAAAGGATGGAAGAAGATATGGATGGTTCAATGTTAGATCAGTATATAGGAAAAGAATGTACGATAAGTCTGTTCAACGAAGTAGGAGCAATCAAAGGAAAGCTCATGGACGCAGATATACAGTGGGTAAAGGTTGATACAAAGAAAGGGACACAGCTGATTAACAGAAATATGGTACGGAATATTACTTTTGATAATAAATAGAATGAATAAAAATAGTTGTTTCGAAAAAAGTCAGAAATGAATAAAAAATGAGTTGACATTTCGTGTATGAGTTCTTATACTTAAATGTGTAGATAAAACACGGGGAGCTTGTGTACTAGGCTGAGAGGAAGTTAAAAACTTCGACCCATATACCTGATTTGGATAATGCCAACGTAGGAATGTATAACGTAGATTTTAGGAGAGCTGCATTTAGTTGGTATCTCTCTTTTTTGTTGCTATGTGACGTAAATCAGGAACAATAGAATATCGGATAAGTTGAGAGTGAACGAGAGTTCACGAAGGGGTGCACCACCACGGGTACATTTCTTTCATGAACTCTTTTTTCAATTATCCGGAAAGGAGTAGTTATGATTACAGTAAATGGAAAGCAGATCCAGCTGACATCTGAAATGAGTGTTGCGGATTATCTGGAGCAGAACAATTACCAGATTAATAGAATCGCAGTTGAAATGAATGAAGAAATTCTTCCGAAATACAGCTATTCAGAGACAATGCTCAAAGACGGTGACCGTCTGGAGGTTGTGACATTTGTAGGAGGAGGCTGATATCAGATGGCATCAGAAAGAATATTAAGCAAAGAAGAAATCGAAACAGCGCTGAATGAACGCCATTCGCCGGAAAAACAGAAGCTTTTATCAGCCGGTCAGGTGACGATTGCCGGACTTGGTGGACTAGGTTCTAATGTAGCGTATTCACTTGCACGAATTGGAGTAGGGCATCTGCATCTGATTGATTTTGATGTGGTGGATATTACCAATTTGAATCGGCAGCAGTATTTCATGGAGCATATCGGAATGTATAAGACCGATGCGCTAAAGTCACTGCTTTTAAAGATCAATCCATATCTGGATATTCGTACAGATTGTGTGAAGGTGACAGAAGAGAATTTGAAAGAACTGTTTGCGGATGCTCAGATTGTCTGTGAAGCATTTGATAATCCGGTAGCAAAAGCAATGCTGGTGAATGGAATTCTGGAGCATTTTCCGGAGAAGAAGCTTGTGTCTGCAACAGGTATGGCAGGCTATGAAAGCAGCAATATAATCAGTACTAAGAGAATGATGAAGAACTTTTATTTATGTGGAGATCGTGTGACAGAGCCGACTTATGGGAATGGATTAATGGCTCCACGAGTTGCAATCTGTGCAGGGCATGAAGCAAATATGATCACGCGTTTGCTTCTTGGAGAAGAGGATGTATAGAAAGACATCTAAATGAATAAAAAAGAAAGAAGGATTTAAGTTATGAATCAGAAAGATACATTTACACTTGGAGGAAAAGAATTTAGTTCACGTTTTATTCTGGGATCAGGAAAATTTTCGCTTGATCTTGTGAAAGCATGTGTAGAAAAAGCAGGAGCGCAGATCATTACACTTGCGCTTCGTCGTGCAAATGAAGGAGGACTTGCGAATATTTTGGATTATATTCCGGAAAATGTAACACTTCTTCCGAATACATCAGGAGCAAGAAATGCAGAGGAAGCAGTTCGTATTGCAAGACTTTCCAGAGAAGTTGGTTGTGGTAACTTTGTAAAAATCGAAGTTGTCAGAGATTCCAAATATCTTCTCCCAGACAACTATGAGACAATCAAGGCAACAGAAATTCTTGCAAAAGAGGGCTTTGTAGTTATGCCATATATGTATCCGGATCTGAATGCGGCAAGAGATCTGGTGAATGCAGGGGCTGCCTGTGTAATGCCACTTGGGGCACCGATTGGTTCTAATAAAGGACTTTGTACAAAAGACTTCATCCAGATTTTGATTGATGAGATTGATCTGCCGATTATTGTAGATGCAGGAATCGGACGTCCATCTCAGGCATGCGAGGCAATGGAAATGGGAGCGGCAGCTGTTATGGCGAATACAGCAATCGCAACAGCAGGAAATGTCGAGGAGATGGCTGAGGCATTCAAGAAAGCAATTGAAGCAGGAAGAAGTGCTTATCTTTCAGGTCTTGGAAGAACAATTGAACGAGGTGCAAGTGCATCTTCACCATTGACAGGATTTCTGGAAGACTAGGAGGCAGTTGAGATGAATGATACACATGTTAATGAAAGTATTTTAAGTGAAGAAATACTGGAAGATCAGAAGAAAAACAGAATCGATCATATGACTTATCTTCCGGGAATGGAGGATATCGGATCAGAAATCATGGATCAGGTGATCGAGGCAATGGAAGCCTATGATTATAGTAAATATACGGCAGCAGATGTGAAAAATGCACTTGCACATTCGGAACGTACTCCGGAGGATTTCCGTGCGCTGTTATCACCGGCAGCCCTTCCATTTTTGGAAGAGATCGCCCAGGCAGCCCAGACAGAGACAAGAAAACATTTTGGAAACAGTGTTTATATGTTCACACCGATTTATATTGCAAACTATTGTGAAAACTATTGTATTTATTGTGGATTTAACTGTCACAATAAGATCAACCGTGCGCAATTGAATGCAGAAGAGATTGAGAAAGAAATGGCAGCAATCGCAGAGACAGGATTACAGGAAATCCTGATTCTGACAGGGGAAAGCCGCAACAAATCTACAGTAGAGTATATTGGAGAGGCATGCAAGATTGCAAGAAAGTATTTCAAAGTGATCGGTCTGGAAGTTTATCCTATGAACGTGGATGAATATGCATACCTGCACAAATGCGGCGCAGATTATATCACAGTCTTTCAGGAGACGTACAATTCGGATAAATACGAGACGCTGCATCTGGCAGGACACAAACGCATTTATCCATACCGTGTCAATGCTCAGGAGCGTGCATTGATGGGCGGCATGCGAGGCGTTGGATTCGGAGCACTGTTAGGTCTGGATGATTTCCGCAAAGATGCATTTGCGACCGGTTATCATGCATGGCTTTTACAGAGAAAATATCCGCATGCAGAAATTGCATTTTCCTGTCCGCGGCTTCGCCCGATCATCAACAACGACCGCATCAATCCGATGGATGTCCATGAAAGGCAGCTTCTGCAGGTAGTCTGTGCCTATCGTCTGTTTATGCCGTTTGCGAGCATCACCGTATCGACAAGAGAATGTGCGAGAGTCCGTGACAATCTGGTCGGAATCGCAGCAACCAAGATTTCAGCGGGCGTCAGTACAGGAATCGGCAGCCACGTGGAAGATATCGAGGACAAAGGGGACGATCAGTTCGAAATTTCCGACGGCAGATCGGTCGAAGAAGTTTACGATGCATTATTAGCACATGATCTTCAGCCGGTGATGTCGGATTATATCTATGGCATTAATCCTGGAACGGGTAAACAAGATCCCGACTTTGCCAAGAGTTTCACCGTTGGTCAGAAAGTGAACCTTATTAATAAGGCATACTTTGAAGAAGGTCGTATCTCTCGTATCATAGGGCTTGAATATAACCTTGATATCCCTTATGACTCTCCGATATACACTGTCGGAGAAACAGCTCCTTATTCTCGTATTGGCGAGCTTGAAAACAAGATCGACTCTCTTACATACCGGAAGGAAAAGAGCAAACAGCAAGTAATTAATAACGGGAGCTCTTCTTCGGGTGGAGGAAGCACTATCGCAAAGTTAATACAGACTATAAATGTAACATCCAGTAATGTAGGATATATAAAGACCGGGGATATGATTCCGGCTGGAACTACATTGGAAGAGATCTTTATTAATATGCTTTCTCAAAAGGCTTCAGCAAAATTAGAAGGGAAACTGTCGTCTTCTAATGATGTTGAATTTGGTACCCAGAAAGGCTATATCACTTATACAGCATATCGAAACGGTCAAGGCCCTATGGAACAAGCTTATTATGATAATAACCCTAACAACAAACTATTTTTTTCGGAAGAAGTCGGTGGCGTGCAGACTACAACGAGACAACTGCAAGGTAATTACACACAAGGAGAAACCTATTTTGCTACAGTCATATATGCTGCGAGTGAAGATGGGTCGTTGCCCAAGAAAGAATTGACTAGCAAGATCAGCGTTAACGTCAAACGTAAATGGTTCGCTGGTGTATGTTCTTCTATTCCTCAGTCATCTGCCGATGTGCGGGCATTAGGATCTAACGGTCTGTATAGTGGTCCTGGCACATATAAATTTCAAGCAGGATCATGGAAAATGTTCGCTGTCTGCATTCCTGCTGATACAATCAAGGAACTGACCTTGACTGCCTATTCGGGAAATTTCATGGAGAATGGCATGGAAGGTCCTATAGTAATTTCCGTAGAAGGAGCCAACGGCAGCGAGGCAATCAATTATAAAATGTGGTATGCGAAAGCAGTCATGGACAATGATCCGGACACATTCACTTTTAAAACAGTATAGTATGGAAGATAAAGTCGAAATAGTAGAGTATCTGTCAGATATAAAATCTGTAATGCCTCGTTCCAGTTTGGTAATTGCCGGAGCAAGCTTCTTCCTTCAGTATAAACGAACAAGGAGCTTGCCGATTGATTCGACGGCAGCATGGGACTCTTTGGAAAAAGCAACTCGGTATGCTCAGAATATTGATACTGTAGCATACGTACCCTATGAAGGGCAGATGATAACAGTAAAGGATAATGGTAAAATTAGTGCTTACATCCTTGTGCTTGATGAATCTCTCCCTCTTGCAGATAAACGTACGCACTGCAAGTTGGAACCTATCGCATCTCAAAGCTTTGGTGACGACCGGTACGTTCGTAAAGACATCAAAGATACTTTCAAGAAAGGCTTTACCTCTAAAGAGGGCTGCGACATCGAAGGTGGGCTAAATGTCGGTAAAATGACCCGGCTGT
>ERZ506979.1202-NODE-1202-length-12060-cov-3.951520_pt1 | contig 12060 bp, 11 predicted proteins | sample MGYA00512887_ERZ506979 | MGnify/ENA metagenome assembly ERZ506979 | reverse complement strand
GAAAGCGTCTTTCCATTGCCAAACACCTTTTCAGAGAGAGAAACATAACCAACAATGGTTCCGGTCGGACAAAGATTGTACTTTTTGTACTTGAAATAAAAGAAAATATCGACCGCTGCATTGCGAATGGTTGCAACCGGGTGATTAACAGAAAGCCGAAAAGGAATACAAAAAAGATAAGCAAACGCAAATGCAATTAAAAGTATTACAGGCATTGAATCACCGCCGAGCGCTGCCAAAAAGCATAGTAGGAACAGCCAGGAAAAATTTGAAAACGATGAAAATCAGAATAATGCCAAGCATCACTTGAAAAAACCACGGCATAAGTTCAGAAAAAGTAGCGGGCGGCGTCATGTCCACGCCCCATACACCAAAAAACTCAGCAACAACCCAAAACATGGATAAACCTCCTATAAATCAAAAATCCGGTCTGCCAGCCAAACAAGCCCACGGGCCGCAAGCACCAAAAGAATACAAAGCAGAAGGCCCTCAGTGACGCTATACTCATCAAGAGGCGTTGTCATTATCGGCCTGTCAGTAGCCCCCACAGATGCCACAGTACCCGTATTGGAGGAAGCTTCAGGAGCTGACGCCGAATCCATTTCCGAAACCGTCGTAACCTCCGACAAAGAAACCGAACTATCATCCACAAATACCACCTCAAAAATTGTCAGATATGACCCGACCAATCCAAACCGATACAATAGAAGCCACCGCTGAAAAAATAGCCAGGTCAAAAAACGTAACAGTATAACCGCCAGGAAGCGTGATGGAAATTTTTAAAAAGTCCCAGCATTTCACAACGACGGCCATAAAATCCGATACCCCCATAAACTCACCCCCGAAGAAATCGGATAAACGCCATTGCAATGGAGAGCGAGATTCCGAGAATTAAAAGGGAGATAATCTCCGGCGGGATATACGGAAAAACATCGCTCAGGAAACCGGAAAAGCCGTCTGCGATGCCGGAAAAATCAGAAAAAGCATTGAATAAAGTTGTAATTAAAGTAGCGAGCCCTTCAACGATTTTTGTTAAAATCGTGAGGGCGCCCGACGCGATTGCGCCGACGACATCGCCAATTGAGCCAAAAAGCTTGTCCCACAAGCTGGAATCACTGCCATCGACTTCCCCGCTTCCACCAGAGCCGCTGCCAGAACCTCCCGGATCCTCACCATCCGTCACAGGTGGAATTTCATCCTCACTTGAAGTAATCGGTGCAAGGTCGAAATTCATTAAATTGAACCATTCACCATTTTTGTAAATGGCTGCATTCACATCTTTCCACAGGCCACCATCATACTGCATGATGTTTTTGACTACGTTCTTATCAACATTGATGAAAACCGTACCATTGGAAGGATATGTTGGACGGGCACCGCCGACCCGATAACTGCTCACGTTCAAAGCGCTCTGTACAACAACATCATTTTCAGAGGGTGAAGCCGGATACACATAAACCATATTGCTGTCAAAAGGCTGCTGCGGAAAAACTTTATCAGCAAAAGAGCGACAAACTCGAATCTCATCAAAAATACAATAATTACTAAGACCAACAGAATCATTAAAAATCTCAAATGAATTCAAATTCAAAGAGACTCCATAACCCGATGAAGTAGAAGCGGGTGATAAAGAAACAGAAACTCCATTTACAAAAGGAACAATAACACTGTTAGAAAGGTTCGATTCGATGTAAATATAATTCCATTGCATGGTCAAAACTTCAAAAGAATAAGACCCGAAAGGTGTTTTCAAATTAAAAGGAATTTTCGCATGACCAGTAGTATCATTCACAAATACCATAAAAGAAAAAGAACCCGGGTTACCACTGAAAGGGAAAAAAACTTTTTGAGGACTGGTCGAAACAGAATTCTTACTAACACGAAAACCGCCAGACCAGCGGCCATCTATAAACCAATATGATGGACTTACCCCATGATTTCCAAAATTGCTGGAATCATAAAAGTTTCCGTCCAGATGCCAAAGACCCAGTGTTTTTCCGTCATCCTCAAGCACCAGGTCGGCATTTTTCACATTGTACAGGTAACTCGTTCCGAATACGTCCGATGCAGTACAATAAAAGCTGTTCCGGCCATCCGGTAGACTGTAATAAAGCTGGGAATCCGTATCATTCGCAGTGGATTCCCCATCCGCAGAATCATGACCATAGATATTCACATACGTGGGACTATACGTCACATAGTATGTATAATTGTTGGTCGTCTCGTACTTGTAGTAGTTGTAAGTGTTGTTGTAATAGGTATTTTGAATCTGATAGCTGGTCCATGTATTGTTGGTGACGGTATTAAAAGTGTTGTTGTTAACAATGGAGGTCTGAGTGGTATTGCCCGAATTGTAATAATAAGTGCCGCCTGTATTCTGTCCGGAACCATAATACCTTTTCGGAGTAGTCAGCGAGCCTGCCGGTGTCCCGCCTTCCACCTTGTACCAACTCACACAACCGAGCAGCGTTCCTTTATCAATCTGCGCGCCGCATTTCTCGCAGGTATAAACATCCCTCTTGGTAGAGCCCGCACGCAGCGCTTCCGAAAGCTGCAGCGATACTTGACCACAACGCGGACAGGTGAGGTTGTAATCAGCCGCAAAGGCAGATGCCGAAAAACCAGTAAAAATCATTAAAAGCAATAAAAGGCTCAAGATACACGCTGCTACCCTTTTCATCCCATCACCCCATATATCAAAAATCCTCCGGCCTTACAGACCGTAAAGCCGGAGGCGTTGGTTGCTGCTCAGCGAGCAGCGCGGCGAAGCCCCTTGAAAATCCCAATACCAACAGGGATAAGGCTTGCGGCCAGGAAGAACAGCAAGACGGGCTGCGCCGTGATTTCCGTGACCACTTTGCCAACCAGGCTAAAAGCGTCACCCATTGCCGCGATAATCGTTGTCATAATGTTTGCTGCACCCTCTTCCAAAAAAATCATCCTTCCGACAAATCTATGTAATCGCCCTGCGGCGTTACATGCGCTCAGCGGCGGCGGCCGGGCCCGGCGTAGCCGGGGCCCCGTCCGTCCCCGCTCTCCCCTGCCCTCCATATCGGCAGCAGCTGCACGTATAGGCTCCATCCGGACAGCCTATTCCTTCTGGTGCGCAGCACTCAGTATCAGGAGCATGGCACGATTTTTGAAACGCTCTTGTATTTGTTGTAATAAACCTCAACCTGTTCCCCAAGCGCCCTATGCGGGTCACCATCAAACAGAGAAATGAAATCCGCATACACTTCATTCGAAACCCACTCTTCTTTTACCGCAAGCCCATACACATGTTCAGACTCCTGATCAAAATACAAGCTAAACCCCGTTACGTCCCGCTGCTGCTTCTTACTGAAATACTTCTTGGGCTCAATCCCTACTAACTTCACTCTTTTCACCTCGTTTTGCATAAGCATTAAAAAGAATATTTTGTAATACTATTGATTACGAAATAAAGAATACCACGTATTACAGTGTTTTGCAATACATGGTATTCTTTTTCGTTACTATGCATTATAATAACACAAAGGAGATGAACAAAATGGACAATCTAAAAAAAGAAACAATAACAAAAACAATCCGATTCGAAACCGACCTACACGAAAAAATACAAAGCATGGCAGACGAAAGCAGCCGGGATTTCACAAAACAAGTGAAATTCATGCTCAAAGAATATATCAAAATAACAGAAAGAAAATGACCCGCCGGAGATAATCCCCCGGCGGGCCTTGTATATATCATGCAATTTCTGCTAAATCACCGCTTAGCGAAATATAAAATTTCGCTAAGCCTGTTCCCTTTAGCGAAATCGCTCCTATTCCTCATTCCTGTCGGATATGTTCCTCCCTTCGCTGAAATTGGAGATTTCTGCAGAAAAAAGATTTGTCGTTCCTCCCTTTTTAGATTAATCCGTAACTGCATTGAATCGTCTACAATAGCTGAATCGCTTGCTTCACATACGTTACACCCAGCAATTCCATTGTATTGAATTCCTTCGGATCGATTTGTGCAAGGCTGTGCTTGGGCACGACCGCACGTACAAATCCCATACGCTGCGATTCTCGAAGACGATATTCTAGATTTGTTACGTTTCGCACCTCACCGCCAAGCCCGACTTCACCAATTGCAATCATATCGTCCGGTACAGGTTTGTCCATCAGGCTGGATACGACCGCCAGGCAAACCGACAGATCGCATGCAGTTTCGTCCAGTTCCAGGCCGCCTACAATATTGATATAAACGTCCAAATTACCCAGAAAATATCCTGCCCGCTTTTCCAGCACGGCCAACAATAGGTTCATCCGGTTGAAATCAAACCCGGATGCGGCGCGGCGCGGCGTGCCAAAGCCTGTTTTGGTTACCAGCGCCTGAATCTCCGACAAAATGGGACGCGTTCCTTCCATCGTGCATGCAACACAATTGCCGCTTACGCCAATCGGGCGCCCTTCCAGCAGCAGCTTGGAAGGATTTTCAATCACTATCAGTCCGGTGCCCGTCATGTCGAACATGCCGATCTCATTGGTGCTCCCATAGCGGTTTTTAGCAGCACGAAGCACGCGGTACGGCAGCATTTTATCTCCTTCAAAATAAAGCACGGTGTCAACAATATGCTCCATTACTTTCGGCCCGGCAATTGCGCCGTCCTTATTGACATGGCCCACAATAAATGTGGGAATTTCCAGCGTTTTTGCCACGGTAAGCAGCCGCGCCGTGCACTCCTTGACCTGCGACACGCTTCCTGCCGAGGATGATATCTCCGCACAGTGCATCGTCTGGATAGAATCAATAACGACAATGCCGGGTTTTGTTTGTTCAACCAAATCGCAAATTGAACCGATATCGGTCTCCGCCGCCAGCATGATATTTTCTTCTTCTACCCGCAGGCGTGTTGCCCGCAGCTTAATTTGCCTTGTAGATTCCTCTCCCGTGATGTAAAGTACATTCACTTGCCTGGAGATTGCCCCGCATAATTGCAGAAGAAGCGTGGACTTTCCTGCGCCCGGTTCGCCGCCCCACAGCACGACGCTGCCCAAAACAATACCGCCGCCCAACACGCGGTCCAGTTCACTGATTCCGGTGATGATGCGGCTGTGCTCTTCCGTGGTGCTGATGTCCTTAAGCCTGCTGGCGATGATGGCCGCGTTTCCTGTCGCCGGAGCAGATACGCCCTTCCCTTTCGTTTCTTTTACGATGTCTTCCACCATTGTGTTCCATTCCCCGCAAGAGGGGCAGCGTCCCATCCATCTGGGGCTTGCTTCTCCGCAGGAGGTGCAGACGTATACAGTCTTAAATTTTTCCTTTGGCATAATAAGATTTCTTCCTGTTTATCCATAGTTTTGTTGTTTGTTACAGTATAGCATCAAACCCGTTCAAAATAAACAGGCTTTGAAAAAAACATCCCAAAGATGTTATACTAATCTTATATTGCCAGAAGGAGGCTGCACGAAATGCTCGTGATCCTTTCTCCCGCCAAAAACATGCACCGTGTGCCCACTCCGCCGCATGCTACGCGCCCTATGTTTTTGCAGCAGACCGAAACCCTCGCAGCATCGATGAAGCGTTATGCGCCGTTTCAACTGGAGAGCGTTCTGAAGGTCAACCCACAGCTTGCGCTGCGTGCATTTACGGATATCCAAGACTGGAATGCGTCTATCCCCGGCTCTCCCGCGCTCCTCAGCTATCACGGACTTGCTTACAGCGCTCTTGATGCCGCAACGCTCTCCCGGGAGGATCTCACCTTCGCTCAGGATACTCTTCGCATCCTGAGTGCTTTCTATGGCGTGCTGCGCCCATTGGATAACATTCTTCCGCATCGTCTCGATTTTGAAAGCAGTTTTCGCTGCTGCGGCAAAACAATGTATGAATTTTGGGGCAGCATGCTGCATGATGCCGTTTTTCAGGCCGGCGCCCCTGTTATCAATCTTTCTTCTGCCGAGTATTCGAAAGCGGTTTCCCGATATCTTCGCGCACAGGATGTTTTTATCACCTGTGATTTTCTGGAATTCAAACACGGAAAATGGTGCATGCCGGCGACCCATGCAAAAATGGCACGCGGCAAAATGGCACGGTTCATCGTGAAAAACCGCTTGACAGCGCCGGAACAGCTGAGCCTTTTCGAAGAAGACGGATATTGTTTTTCTCCGAAGCTGTCGACCTCCAGCCGCTATGTGTTTTCACGATCGTAATCAGCCTGTAAAGCCAATAGACGTTACAGCGCAAAAGCAACCAGGTGCTTTCGCATCTGGTTGCTTTTGCGCTTTTTAATGGATAGACTGTAAAAATGCACGCAGCCGCGGGCTTTCAGGGCATTCGAACAACTTTTCAGGAGTGTTCTCCTCCAGTATCTTTCCTTCGTCCATAAAGAGAACGCGGCTGGCGGAATCTCTTGCAAAACGCATATCATGCGTTACGATCAACATTGTAACCGCGCGCGCCACCAGCTTCTGTATCGTGACAATTACTTCGTTGGTCGTCTCAGGGTCCAGAGCGCTTGTCGGTTCATCAAACAACATGATCTGCGGATTCATTGCCAGCGCCCGAGCAATCGCAATACGCTGCTTCTGTCCGCCGGAAAGCTGTGCAGGATAATTGTCCGCTTTATTTCGAAGCCCCACAACATCCAAAAGTTCCATGGCTTCCGCCAGAACTGCCGCCTTGTCCCGCTTGAGAATACGCAGCGGCGCGACGGTGATATTCTCCAGACATGTCAGATGCGGGAAAAGGTTAAAATGCTGGAACACCATTCCTGTTTTGGTGCAGATACGCCGCACTTCTTTTTCGGGGGGATATTTCGCCGTGCCTTTCACTGTGTCCACCAGCACATCCCCATCAATGACGATGCGGCCGGCAGAAACGCGTTCCAAATTGTTCACACAGCGCAGCAATGTGCTTTTGCCGCTGCCGGACGAACCGATGATCGCCACCGCTTCCCCTTGCTCCACCTGAAGGGAAACATCGTCCAGCGCTGTAAATGAACCAAACCGTTTGCTGACATGCTCGATCGACAAAATCGCCATATCTCACGCCTCCTTCCTCTCATGGCGGGAAAACCGCTTTTCACACCACTGCGAAAGCAGCGTGAGCAAAAAGGTGAGCGCCAGATAAATCACGGCAGCAATAAAAAATGCCGTAGGATTTACATCCCGGTTGTTGGCGTCCTTGGCCGCTTTCAGCAATTCTCCCACACCAATTGCCGTCACTAGGGCCGTATCCTTGATGAGCGTGATGACCTCGTTGCTCACAGGCGGAATTACACGGGCGATGGTCTGAGGGATGATAATGATGCGCATGGTTTGCCAGCGGCTGAAGCCGAGCGTCTTGGCCGCTTCGTGCTGGCCGTGGTCGATAGACTGCACACCGGCCCGATAGATCTCTGCAAAATATGCCGCATAATTCATCGTGAATGTAAGTACAGCGGCTACGGTATTTTCCATCCGGAACGCGGGCCCGAACATAATGGGGAGCCCGTAATACACAAAGAACAGCTGAAGCATCAGCGGCGTGCCGCGGAACACCCAAATATATGCCTTTGACAAAAAACGCACCGGAAAGAAGCGTGAAATCGATCCCAGGGCAAACGGAAGACCCAAAGGCAGTGATAAGACCAGCGTCAGGAAGAACACCTGAAGCGTCTGCCACGTTCCTTTCAACAGTGCCGGCAAAATCGCCTGAATATATTCAAGATTCATCTTCGCTCCCCTTTTTGCAGTTCTCTGTGGCGCCCCGCAAAAAGCGCGGGCGGGGCGGCCCCGTCCGCGCTGTTCACATTTTAGCCTTTGACGACGATATCCGCGCCGAACCAGGCTTCGCTGATCTCCGCTGCTTTTCCGCTTTCAATCAAAGCGTTAATAGCGTCGTTGACGGCCTGCGTCAGTTCAGCGTCACCCTTACGGAATCCGATCGCATACAAATCGTCTCCAAAGTCCACTTCCGAGACGGCAAAAATGCTCCCCAGCTTGGCGTTTTTGTAACCGCCGTATACTTCATCGATGATCATGCAGTCCAGACGGCCCGCCTGCACATCCAAAATCACTTCATCATAAGTAGGATACTCCGTAATTTTGTCCTGAATGGACGCGTAAACGGCATCGTTCGTTACCGCTTCAAGCGCTGCGCTGCCGGCCTGGATGCCGATGTTATAATTCGCAAGATCCTCTTTGGCAGATACTGCAACGCCTTCCTTCGTCATAATGACGATTTTGTTGTTCAGATATGCCTGGGATAGGCTCATCGCTTCCTCACGTTCCGGCGTGATGGACATTCCATTCCAGATGCAATCGATATTTCCGGAAGAAAGCTCCATTTCCTTCGCATCCCAATCAATAGGCTGGAATGTCGCCTTTACACCCAATTCTTCGCACACTGCCGTAGCAAGGTCAATGTCGAAACCAACAAGGTTTCCGCTTTCGTCCCGGAAGCCCATGGGAGCGAATGTATCATCCAGACCGATGACAAGTTCGCCTTTTGCCTGAATATCCGCGAGTGTGGTGCCATATACGCTGCTGTTCACCGCACTCCCCGAAACCGAAGCTGGTTCAGATGCGCCGGCAGCGCCGGAGGAAGACACGCCCGCGCCGGAACCGCCGCAGGCAGTCAGTACAGTACCCAAAACTGCCGCGCTCAAAATAAGGCCGAAAATCTTTTTCATACGCTTTCAAACTCCTCTCATACCACAGTTCACTGCGGCGAGATTCATTATACTATATTACGCTATCATAGTAAAGTGAAAAATTGCTGAATATCCGTTTTTTTGCAAGAAAACACTTCTCACCTTTTCAATATGCCCAGAAGCAGCATGTCCAGAACTTCTTCGGCAGCCGCCAGCATAGAGCGAGCATCTTTGGGGTCATCTTTTGCGCAATACTGCTCCAGTATCCGGCGGAACACACACTCCAGGCTTTCCAAATAACGGGCTGCATGTTCTGCTTTTACAGCGGGACGCAAAGACATTTCGGCAATCACCTCTTGCAGGAAACGCCGGTTCATTTCACGCACGGGACGCCGCAGTTCCAGAATATCCGCTCTCAAGTGCTCCGGCATATGTACCATCGCACTCTCAAAAATCACTTCCCATGCGGGCTCCCGCGCAAAGAAGCGCTCGCGAAGCATGAAATATTGACGGATAGCGGCATGACTGTTTTCTTTTTGTATTTGCGTCGATTCTTCCTGAATATACGCCTGCAGTGATTGAAACAATTCTTTAACGCAAAGAAGAAACAATTCATCCTTGCTGGAAAAATAATGATACATCATCCCTTTCGAGATCCCGTGGCGCGAACAGATCCGGTCCATCGTCACGGTATCGTATGGTTGCGCGCCAAATTCCGCCAGCGCCGCCTGAAAAATCGTCTTTTTTGCATGCTCCTGCCGTTCCCTTTGCGTCATATCACGGATTCCTTTCCGCCTGATGCAGTTCTCCTGCCCATTCAAAGCCTTTCTTTGCCATAAAAACAGCGATGATTTCATTGATAACCGCTGCGGCTGCAATCGTTCCTTGAATGATAGAAGCACACTCCGGCGCCGGGCCGTTCAGTACAGAGACCGCGATGCCGGTAAACACCAGCGATACTCCCGAATGCGGCAGCAACGTAAACCCTAAAAATTTTTTGACTGTCTGCGGCGCATGCGTGACGGATGCGCCCAAATATGCACCGCTGTATTTGCCTATCGCCCGGGCCGTGATATAGATGGCGGTATAAAGGCCTGCTCCGAAAATCAAATGGTAGTCCAGCGGCGCCCCCAGATTCAGTATCGCGATGATCAGGCTTATTCCGATTACAGGGTCCATCACTTTCATGATTTCTGCAAGCTGTTTTTCTGAAATCATATTTGCAAACACCGTCGAAAACGCCATACCAATAAGCAAAAAATTGATGGCCGGTACAGGCAGAACATATTGATTCAGCACCATGCCTATTGCCGCCGAACACAGCAGCAGCAACAGCATTGCGGCAAGCGCTCCGCTTGCCGTATGGGCTTTTTGAAGCAGTTTTCCCGCTACAAAGCCTGTTGCCGCTCCTATGAGCACAGGGAAAAAGACAAGAAGCAGCACGCCCAAAACCGGAATCCCTGCCGTCGAAACGTGAGCCGAAACAAGCGCAACAACCGTAAAGAACACCAGTGCCCCGACAAGGTCGTCCAGCGCCGCCATAGGAATCAGCGTGCTCGTGACAGGCCCTGCAGTTTTCATTTCATTCACAATGGAAAGTGACGGGGCTGGTGCTGTGGCTAAAGCGATACCGCCGAACAGGAATGCCAGGTACAACGGCACGCCCGTTATCCCAAAAATGACGCCGAACACCAGGCTGACGACCAGAAATGTCCCCAGGGATTCGGTGATGGTCGTGACAACGATTTTCTTGCCGGCTGTTTTTATCTTGCGCCAGATAAGCTCCGTACCAATCATGAGGCCCACGACGCACTCCAGAATGCTTTCCGCAGTAGTATACCATGCGGCTTCCATCATGGGCTCGTTCAGAAGGCCCAGTGCGTGCGGGCCCAATGTCATGCCTGCCAACAGCCATCCAAGAATTGCCGGCAATTTGAGCTTTGAAACCAGTTTTCCGAACAAAAAAGCAACAAAAACTGCGAAAACCAATTTCAACACATCTAAAAACACCATATTAAACAGCACCCCAAAAATATAGACGAAGTCGTCTATTTATTGCGTCTTTTAGCATATCACTTTTAGACGGAACAGTCTATATCTTTTTTGTAAACTTTATTCGGCTGTCTAAAACCGTGGGAATTTGAGTTCTTTTCAGTTCAGACTTTTCCACTTATCCCCTTTCAAATTCCATCCGTCGGGTATCTCTCATAAACCCGGCGGCAAATCCTGCGCCGGTTTGACATTTTCAACTCGCGCCAGGCGGAAGCACTTCTGAAAAATAGTGTGAAAATATCTCTGTCACTTGCTGCACTAAGCATATATCATTTTCAGCTCCACTTCAGTATTTTGATGTAATATAATAAAACCGAACACTGGAGGTAAAAGGCATCATGAGAATCCTGATTATAGAAGATGAACAACTGCTGGCCGATTCGCTTAAAGCCCTGCTTGAGCAAAATGGCTTCGAAGCCGATGCCGCCTGCGACGGCAAAACCGGTGAGTATTATGCTGCGCTGGGAATTTATGACCTGCTGATCCTGGACGTGATGATGCCGGAGCGGGACGGTTATGAGGTGGCCCGGCGGCTTCGGGAAAGGCGGATGGAAATGCCCATCCTGATGCTGACGGCCCGATCTGAACTGGACGATCGAGTGACAGGGCTGAACGCCGGCGCCGATTACTACCTGACGAAACCCTTTGATACGCAGGAATTGTTGGCCTGCGTCAATGCATTGCTGCGCAGACAGGGCGTACATGTGGACGTGCTTTCCTTTGGAAATACCGTTCTGGACTTAGCCAGCGCCACACTGGTCTGTGGAGCGGAGCGTATTCGGCTTTCCTCCAGAGAGTTTGAGATCATGCGGCTTCTTCTCCGGGCGGAGGGAAATAACATTTCCAAGGAAACGATCCTCACCAAGGTATGGGGATATGACTCTGATGCGGTGGAAAATCACGTGGAGGTATACATCGGTTTTTTGAGAAAGAAACTTGCGAATATTGGCTCCAACGTGCGGATCGAGGCGATCCGCCGGCTGGGATATCACCTGGAGGTATGCGTACATGCTTAAAAAGCTGCGGCTCAAATTTGTGTTGATCAACATGAGCATCGTGACCATCATGCTCTGCGTCATCCTGGGATTGGTCTTTTATTTTACCAGCGCGAATCTGGAGGCCGCGAGCATCAATATGATGCAGAATATTGCGGCCAACCCACTCCATCTCGGAGTTCCCAATGAGAGAGAGAAGGATATTCGCCTGCCTTATTTTACGATCCAACTGGGACTGCGCGGTGAGCGCATTGCTGCCGGCGGCGGCTATTACGACTTATCTGACACGGATTTTCTGGATGATCTTGTAAACGCTGTTTTTTCGTCTCCAAAACAGCTTGGCATCATTGAGGAATATAACCTGCGATATTACCGCTCGGATATGCCGCTGAACCATTGTCTCGTGTTCGCGGATAT
>ERZ506979.1201-NODE-1201-length-12068-cov-5.372846_pt1 | contig 12068 bp, 9 predicted proteins | sample MGYA00512887_ERZ506979 | MGnify/ENA metagenome assembly ERZ506979 | reverse complement strand
CTGATTCACCTCAAAAAACATCTTGGAGGTATGACCATGAGCAAACTTATATCCTGTCAATTCAACATAGACACAGCCTGCGTGGAATCGGTTTTTGATGATGGAAGCCAGATTTCCATTGACTGCACCGCCGTTGAAAACGAAGTTGCCGATAACCGCTTCCAGCGGTCAGAGCTGGATTATCTGATCTACAATGACCCGCTTGCTTATACAGACTTGGTTCTGAACGGCGATCCCGAAGCATACCTGAAAGCAGTGACGGAATATAAGCCTTTCGATAGCTGACGGAAAGGCTATAGCGCAGCAGCCGACCGCCGTCAATGGTCAAGATGAACGCTTTGCGCCATTGACTGCCGTCGCCTGCCGCGCTTTTTGGGCAGACAAGGCGGGCAGGCGCAGATTGTGCCTGCCCGCCAACATCCAGTATTAAATAGGTCTAATGTTAGGTGCTTGGGTGTGGTTTGTATGCGCTTTGCATTATATTGTTCGTGCTTCAACTTTTCATTCCTGAACAAGTCTCCTTTCAGATAATTAAAAAACAAAAGCGACCAACTTTTTACGGTTGATCGCCTTGGGGTGTTATTAGGCGCTTGTGCTTTTTTCTGAATCCTTTTTCAGATATTTTTCTTTGTCTTTCTTTAATGCAGACCAGAGCGTGTATATCACGCCAACAATGTCCACAACTTTTGAGATATATGCTGGGATTTTAGAATTGCACTTGCCCTCCAAATAACTTGCCAATACCGTTATTCCAGCAAGAACGACTAATTTCCAAACAATACTCCAAATAAAACGAAAGATATTCCGGCGATGGCTCTTTTTCCTTAAAGCTTCTTCCTCTTGCTGACGGTATTTATTGAGTTGGTCACGGAGCAGAGCATTTTCTTCAGAAGAATCTTTAATTGTATTTGCTTGTGCTGCAATTGTTTCATCTTTTTCAGATAGTTTTCGCTCCGAGTCAGCTTTTAGACTTTCAATAACCGCTTCTTTTTCGCTGAGAGCCTTTTGGTTATTTTTAATCTGTTCTTCATATCTACTCAAATATTCAGGGGTGAAATTCATTATTTCGTCAATATCATCTCCTTTCAAATCTTCTGGGAGAACAGGTTTGTTTCTAAGCGTAATGATACGAGCAGCAACCTGATCATCATCAATAATGCCGTCTGCATATTCTTTTTTTATTCTTGAAAACTCCCTTTCTGCATTTCTTGCTATGCTGGCAGACAGAACAATTCGAGCTTTCAATGCTGCGTTCACGCTTGAAGGGAACTTGCTTTGTGAGAAGCCATTGCCAAGCTTATACCAAAGCAAGTTGGTTATTCTGTCAAGAGAGACTGCAAAATTACAGATGCTATCTAATCCCTCTGATGCTTTGATACTATCTGCCTGTTCTTTTGATATAAGGAGGGTGGCACGGGTATTTGTTACAATAATGTGTTCAGCTTCGATATCACTACAAAAGCGGTTCCCATTACGGAGCTTGTTAATATGGCTGATAAGTTTAATCGCCGTTTCTTTTTTCTTTCTCTTATCTTCCTCATCATCATAATCAAAGCTCTCCAAATTGCTGGTGAAGTTTTCTTCACTGTAGTAATCATTTTGGGAATCTTCCGTAATGCCGAAAGCATATTGCAACTTGTAATAAAAATCAGATTTTTTTACATCTACATCGGCAGCAGTTTGACATCCCTCCGTTATTGCTTTCATGGCAGGTTTATCGAGCAGTCGAACTCGTTTACACTCCACTATTTCACTTGCCGTCACAAAAAAGTCATCAATTTCTTTTTTGATTTCCGAGAAATAACGAAGAGTTATCTTCTTCGATTTTCCAGAGTTTGCTATACGAACTTGAGCAAAAAAATCGTCGGCAAATTGTTGAAAAATCGCTCCATTGTATCCGGCAAGACTAAACAAAACCTCTGTCCCAAGATAAAGCGTTAGCGGCTTTTTGATACTTCCGGTTTCTCCGATACTATGACTTAATCCAATATAGAGGATACTACCTTGGCGAATTCTATTCAGGCATTCTTGAATCTCCTTGTTCTGCTCATTTTTTAGGACAAACTCACCAATGAATTCTGCATATTTCGTTGAATGCGAAGATACATCTTCCACTAAAAAATAGGTAAGTTCCTGCGAAAGGATTTCATCACTAATCGTATTATTGCCAGTTCTAACAGATATGTATTCAGACAGCTGCTGAATTATGCGTGTTTCGTATTCATCGGCTTCTCTTTTCGTTTTTTCAAATAGCTCATCCGAGCGCAAATCGGCTTTTGAGATAGTGTATATGCCGTCCGTCAGGTTTGCACCAGGCATATTTTTAAGAGCGGTCTTAACAACTGCCTCCGGAATCGAAAAAGAGAAATGACTGTTCAAACAGTTCTTCATTTCAACAGCAGAAAATGAATACAGCGAATCAGAAACAATGATATAGTTGATGAACTCTCTAAGAATCTGATAAGGGCTTTGATATTTCTTCACATCCGACAGGCTTTTCAGCGTAGCAAAAGATGCCATGATCGATGTCCTGTTTGTTTTTTGCAACGTCATCTTTTTTACCTCATTTCAGCCGCTCACACAGCGGCAGATTTTATCTTTTTAGTACATCATGGATTCTTCTTCAACATACGAGCACGCTTCTTCAATAGGCGTACCAATTTCCAGTGGTCAATACGCTTAGGCATTTTTTGATAAATTTCCCGATAATCTACCTTTTCTGGAATCCACCGTCCGTTTTGAGTAATGCTGTGCCCATCAAGCAGATGAAGGAAGAAAGAGGCCTCGATAATCACGGAAATAGAATTGCTTACACCGGAACCAATGTGATTGTGCTGGTACAAATTACGAGGCCCCTGAAAGAAACCCATAAGCATATACCTGATGCCGTCCTGCTCATTGCGCTCCGATTCGTTTTTCAGATCATTGATTGCAATAAGGGGAGCCCTCTTTATTTCACCGGTTTGCTTGTCTATTTCAAAAGAAAGTGCTCTTGTTGCCAAATCGAATCCATGCGAATCCAAGCCCGACTTCTTTTTGAGATAACTCTCCACAGCCACAAAAGCTTCACGTGCTGCCGATTCAAACTCCGATTTATACATGAGTTGTACCGCATCCGATAACGCTGCGTGGATATTGTATACCTCAAAAAATCCTTTGAGCTTCTTTAGGGAATATGGCATTAAGCTGCCGCAACAAGGACAGAATGTAAAATCATAAAAGTCAAACCCATATGTCCCGTCGCTGTATTCCCTAAGTTGCTTTCTTCTGGGAGGAAGAGAACACCCATTAGGACAAGCGTATTCTTTTCTCCTCATTGCGGCTCACCTCATTTTATTCAGCATCACAGGGATTCTCTTTTTGGCGATGCCTTAAGTACAGTTGTCTTTTAGTACAGCCAATAACCACGGACTTTCGTCTGTATACCCTTGCAGTATATCGATGACGTGTTTATCAGTTGTCATCGCAAATACAAATGGTGCAATATGATGCGATGACAATACAGCCTTAAACTCATCACCTTCACGAATTTCTTTGGGCGGAATAGTGTTTTCGTTTAAGTTGTGTGTTTTCCGGGGTGGTGGATTCTTGTATGCCAACCACGCAATTTCGTGAGAGATGGTGCATTCACACCATTGTCCCATTAAGTTTTTGAAAAACACACGAACAATAAGTTTAGCACCGGTATAATAATGATGGCTGGGGTTTGTTCTGAGGCGTTCCCAGTTTTTTTCTGAGGCTTTTCTTAGTTCGCAAATCAACGCCTTGACTTCGGAGGTTTCAAAATGGATATTAATATCCGTCTCCTCTTCTGCTGATAATGCTTGTGTAAAACCTGGGAGTAAAGATGCTGGAAGCAACTTTTTATTCCCGGCAGAATCCTCCGAAAACTGCAATTCAATATCGGCTAACGTATAAACATTAATTGCGGGCGAATCACCAACATTTCTAAGCTTGATTGTAAATCCCAGCTGCATACGGGTATAGTCCGTGGTATCCCAAGCAGATCCGCATGAATCAGTTACATATGGAACAATACACGGTTGCTTATCTATTTTCATTTGTTTCGCAACGAGCTCTGCTGATTCCTTAGCGTAATTTGCTTGACGCTTGGTGTGTCCAACATAAATGATCGTGACAACAACCATAATCAGCGAAGAAAGCAGAGATAGTACTCCTGCATAGTCACTGTTGATGATTTTTATAAATTCCAGCATCTTTTTCACCTCATTTCAACCGTTCACACAACGGCAAGATTTCTTCCAGCTTGGCAACGATTCGTCTTTGCTCAGCAAGGGGTGGGAGTGGGATAAGCAAGGAATCCCATAAACCTCTATTAATAATTGGAGTAGCGGTGCCACCGGCTCGCTCTTTCATACTTGTTGTGAAGTATGCAGATTGCATAACCGCAAAAAGGTATTCACTTAGACAGGCAATCGGCGAAACAACATTAATTTGTTGGTTGAAGGCAACTTCTCGATATGTAATAGCCGCCTTGCCAATAGATCCTCCAATACAAACCTGCATAATGGAACCTGCACAGCATACTCTTGCCACTTCCTTACCGAGTAAAGAAAGCGCCTGATTACTATAGCAAATCTGTCCGTTGAGTATATCGCCGGGGGTAATAAACGGAATATCAATTCCGATATATTCCGGATGCGACTTGGATGGCGTATTTCCTGTTTGAGTGATACCGATTGTGCTCAACCGTACCCACTTCCAACTTTCAGGAATGTCAAACGGAATCTCATCCTCTGCAATTTCAGCCAACGGTTTTTCCTTTTTGATTATGCCTTCTTTGATCAGTCGCTTTTTTTCTTCCTGAATCTGCCGATATAGTTCTTCACCGGTTCCTTCTTCCGATCTTTGATCCACAAGCTTACCTTGGATGGCATATTGCAGAATGGACTTCTTCATATCCTCCGGGAACTTGGCGTTAAACTGTTCCAACTTTTCGTAGGCTGCGGCATAACGGTCAACATACGGAAGAAGTTCTTCGATCTTGGCAACGATGCGCTGTAGCTCGTTTAACGGTGCCAATGGAATCATCAAGTTGGCGATGCTTTTACTATTCAAGGTTTTTCCCTTAATAGCATTTTTACTATCTCCCCATTGGGTGACAATCGGGAGAATGTAGAACAAATAGTCTCTAAAATAATTCTCAGTATCTACATATGGATAAATCGAGATTATCGCCTCGTTATGAACAGCATCAATATCCAATATGGAAGTTCTTCCAACTGTGAGTTTAAAGCTCATAAGCAAGGTTCCTTTAGTTGAGATACCTCCAAATTTTTCTTCCAGTGCTTTTTGAGATACCATTTCTTTTGTGTAACTGATATGGCCATAATCTTTCATATCAGAGATTGAAACCCAATGAATATCATTCTGCCACCAAACGGGTTCAGCTCTTGGTGGAGTTTTGCCCATTGAGCAATCCACCAATTCTCCAAATTTACACCATTTCCAAGAAGATGGAATATCGAAAGGAATTTCTTCCTCCACTATAGGTGTCACGTTTTTGTTCGGTTTCGAGACTTGTTGCATTTTGCAAAAAAGATCCTCGCCTGTACCATCCTCTGGCTTTTGTTCTACGAGCTTGCCTTGCATAGCGTACTTCAGAATACTTGCCTTTAACTGTTGGGGGGTCATTCTGTTACACCTCCCGGCAGCAATGCTTCCAGCTCTGCAAGCACCTTGTCGATTTCGGCATTGAGGGCGGTTCGTCTCTCCTGATACTCTCTGATCGTATCAAGTGGATCGAGAACTTCTTCTTCCTCGTGAGAATAGCCACAAAGGTCAATGTTGCATCCCTGTTCATTCAGCAGATAATCAGCGGTAAACTTCTGTGACTTGAAATATTCTCCGTCGGGAATTACCTCTCTGTTGTTCCACCAAGCGATACAATCATCGAAGTGCTTCAGCTCCATGGGCTTGGTCTTGGAAAAATGCTTTCTGTCAGACGGAATATCCACCCGATAAAACCATGTTTCCGTTGTCGGCTTTGTGTTGTCAAAGAACAGCAGGTTTGTGGTAATCGAGGTATACGGGCTGAACACAGAGCTTGGCAATCTTATTACCGTGTGCAGATTAAACTCGCCAATGAGCTTTTTCTTGATGTTTACCTTGGCGTTGTCCAGACCAAACAGAAAGCCGTCCGGCACGACAACAGCAGCCCTGCCGTTCTTCTTCAATCGGTACAGGATGACCGACATGAACAGATCGGCGGTTTCCGAGCTTGCCAGATCGTCGGGGAAGAAGCCCTGAATGGACTTGTCCTCATGTCCGCCATAAGGAGGGTTCATCAGAATCACATCGAACTTATCATCATCCGTATAGTCCAAAAGATTATGCTTCAGCGAGTTCGTGTGATAGATGTTTGGAACCTCAATGTCATGTAGCAGCATATTGGTTACGCAGAGCAGATACGGGAACGGCTTTTTCTCGACTCCGTAAATGCTGTCATCAAGCTGCTTTTGAGCAGAAGTGTCGGTTACCTGCTTGGATAACTGCCCAAGCCAGGAAGTGATGAAGCCACCTGTACCGCAAGCAAAGTCAGCCATCTTTTCTCCCAGTTTCGGCTTGATCATCTGTGCCATAAACTCGGTGACTGCTCTCGGCGTGTAAAACTCACCGGAGGAACCGGCAGACTGCAATTCACGAAGGATTTCTTCATAAACAAAACCAAAAGCATGGCTTTCTTTTACGTCGTCAAATTCGATTTCATCAATCACATCAATGACCTGACGGAGATAAACACCGTCTTTCATATAGTTGTTGGCATCTTCAAAGGTCGATTTCACGATTGCTTTCTTGATCGGAGTGTCAGGTGCAACCTTGATACCCTCATAGACAATCGTGTCGCCTTCTTTTACATCATTGCCTTTCAGCACCGGGAACAAAGTGTTGTTGACAAAGTTCAGCAGCTTGTCTCCGGTCATAGCATGACCGTTGCTGTCGGCCTTTGCCCAATTTCTCCATCTGAGGTCTTCGGGAATAATGGATTCGTAGTTGTCCTCATTCAGTTCCCAATCGTCTTCTTTGGCATCGTAGACTTTCAGGAAGAGCATCCATACCATCTGCTCAATTCGTTGAGCATCGCCGTTGATACCTGCGTCCATACGCATAATATCACGGATTCTTTTTATAAAACCTGACTGCATCGCCATAATTAACTTACCTCTAATTCATAAATGTTCGCTTCAAGCTCCTTAATAGCAGCCTCATACTGCGCTTTGCCGCCGAACAGCTTAACGATTTTTGCAGGCTTTCCAAAGTCGGCAAAGTCTGCAAGAGAAAGGACCTTAATATCCTCAACCTCAGTGATGCCTTGGTTCATATACTTGTCCAAGAGAATGGAGAGAACTGCCTGCGCTTCGACGGAATACTTACTGAAAAAATCCTTCTTCTTAACGTTGTTCGCCCGCTCTTTTCTCGTCAGCGGCTTCCTGCCGTATGCCACATAGCAGATAAAATCAAAATCATCGACATCAGACATTCCTTGTTCCGCTTTCAGAGCCTTCAAATCAATACCCATTGCCATAAAGGATTGTTCAATCGTTTTCTTCTTGTCGGAGGCTTTCCACTTGTGTATGAAGTCAGAAAGGGACGCATATTCGCCTTTGATATTGGTTCTCGTGTAGTCGATAATATCTTCCTGACGAAGCAGCTTGCCGTTGGCATCATACACAGAAACGGTCTTATTGATAATCTTCACCCTGCACCCGTCTTTATCAACGATAGGCGTTTCAACGGGGTCAACGGTCGGTTCCTCTCCACTGCCGGCGGGTTCACCGCCTTTGGGCTTGTTTCCTCCGCTGCCGTGTTGGAACCCCTCAACCTGTTCTACGGGACCATCCCAATCAGGGTCGCTAAAGAGCCTTGTCACATTTCTAAAGTCCATAACGACAAAGTGTGTCTTACCTTCCTTTTCCCTGATACGGGTCCCTCGCCCGATAATCTGCTTAAAGGTAGTCATGCTCTCAACCGTCTTGTCCAGAACGATCAGCTTTGTCATCTTGCAGTCTGCTCCGGTGGAAAGCAGTTCGGATGTCGTAGCGATAACCGGATAAGGGCTGGACACGGAGATGAAATAGTCAAGTTTGGATTTTCCGTAAACATCAGAACCGGTGATTCTAACACAGTAGTCCGGATTTTCCTTGACCATATCAGCGTTATGGTTGATAAGGGCGATTCTCATGCGCTCGGCATGATCTTCGGAAGCGCAGAACACAATAGTTTTCTGCATCCTGTCGGTGCTTTTCAGATACTCGGTAATCTCCCTTGCAACCTCGTCAATACGGTCTTGGAGAATGATATTGTAATCATAATCCCTATTGTTATAGATTCGGTCTTCGAGCACATTGCCGTATATATCGGTTTGCCCTTTGTGCGGTCTCCAGCCGTCACCAATGTTAGTTGTGATATTGATAACCTTGAAAGGAGCAAGAAATCCATCCTCGATACCCTGTTTCAAGCTATAAGTATAGACAGGCTTTCCAAAATAATCGATATTCGATACCTTTTCGCTCTCTTTTGGAGTAGCGGTCATACCGATTTGGGTTGCAGAAGAAAAATACTCCAAAGCTTTACGCCAGTTGCTGTCCTCCTTGGCACTTCCACGATGACACTCGTCTACGATAATTAGGTCAAAGTATTCTGCGGGAATCTGTTTGAAGTGTTCTTCATCATTCTGCCCGACCATCTGATGATAGAGGGCAAAGTTTACTTCACGGGATGCGATCTTGCTCAAACACGCCTTGTCGGAAAAGTCCACTTTATAAATGGTCTTTTCAAGCGGTGCAAAATCCTGTAAAATGCTCTGGTCAACAAGAATATTTCTGTCAGCCAGATACAGGATTCTCTTTTTAAGGTCAGAGCGGAGCAGGCGATAGACAATTTGAAAAGCGGTGTATGTTTTGCCTGTGCCGGTAGCCATAACGAGCAACAATCTTTGCTGTCCTCTGGCGATTGCTTCAACGGTCCTGTTTACTGCGTTTCGCTGATAGTATCGTGGAGGGTACGTGCTTTGAGAAGAATAGTACGGCTGCGAGACAATTTTCTTTTCCATATCGGAAATGCCCTTGCCGCTGTGCAACTCAGCGTAATATCTCGCCACAAGCATCTCTTGAGTTGGAAATTCCTCCAATGCAATTTGCTGCTCTTGTCCGGTCAAGAAGTCATGCTCATAGAAAGCATCTCCGTTTGAGGAATATGCGAACGGGATATCCATCATCTGTGCATATGTCATCGCCTGCTGCAAGCCGTGAGATACAGAATGATTATTATCCTTTGCTTCAACTACGGCAATTGGCTTCCCATCGTTGAGATAAAGCATATAGTCGGCAAATTTCGGCTTACTGCGAGCCACAATATTGCCGCTGATGTTGATTCTGCCATCAGTAATCTTGGTCTCCATTGTTATGTGACCTTTCCAACCATTCAGAATGACCGGAGTGATATAATTCAATTTGATGTCTTCTTCAGACATCTGTTTCTTGCCCAATATGGTCATATCAAAACCTCCTAATCAAATTCTTTAGTGTTGGTTAGTCACGAACCGTTTCGAGAATATCTTCAATCCGACAATCCATTGCCTCGCAAATACGAAGCAGAACATCTGTGGTAATGTTGTCTCCCTTGCCAAGCTTTGCAAGGGACGCAGAACTGATGCCGGCTTTTTCTTTCAAATCACTCTTTTTCATATTTTTATCAATAAGCATCTTCCAGAGCTTGTTATAGCTGATGCGCATATTGGGAAGTCCCCCTTATCAAAATACATAGTCACATTATAGCACACATTTGTGAAGATTGCCACCAGATTCGCAAATTGAAAATCTGTAAACGTAAATGATTTTTTGCATTTACAAATCAGATGTTTATATGCCATGTGCAATGCGCGTTCTACGCCTGCAACATATTTTGGATATTGAAGATATACCGGCGTGGCGATGCTTCTATGTGTTGTTGCGGTCAAAACATTCCGATTATTGGTAAGCCCTGTTCTCATGCAAGCTCCTTTCCGCGTCTCTGTTACGCAATAGGGGTGTTTTTCGGCTGTTTTCTCCGGCTCATGACTTGGGAAAAACGGAGATTTTTAAACAGGAACGCGCCAGACGATGCCCACCCCGTCCAACGCGCTCCCGTTGGCTATTTTCAGATTTTTACGGCTCTACACCACAACTGCTCACAACTCCATTCCGTGACTTTTTCGGCGCGGCATATCACGGCTTCCGGACTGCTCCGGCTTCTCCGGCTCGGCATGGAGAATGAATTGTATGAATTCCTTGACCTTGCGGGGCGCTCGTTTGAGTGCCGCCATGAAATCCTTTGTCTGCTCTTGCAGCTTTTCGTATTTCCGTTTCCATACGCTTACATCGCGTTTGAGCGTTTCCACTTTATTCTTCAAATCTCCGATCAGCCCGCGAGAAGCGACTCCCTCCTTGGCAAACTCCTTGAGAAACTGCGCGTCCTGCGGTGTCATGGAGATATTGCCGGAGATGGTCTTTTTCCCAATGCTGTCGATTTCGTGGAAGGAAGCTGCCGCGCCCTTTTGCTCCCTGATCTTCTCGTTGTATTTTTCAAGCGTCTGCTTCCTCCTGTCAATCTTATCCTCAATCGATTCCAGTCGCGCCTGTTCCTGCTGCACCTTGAACTGCGTCACGGTTAAGTGTTCCTCCGAGCTGCCGCGTTCGCCTCGCTCCACATCGTCGTACCCGGCGTCGCGCATATACCGGAAGAAATCATCCTGCAAAACGCTGTAGGATTTTTTGAGAACAGGCTTGCCCTTGGCGCTCAGAATCGGTGTACCGTTCTCGTCCAGTGCGGGCTTGGAAGCCCACTTCTTACTCATGCTGACCTGCTGGATTATCTCCTTGACCGTGCCGCGAAGCGATTCGTCCTTGCAGCGTTTCGTCCATAGAATCTGTTTTTCCACGACGGGAAGGTAGACCACATGAAGGTGGTAGTGGTACACGTCCTGCCCCAGCGCGTCAGACATGGCGCGATTGCGCTCGTCGGCGTGCATGACCGCAGACAGAATATATTGCTCGCCGCCTACGATTTCTATTGCGGATTTGTATGCGTCGGCGTAAAACTGTTTTGCAAACTCATAGCCGCCGTGGTTGAAGAAGTACGCGGAATTAACGTCGAAGATCAGCTCTCCGAATTTCTCGGCATCCGCTTTCAGACCGCGAGTGGAAATCACGCCGTCGGAGCGCATCTGCTCGAACATCTCCTTATACCCGGCGGTTGGTGTTTTGAAATGGACGTTGTATGGCGTCCGTTCGGGAATGATGTCCTGATTGACATACGACGATTTTTCGCGCTCGTTGTGTGCTTGTGCGTTGTCGATGTCTGTATCTTTCATTCTTGCGTTTCTTGCGTTGGTACGGTGAATACCGTCGCCTCTTGCCATAGGCAGTTTACCTCCTGATTTCAGATTGTGCAGGACGGGGCAGCTTTCGGGGAGGCACTTCTGCGGAAGTGTAATAACCCACTATGATACTTTCATCCTGCGGCTGCAAAGTATCGTGGGCTCTCCGAGGGGGTATGCGGCATCTGCGGATGCCTCTGCCGGTTTTACGGCTTGCAGTGTCTATACAAACCGCAAAAACCGGCGTGGACAGAAGATTATTTGCAGACAGCTCCTGCGCATAATCTTCTGCCCACATCCATCTCAAACTCTGCGGATTTTTCGATGGGGACGGTGGTGCGATACCAGAGTGCAACTCTGTGCAGGAAATGCAATAAATGCAGATAATTGCGGTTTCATGCGGCGGGGTTCACAATGATTTTCACATCGGCTGGTCTGCCTACCGACTGGCGTTCCGGTTCTTCCAGCCGAATGTATCCATGTCCCTCCAGCAGTTCCAGCGTCGGAAAAATCTCCTCCGTTTTCTTGAAAAACTTTCCCCGGCACATCTGAAAAAGCTCAGAACGCTTGATCACCGATACATTCTTCTTTTTCAGCTTTGCCAAGACAAATTTGGCTTTCTGGATGGTTAAGTCAGTGCCCATCATGGAATAGGCGTAGGTGGAATGAGCCAGAAAATATTTTCCGATCT
>ERZ506979.1197-NODE-1197-length-12087-cov-30.184757_pt1 | contig 12087 bp, 8 predicted proteins | sample MGYA00512887_ERZ506979 | MGnify/ENA metagenome assembly ERZ506979 | reverse complement strand
GCCGCGTGGGATGGCGGCATGGCTCATGGGTTGTGAATGGCGTACAGAGTTTCCTGTGGCGAAAAGGGAACAGCGCGGAGGCCGGTGCTATTGACCGTCCGCCGCGCTGTCCTTTGCTTTTTGGGGGAGCAGATGACAGTGTAGGAGTATATCCGGCATCTGCTCGTTGCGGGTAAAGAGATATCTGCTGCCAATAGAATCATTCGTGTGAATACAGAAGGGAGAGAACGCTTTCTGCTTTCGAGCATGATCGAAAGCACAGCACCGCAGAACTTCTGTCATCTTCCCAAGCCGTGCGCAGCGCAAAGGGCTTCGTGATAAACTGAATGTCTGGCAGCATTAGAAAGGTTACGGGGCAAGTCACCGTTAGGTCTGCTGTCAATTGGATCGTTCTGATAAGCAGGACCCGATCTCCTTTCTTAGCCCGCTCTGAAGGTTTTCCATGAAATAGCTTATGCAGATCCATCTCGCTTGCCGCGAGGTGATAGCATTTCAGCGGGTGCATACGTCATCCCTAATTACTTGCTGTGAGCACGGTACAGAAAAGTCACGATTTGTGCGCGGGTGCAGCCCTCATCAGGACTGAAGGTGGATAGCGTTGTCCCGATCGTGATCTTATGTTTGACCGCCCACAGCACAGCGTCGATATAGTAGGCGTCCGCGGCTACATCGGTAAAGGGATTGGCCGTTTTTGCAGAGGGAGAATTGGCTGCTCTCCACAAGAAGGTCACAATATGTGCGCGGGAGCAGGTCAGCTCGGGGCTGAAGGTCGTTGCGCTCGTGCCAACGGTAATACCGTTCTCCACAGCCCACAGGACGGCCTCGTAATAGTAGCTGCCATCCAGCACATCCTCAAAGGGCATTGCTTCTGTTTTTGGTGTGGGGCTTCCGGCAACTCTCCACAGGAACGTCACAGCCTGCGCACGGGTACAAATGCCATCCGGCGTGAAGTAATTATTACCCGTGCCGGTGGTGATTCCATTTTTAACCGCCCAGTCGACCGCTTCCTCATAGTAGCTGCCCTCCGCTACATCGACGAATACTCCGGTCTGGGGGTTGCCGTTTGCCTTCATAAAGACTACCTCGATGGTGTGATCCTTCGTGACATTCTTGAAGGTGTAGGACTTCACAGAGCCCACGCTCTTACCATCCACCAGCACCTTGGCTACGGCGTAGCCCTTGTCCGGGGTGATGGTGAAGGTCTGATCCCATCCGTGACGGACGGAGGTCCAGCCGGAGGGAGAGATAGAGCCGTTCAAGCCGGAGATCGCCCTGATGGTGTGGTAGGTGTAGCCGCCACCGCCGCCACTGCTGCCACCGCCGCCGATGTAGGTCCAGTGGGCGTACACAGTGGTGTTTTCATAGAATACAGTAGCGGTCGTGATCTTTGTGCCGCCGCTTGCCGCGGTGTACCAGCCGTCAAAGCTGTATCTGCCGCTGCGGGTTGCGGTGGGCAGAGAGGTCAGCTTCTGATTGGTGGTTCTCATACTGCCGACAGAGGGTGTGCCGTCGTTGCCGTTAAAGGTGATGGTGAACTCGGTGGGGACTGGTGTGTCGGTCTCATGCTTGTCGCACGTCACCCAAATGGCCATCTGCTTAACTTCCTCTGCGGGCTTCCACATCTTTGTGGAGCTGTCGTACTTCACTACGAACTTCAGACCATCGGTGGTCTGCGCGGAGAGCACCTTGTGCATGATGCCCGTGTCGCCACTGAACTGGTTGCAGTACACGGAGGGAATAAGGGTAATGGTGCTTTCGTACACCTTATCCGCATTGAGCGTGGGAGCTGTTGAGGTAAAGCCGCCGCCAATCAGGCCGTAATACTTGCCGGACTGCTGACCGGTCGGAACATTGTTGCAGAGCACGGCGACGATCTGATCACCCAGACCGCTGATGTTGTCGGCCATGGGATACATGGGCATTTCCGGGGTCGGGGTCTCATGCTTGTCGCACGTCACCCAAATGGCCATCTGCTTAACTTCCTCTGCGGGCTTCCACATCTTTGTGGAGCTGTCGTACTTCACTACGAACTTCAGACCATCGGTGGTCTGCGCGGAGAGCACCTTGTGCATGATGCCCGTGTCGCCACTGAACTGGTTGCAGTACACGGAGGGAATAAGGGTAATGGTGCTTTCGTACACCTTATCCGCATTGAGCGTGGGAGCTGTTGAGGTAAAGCCGCCGCCAATCAGGCCGTAATACTTGCCGGACTGCTGACCGGTCGGAACATTGTTGCAGAGCACGGCGACAATCTGATCACCCAGACCGCTGACATTCTCCTCCGTGGGATACGGCGGAGTCTGCGGATGCTGGCCGTCACATTTCACCAAAATGATAACATTCGGAAAAGTGCCATCCAGCTCCCACTTGTGGTTGACATACTTCAGGGTGAAGGTCGTTACGAGGTTTCCCCCCAAATCTGCAATTTCGTGCGTTTTTTTGGTGTCCGCATCGTACTTGGCCTTGTAAGCGGACAAATTGAGCTGGACGATGGCCTTCCAAACACCATTTTCCATGTAGGGCTTCTTGCTCAGGTCGAAGCCACCGGGAATCCTCCCGTATTCCTTACTGCTGTTGGTTGTAGTACACTTGACGGTGACAAGGGTGGGAATTTCGAGATCCTTAAGATCATCTTCCGTAATCTCCGTAATTTCATTGACGATGGAGAAGTTCTTGGAGGCCATGCCCTTGTAGTTGCCATTGCCGGTGATGGTCACCGTGCCGCCCTGCTCCGGCGAAGTGTTGGTATCGTAGCTGTAGGTGAAGTCCGTGCCCTCCATCAGAACCATGTCGCCGTGCTTAATCTCAGGCTTGGGATGGATAGACTGCCCCGTATAGAGCTGCGGAGGGATGTCGGCAATCATGCCGGCGGTCAGGGGCTTGGGCGTGATCTCGGCAGTGTAGTAGTGGGTGATGTTCATCAAATAGTCCGGGTGGACAAACTTGACGCCTACCCTCAGAGTGCCCGCATCCTTGATCTTTGGTATGCTGTTGCCGTAGCTGGCTCCCTCATCTGTGGTGTAGCCCGCGATGGTCCAGCCGGGGGGCAGCTTAGTGGTCTCCACAATGACCGCCTCGTGCTCCTTGCCGTTATATTCCCCTTCGTAGGCACTTGCAACAGCGCGAAGCTTGTCCTTCAACTCACTCGAGATGGCAAGATGCATCGTGGTAACGGTAAGAGGTGCGCTGTTTGCGCTGGGCTTGTGGGTGGCTGTTTCCTTCACACGGGCGATGATGGTGTATTCCGTGCCGGGACTCAGGTCTTTGAAAAGGCAGCTGCCCTGCCAGTTTGCCCCATTGTCTATGGAATACTCCCAGGCACGGTTTTCTGTTACTAAAATCCTCGTATCCGTCTTGGCACGCAGGTTGATGACAGGCGCGGCGGGGCCGTCCGCCTTCTCGACGGGTCCCACGGTTGCCTCGATCGTGCCGGTTTCCGTGCTGCTGCTCACCACGCAGGTGATCTTCTTGCTGATGTCCGCCTGCACCGGTGTATAGGTCTCGCCCGTGCCGATGGGGTCTGTCTTGCCTTCGCGGTACCACTGGTAGGTCAGGGTGCCGGTGTTGTTGCTGTCGGTCACATTGGCGGTGAGGGTCTCGTTGAACTTCGGCGCACCGATGATGTTCACCGTGCCGGTAAGCGCGTCGGATGCATTCTCCCAGTTGATTTGGAGGGTGCAAGGCAGTATCAATTTTCCCGTCACTGCTGGATCACCATACGTCGCCTGTCTTTCACCGCAGTCGTAGGTATAGGTCACAGTAGTGGCGTTCGCGTCGACTTTCAGAGTATTGCCGGAAACCGTGCCATTCGTCCATCCGCTGGCTTTGCTCACATCAAAGCCCGTCAGCTGGGAGAGATCAAAGGTACTCGTTGCGGTGGAAACTGTGATGGGGTAAGGTTTGTTATTAAATTCTACTTCCATGGTGGAGCCGCTATCCCCTAAGTTCATGGAGGTAAGAGGGTTAGTATATACCCACAACTCCTGTAGAGTACTATTCTTGCTGGTATCCAAGGTGATCAGTTGGTTACCGAAGAGCCGAAGAATCCTCAGGCTTGTATTTTTGCTGACATCTATGGTGGAAAAGTTGTTTCCGCAGAAATAGAGCTCTTCCAAATTCGTATTATTGGTAAGATCCAAAGAACTCAACTTACCGTTAAAGAAGCCGAAGTATTTTAGGCTTGTGTTCTTGCTGAGATCTAAGGTTGTAAATTCATTTCCTCCACAATCAAGCTTTTCCAGCGCAGTGTTATTGGTAAGATCCAAAGCAGTCAAAGCATTATCTCTACAGGAGAGCTGTTTCAGTTCTGTGTTTCTGCTGACATTCAGACTGGTTAAAGTTGAGACTTCATTACACTCGAGGAATACCAGCTTCGTGTTATGAGAGGTATCCAAGGAGGTCAAATTAGTGTTGCTGCACAAGAGAGATACCAATGCGGTGTTTTTGCTGAGGTCCAGCGTGGTCAGCTTTTCATTATCCTGAACATTCAGCCTCTCCAGATTGGTGAAATGTTCAACGCCTGTAAGAGATGAAATGTCCCTATGAGCAGGACGGATGTCCTTCACCGCGGCGATCTCGTCCGCAGAAAGGGTGTCACTCTTGTCTTTATCAAATTCATCCTTGACATACTGCCGGAAGTTAGCGTCCGGGAAGTTCGTTTCGTTAATATCCACATCGCCGGCGGCAAAGGCGGCGGTGGGCAGCAGCGTCAGCACCATGCAGCAGAGCAGCAGGATGCTGAGAAGTCTTTTTCTCATGGTCTTGTTCCTCCGTTTTCTTTCTAATCGGTTAATATGGTCGCTGCAATTCTTCTGTTCCTTAACTCGTCTCCTACGCCCACCCCCTTTTTCCTGCGGTACACTTCCACAGCAACAGAATGGCGATTCTGTTGCATCACCGTGTCCACTGCCAACAGCGTAGACCCTAAACGGCGGAACAGAGGGTAAAAGTAGCGCACAAAATCAGGCCGGGAGAGAAGTTTTTTTCATCCGGCCTTGTTGCCGTTATCGTTTTTTGACTTTTTTCGCTGGATTTTTCAAGTTTTGCTTGCTAATGATACTGGGTCTCTGTTATGATGTAGATGTAATATGGGGTTGCTACAACTATTCCGCAACAGAATCGCCATTATGTGAGCAGTGTTCGGCTGACGCGCTCCAGCAGCTTCATGTGCTGCCGTCCGGTTTCCATGGTGTAGATGCGCGTGGTGTTCACGCTGGCGTGGCCGAGGATGTCCGCAAGCCGCAGAAGGTCCTTTTCCACGCTGTAAAAAACGCGGGCGAACAGATGCCGCAGAGAATGGGGAAAGACCTTGCGCGGGTCCACCCCCGCCCGCTCACACAGGGCTTTCATGCGCCGCCAGACCGTGCTGCGGTCCAGCGGCGTTTTGTTTTTCGAGAGGAACACGCTGCCGGTGGTGACGCCGGCCTTTTTCATATAGCCCAGCAGGAGCTTTCGCAGCGCGGCGGGAATGAGGATCACGCGGGTTTTCCCCTTGTTGCGGACGGCGGCGCGGCCCTCCCGCACTGCCTCGGCGGTGATGTGCCGCAGCTCAGAGACGCGGATGCCCGTGCCGCAGATGGTCTGCATGACAACGCCGATCTGCGCCCCGCCCGCGGCGCGGACAAGGCGGGCGTATTCCTCGCGGGAGAGCTCCCGATCCTCGCTCCCGAACAGCGTCCGCTGGACGCGCAGGGGCTTCACGCGGCAGCCGGCGCGGCCGGAAAAGGACAGGTAGCTGTTGATCCCCGCCAGCATGGAATTGACGCTGGCGGCCTCGTATCGCTCTGTCAGTCCTTCCTTGTAGCAGACGGTCAGCTCCTTGGTGGGCTTGCGCCCGTCCAGCCAGCACAGGAAGGCGCGGGCGTCGCGCAGATACTTTTCTATCGTGGCGGGACTTTTCTCGTTTTCGCGCAGGTGCTTTTCAAAGGCTTGCAGTTCGTTCATGAAATCATCCTCCGTATCATAGCTTTAGGGTTATTGTATGATATGGAGGCGTTCTTTACACGCCACACCTGTCTTTTCTCCAGCTTCGCTCTTCCCGGAAGATCTCACGCCGTGCTGGCTGTTTTCTTTGATTATGGCATCGGTGGCCTCGGTGCGGTTTTCATGTTGTTCATCGAGTGGAAAAGCGGGATTCTGAGAATACGACAAAGCCCCGCCGGAATTGCTCCGGCGAGGCGTTGCCTTTGACCACATAAAATGCCACAGACAGGTGTGGAACCCATGGGGGATGCGGGTCACAAGATGTTAGGAAAGGAATTAAAATCGAGAGGAAACCGCTAAAAAAGGCTAAAAAGTGTAGGATCAATTCCTGGGTACTTGCGTGATATTGCATATAAATTTGCGGGAGAAACCTGGAAACATCTTTCGTAGTAAACGGTACACCCAATAACCGCATATTGCCCCAAGTGTGTTCAAAATAATATCGTCAACAGCGGTGTTGCGCATAATGAAATACTGTGCAAACTCTATAAAAGTTGACATTCCAAAACCGATGATTGCAGATCGTTTCAATGTGGCATTTCGGAATAAAAGGGCGGAAAAAAATCCAATTGGGATAAACATAGCCAAATTGCCAAAGAAGTTAATGAGCGTCACAAAAAAGTACACGGGACTTTTCAATAAATCCTCATAATAATCTTTGAATACAGAGAATGGAACTACGCTTAAACTGGATTTCCAAGCAGGGCGGTCAATTAGAATGCGGATATTTCCCCAAATACCAGGAGAATCTTCCCAAATATATGTAGGCCATAATGTCAGAGCCAAGATACCGAAAATAGATACAACAAATAGAATTAAGCCAATCTCGCGTTGCCATCCAGAGTGCAGATTCATGGCCTTTAGTGCCCTCATGCGGTATGGCATAAAGCACAGAAAGACAACTACTGCCGGAAGTGAAATAATTAATATTCTACTCACATATTGTATCAAACTTGTCATGTTCCATCCCCCATAATTCCCCGGTAGGGGATGCCCTGTTTAGGACACCCCCTACCGCTTTTATGCTTATTTGCCGATATTGACCGTTCCATCTTATACGCTGTTTCCAATTTACCGGCTCACATTCAGATCATTGCCGCTCTGCCTGTTGGATGATCTCACCGCTCGAATCATACTGAACAACATCCAAACAAGTGACACTTATTCCATCCGAAGTATCGTCGCTTTTGGGGAAGTATATCCGAAAGTTGTTGTGTTCTTGATAGGTTTCCAAAATGTCTGAGACTTCGGTAGAATCCGTAGCAACAGAGATGGTGTCACCTTGGTTGATTTCGTCCTTGTAGCTTTCAAGGGCTTCAACTAAGAAAAGGTTATCTTCATTCTCCACCATTGCAATTACTTTGACTTTGAGGGAAAGCAAGTGCAAACCTTGCTCCTGTTTGCCGGCTTGGTCATTAGAATTACCTGAGCATCCAACGGTTACTAAGAACAGTGCTGATAACATTAATGTACACATGATGGGGAAGAAATGTTTTTTCAAAGGGATGACCTCCTTTATTCGCTTATACCCTGTAAACGAATAAAGGAGGTCATTTTGGACAGTTGGATTCGGTTTTTTTAGAATTATTTTTTTGGACACCTTCTGCCATTTTTATCATAGTAGACTCGGGAATGTCTGCCATAATATAAAAAACGAGATCATTTTCTGCTGATGACCAGACAAGCATATTGGAGGATGCTTCTCCGTCGGCTTGATAGAAATCTGCGCAGATATCTCCGACTTGAGTCGACTGAACCTCCGTATAGTCGGATGTAACAAACAGGCTTGCTGCATCATCACCCTTCAAACAGGAAAATATAATACGCTGTCCTGAATCATCGGTATAGGTTAGATATGTGCCGCCGTCAAGGTTCTGCTCTTTTTGTAGAGAGAACCCTTCAGGCAACCATGTCAATTCATAATCTGCAGATTCATTTTCTTGAGATGCCTCACCAGTAAATCTGTACTCAACAAAAGCCTCGTACTGCTCTCGCATCCATGCAAAAAAAGCAGTTCGTGCTTCAGCATTCGCAGTCAGCCATGTACCGCTGGCAAGAGCTGCCGCAAGAACGAAACAGGCTGCATATCGGGGCAGTTTATAAATCACAGGATGTTTTACCATACGGAAGGATCGGCACATTTTTCTTTGAAACAATGGAGAAAACTTATGCTCACATTTTGCCGGAGCAGGAAGCCAATCCCTGATTGCCTGGTCTGCTTCAGTTGCTGCATTTTTTATCATTTCCTCGCTTATCACAGGATTCCCTCCTCTTCACACATTTTTTTCAATCTGCTTTTGGCCCGTTGATCCAATTTAATTGCGGTCGGCAACGACAGCCCCAACACCTTTGCGATTTCTCTAACAGTGTACCCATGATGATAACGCAGCAAAATCATTTCTCGATACCTTGCAGGCAATTTCAAAATACATTTTGTCAAATCGTTATCCCCTTCATAATGAGCATTTGTGCCTTGAATTTCCTCGATCAGTTCGACAGAAGGGTGTTTTTGTAACCGCCTATACTGATCTATTGCTTGGTGTTCAACTATTGTAACGACATAGCTATGCGTTTTTGGACACACTGGATCAGTAATTTTTTTAATATTCTCTGCTATCTTTACAAAAGCGTGATGGACAGCGTCCTCGGCATCTTGCTCGTTATGTAAAATTTCGTAGGCCACATGATACATGAGACCACGGTACTCCAGATATATCTGCTCCAATATTGACTTCTCCTCTGGAGATCCCAGCATCTGTAAATAAATCAACATAGTTTGAGCTCCCAGTTATAGCTGTTTTTATTATACCATGTGGTACTCTCTTGCAACAAGTAGAAAGATTTGAAATATACACCGCTTTCTGTGGAGATAAGATATAGCAAAATTACAGCCCTTTATCCGCACCCACAACACCGCCCTCAAGAACAGGCTGACCGCCTACGCCTCAGCTTACCCCGGCGAGTGCCGCCAGACCGACGCAGACCCGGACACGGGCTGCATGGAGTTTGAAGTCCGCAAGGGGCGCTTCTCCTTTCGGCTGACCGCCCCATACAGCGAGGAACGCCGGAAAGCTGCAAGCAAAGCGGCGAAGAAAAACAGCGTAAACGGCATGGGTAGAAGCGTTCACAAAAATCTGCTATAATTTTTGAAAAAACCACGCGCAACCTGTAGTTTTTCGCCCTAAAACCGTACTTATATAGTGGAGCCGGAAAGGAGGCGGTGCGGATGATGGAAGATACAAGAATCATTGAGTTGTTTTTTGAGCGTGACCAGCAGGCAATCCAAGAGCTGGATACGAAATATGGCAAGGTATGTCACAAGCTCTCATACAACATCGTAAATAACAGATATGATGCGGAGGAATGCGTCAACGACGCTTATTTAGGCGCATGGAACACAATACCACCGACAAAGCCGCAATCCTTGCAGGCGTATATCTGCAAAATCGTTCGGAACATTTCATTGAGGCTCCTTTACCGAAACGAGGCTGCAAAGCGGAAAAGCGTCTGTGAAGTTGCCATGCAGGAGATGGAAGCCTATCTGCCCGCCCAAAACACGGTGGAATCGGAAATTGAAGCAAAGGAGTTAGCCGCCATCATCGACGCTTTTCTTGATACGCTAAGTGTGGAGAATCGCATCATTTTCATGCGCCGCTATGCTTATTTTGATACCTATGCAGAGATAGCAAACCGTGTAGGTTTATCCGAAAAAAACGTATCTGTCCGACTTGCCCGTATCCGCCGGAAGATGAAGAAACACTTGATGGAAAGGAAGGTATTCGTATGAACACAAGACGATTTTTTGAAGCGATGAACGAGGTCTCTGACAAATATTATGAGGAAGCCGCAAACTATGCGAGCAAGCGAAAATCACACAGTTGGTTGAAAGGCGGCTATATGGCTGCCTGCCTTGTTGTCATGCTTGCCGTTGCAATCTATGTTTTGCCAAACTTTCTGGGTCAGCATGGCATCACAAGCCCCAACAATCCGAACGGCACCGTTGTTGATGACCCGACCAATCCGGGCAGTTCCGTTGTTGACAAGACTGCGAACGTTATCAATGTGAATGAGGTTGCAGAGCTGCCGCAGATGCTGCTTCCCAATTTGAGCGAAGATACGCTCATCAGAAAAAGCAGCGAGGAAATGTTTGAATACTACGGAATCGACCTTGCTGACCGTTTGACCGCCATCGGAACATTTACGGAGCAGGGAGAGTTGCACCCGCACGGTTTTTACTTTGACGGTACATTCGATTTGAACTGGTTTGCCTATGCGTCGGAGGACGGAACGCAGGAGGTTCTTATTTGCATCGGCAAGAATACCCGCGCCGGAGAATACCTGAACAGTTGGTATCAGAGCGGCGCATCAAAATCCAAAATTGATGGAACGGAGATGTACCTCTGCCGCTACAAGGACACGTCCGAAACCTGCTACTACGCTGTTTTTGAACTGAACGGCTGTGAGCTGTATGTTGAATCCTTTACCGCCGATGAATCGGGCTTTGTCTCTATGCTGAAAGCTATTGCGGCAGATTAGGAATTGAAAAGTTCGCGCTTTGCATGGTACAATCATATTAGATAAGTTTATCCGCACAAAGCAAAAGATGATGATATGCCCGAAAGGAGGAAGCCTTTTATGAAACGACTGCCAATTATTGTGCTGACGCTTGCGCTCTGCCTGCTGACAGCGGGCTGCGGCGCAAAGCCAAACGAGCCAGCCGACGGGGACTCTGCAAAAGCGGGGATCGTCGAGCGGATGGCAACGGTAAAAGCAGAGGAAATCAAATATATCTTATCATTCTTTTCTCGTGAGCATGTAAGCACCGAAGACATGGCCTCCGTCCTAAATGCCGCAGCGGAACACCATAGCGAGCAGCCCGGTCAAGGCTTGGACCATTATATGATGGAGATATACCTCTCCGGGGGGCCGGACGCATATAACTCATCTGACGAACACTTCGTTTTCTTTGCCGGATTGGATGAAAACCATATAAACGGCATTTATTTCAACGGAAAAGGAGACAGCCATCGCATGAGCTTTGAGGACGAAACGCTCTACTGGCTGATCCGCAACGGTTACCGCACCGAAGTACAGGTAGACAAAGACGCTTATGAATACCATCAGGCCATTCTTGACCAGCGGGCGCAGCGATTGGTTTCGCATTGCGCCTCTCCATCCCAAACGGATATCCTCACCGGCTATGAGGTTGTGCAGTTTTATCAAAAAGAAGTCCTTACGGATGAAAGCGGCAGCTACACGGTCTATTGCTGGGAACCCGCGTTTCTGACGGCTTCTCCCGATGATATTCCGTGGGCGGGCGGAATGTATCTCGATGCGGACGGCAGGCTCTGCGCCTATGAGCAGTACACCTATTTTGTGACAAAAGGTGAATCCGGAGACTTCCCACCCTACCGTTTCCTGTTCTGGGATTTGTATAACGGAGAAACCGAAGAAGCGGGAAAAGAGCACGCTTTGCAGCGTATCCGGCAGGCGTTTGAACCGGCGATTCAGGCGCATTGGGCGGAGGAGGTGTTGGCCGGCCTTTCCGATTACCACGAGGTTTCCGTCAGTACAGCAGAGCCGCTGGCCAGGGTGCTGCTTTCCTGCGAGTATGCCGTAAAGGACTTCAAGGTGCTGGGAATCGAGGCTTCTATGAGCAGCAGCCTATCGTTTTCCACAGAAGAGCTGTACGCTCTGGACGAGCTGTCACCGGATCGTCCGCTGCTGCTGAATATGACATTCTATGGCCTGCTGCCGAGTTACGGGGTATCCTATGTCGACGACAGCGGCGAAACCCTATACTATTCCATCAATATGAGCGGCAAGGACGGCTCTGTGATTTTAACTGAGTTTTTACCGTACACACAGTGCGGTACAGCCCCGAACGGTCGATAATCAAAAACACCAAAGCGCAATCGACAAAAATCGGTTGCGCTTTTTCATTGCCTTCCCCATACAGCGCAGAACGCCGCAGGGCGGCAAGCGAGGCGGCGAAAAAGTGCGGCGTAAACGATATAGGTAGAAGCGTTCATAAAAATCTGCTATAATTCTTTGAAAAACCTATTGACTGGCACCTTGGGGAATAGCTTATCCTGTATGTGGAGG
>ERZ506979.1196-NODE-1196-length-12101-cov-4.295036_pt1 | contig 12101 bp, 8 predicted proteins | sample MGYA00512887_ERZ506979 | MGnify/ENA metagenome assembly ERZ506979 | reverse complement strand
GTTCTTCACAAAGCCGCTCTTGAACACCGCGCCGATAATGGCCAGAGCCACGTCCTGCGGCCCCACGCCGGGCGCGGGCGTTCCCTCCAGCCACACGGCCACCACCTGGGGCGCGGGCACGTCGTAGGTCTTGCCCAGAAGCTGCTTGACCAGTTCCGGGCCGCCTTCGCCCACGCCCATGACGCCCAGCGCGCCGTAGCGGGTGTGGCTGTCCGAACCCAGAATCATGCCGCCGCACTTGGTCATCATTTCGCGCACGTACTGGTGGATGACCGCCAGATGCGGGGGCACGAAGATGCCGCCGTATTTTTGCGCCGCCGAGAGGCCGAAGAGATGGTCGTCCTCGTTGATGGTGCCGCCCACGGCGCAGAGGCTGTTGTGGCAGTTGGTCAGGGCGTAGGGCACGGGAAATTCCGTGAGGCCGCTGGCCCTGGCGGTCTGGATGATGCCCACGTAGGTGATGTCGTGGGAGGCCAGGGCGTCGAAGCGCAGACGCAGGGTCGCGTCCGTGGCCGGGGCGTTGTTGTGCGCGGCCAGAATGCGGCGGGTCAGGGTGTTCGCGCGCGCGGCGTCCATGTCCATGCCGCGGGCTTTGGCCTCATCGGCGAACAGAATCTGCGCGCCGTCAAGAACGGTGGTCTGGTCGAAAAGCTGGATCATAAAGAAACCTTCTTCAATAGTGTTGACGTGGAAGCTCCGGCGTCAGTCGTTGTGCGCCGCGGCCAGCTTGAGGCCGAAGGCGATGAAGACGACGCCGGTGCAGCGTTGCAGCCACTGTTGGAAACGGGAGCTTTCAAAGGCCTTGCGCACATGGCCCAGCATGTAGGCCAGGGGCACGTACCAGCACAGGCAGAGCGCCGACATGATGCCGCCCAGTTCCAGAAACTGCGGAGCCAGGGGCATGTGCGGGTTCATGAACTGCGGCAAAAAGGTCAGAAAGATCAGCACGGCCTTGGGGTTGAGGATATTGGTCAGCAGACCCTGCTTGAAGGCCCGCCGGAGCAGGGCCCTGGTCGGCCTTGGCACGGGGCGCGCCGCTTCCTCCGGGTTTTCTTCCGCGTCCCGGCCGGGAAGGGGCGCGGTTCTGACCACGGCCTGGCTCTGGCGCAGCGCCTGAACGCCCAGCCAGAACAGATAGGCCGCGCCGATGTATTTCAGGACGCTGAACAGAAAGACCGATTGCGCGATGATGGCGGAGATGCCCAGCATGGCCGCGCTGGTGTGGATGACGATGCCCAGGGCCACGCCGCAGGCCGCCGCCTGGCCCTGCGGCCTGCCGTCCAGCAGCGAAATCTTGGCGATGAGGGCGAAATCCGGCCCGGGCAGCATCACCAGAATGGCGGCCAGAGGCACAAAGAGCAACAGGTTTTCCAGTGAGATCATGGCAGGCCTTCATGGGGAGGGCAAAAGCGCCATCGGCGGTTCAGAGGGCGCGGCCCTCCGAGAACCCCGTTACCTATCCGTTTTTCCGTGGCCGTTCATGCGGGCGATGCTCGTGACCGGCGCTCTGAAAAATAAAAGTTTTGCGGGTAGGGGGCCGGGGGAGGGGCGCTTTTTTCAAAAAGCGCCCCTCCCCCGGAAAGACCCGTCTTACAAATTCGCCCCGATAATATCGCCGAACTCGGCGCAGCCCACCACCCGCGCGCCGCTGACCTGGGCGGCCAGGTCCACGGTGACGGATTTGGCGGCAATGGCCTTGCCCACGGCGGCGCGGATGCGCTCTGCGGCTCTGGGCAGGCCCAGATGTTCCATGAGCAGCGCGCCGCAGAGGATCACGCTGCCGGGATTGGCCTTGTCCTGCCCGGCGATGGTGGGCGCGGTGCCGTGGGTGGCCTCGAAAAAGGCCAGGCTGTCGGACATGTTCACGCCCGGCGCGAGACCCAGCCCGCCCACCTGGGCGGCCAGGGCGTCGGAAATATAGTCGCCGTTGAGGTTGGGCGTGGCCAGTACCTGATACTGCTCGGGCCGCAACAGGGCTTCCTGGAACATGGCGTCGGCAATGCGGTCCTTGACCACCAGGCGGCCGGGCGCGGGTTCCTTTTCCGTGCAGGTCCTGTCGCCGAATTCCTGCGCGGCCACGTCGTAACCCCACTGGCGGAACGCGCCCTCGGTGAATTTCATGATATTGCCCTTGTGGACCAGGGTCAGGCTTTCGCGGCCGTTGTCCAGGGCGTAGCGCAGGGCGCGGCGCACCAGACGCTTGGAACCGGCCTCGGTCATGGGCTTGATGCCCACGGCGGCGGCCTCGCCCACCTTGGTCACGCCCAGCTCGTCGCGCAGAAAGGCGATGAGCTTGCGGGCCTCGGGGGTTCCGGCGGCGAATTCAACGCCCGCGTAAACGTCTTCCGTATTTTCGCGAAAGATGACCATGTCCACCCGTTCGGGGTGCTTGACCGGAGTCTCCAGACCTTCAAAATGGCGCACCGGCCGGATGCATGCGTAGAGATCCAGACCCTGGCGCAGAGCCACGTTCAGGCTGCGGATGCCCGTGCCCACAGGCGTGCCCAGAGGGCCTTTCATGGCGATGTCTGCGCCGCGCAGGGCGTCCAGGCTGGCTTCGGGCAGGGGGGAGCCGGTTTCGGCCACGGCCTTTTCCCCGGCGAGCAGTTCCTGCCAGTCCAGGCGCAGGTCCGATTCCTTGGCCAGGGCCGCGTCAATGACCGGCCGCGCTGCCCGCCAGATTTCCGGTCCGATGCCGTCGCCTTCGATCCAGTAGATTTTTTTGCGCATGATGCTTGTCCCGAGTTGCGTGTTCCGTGGAAAATGGAAGGCCGTCCCGCCGGACACGGCGGGACGGCCTTCCGGGCTAATCGTTGTCGCCGTCCGCCTCTTCCTGCTCTTCCTGCGAACCCACTTCCTGTTGCAGGGCGCGGGCGCGCCTGAGCAGTTCCTCCAGCTGGATGTCGCCGCTGACCACGCCCACGATGCGGTCATTTTCGTCGGTCACGGCGCAGGACACCGTGATGACCAGCTTGCCGGTGAAGTGCGACTGATAAACGTCCATGATATGCAGGTCGCCGGTTTTCATGGGCATCTTGAACCATTCGCGCTGCGAAAAGTCGTAGCCCACGGGCAGGGCTTCGTAAACTTCCCTGTATTCCGGGTCCGTGACGGCCGAGCAGCGCATCTTGCCCTGGGCGTCCGCAAGGCAGCAGAACTGGATGAAGGGGTACTCGCGCACGAATTCATCCAGCCGGGCGCAGGCCTGCTCGCTGAGGTCGGCCAGACCGGCGCTGCGGGACAGGCGCACGATGATGTGCGCGGCCAGATCTCCGGCCAGATGCTTGATCTGGTCGAATTCGGTGGCGAAGAGCTCGGGCATGAAGCGCTGGACCAGGGCTTCCATTTCGTCGTGGGAGAAGCTGGTGGTGCGCCCGGTTTCCTCGTACACGGCCATGATGGCGTCGTAGATCTGCCCCACGGCCGGGTGCTTTTTGGACACCTGCTTGTCGCCCGACAGGTTCAGATTGTTGTTGATCCAGTAGGCCACGCCCGCGCGTCCGGTCTTGTCGGTGATGATGATGGGCACCGGACGGCCCAGCAGATGCCTGGTGTCGAAGATGTTGTAGATCTCCTCGTTCTTGGCCAGGCCGTCGGCATGCACGCCCGCGCTGGTGGCGTTGAAGTCGCGCCCCACAAAGGGATAATTGTACGGGATGCGGTAGTGCAGTTCTTTTTCGAAGAACTGGGCCACTTCGCTCAGAATGGTGGTGTCCGCCGCCGCGTCCTCGCCGGTGAGGGAGATGTACTCCACCAGCAGGGCTTCCAGAGGGGTGTTGCCCGTGCGTTCACCGAAGCCGAACAGCGTGCCGTTGACCGCGCCGCAGCCGTACAGCCAGGCTGTGACGCCGTTGGTCAGCACCTTGTGGAAGTCGTTGTGGCCGTGCCATTCCAGCCACTGGCCGGGCACCCCGGCCTCGTCGGTGAAGGCCCGCACGATGCGCTGCACCGAGCGGGGCAGGGCCGCGCCGGGCCAGGGCACGCCGTAGCCCATGGTGTCGCAGAGGCGGATCTTCACCGGCATGCCGCTCTGGCGCGAGAGTTCCATAAGGCGCTGGGCCAGGGGCAGGCAGAAGCCGTAAATGTCGGCCCTGGTCACGTCCTCGAAGTGGCAGCGCGGAATGATGCCCCATTCCAGGGCCTGGGTGGCCAGATCCAGGTACATGTCCATGGCCTGCTGGCGGGTTTTGCCCAGCTTGAGGAAAATATGGTAGTCGGACACGCTGGTGAGCATGCCGGTTTCATCGAATTCCATGTCCCGCACCAGCTTGAGGTCTTCCTTGGTGGCGCGGATCCAGGCCGTGACCCGGGGGAAGCGGTAGCCGCGCGCCCGGCAGACGTCGATGCACTTGCGGTCTTTGGCCGAGTAGAGGAAAAATTCCGACGCCGTGATCAGCCCGGTTTTGCCGCCCAGACGGTGCAGAAAGTCGAACATCTTGGCCACCTGCTTGACCGTGTAGGGCGGCCTGGCCTGCTGGCCGTCGCGGAAGGTGGTGTCGGTGATGCGCATCTGCTCCGCCGGACGCGGAGCCAGCAGCACTTCGTCGAAAGACGTGCGGCAAATGCTCGTATAGGGGAAAAGTTCACGGTAGAGCTGGGGCTTTTCCGGGTCCTGAAGGCTCAGAACGCGGTTGCCGCCCGGCTGGTGAATGATGCTCATGGGCTGTGTCTCGCTCGTGCGCGCCCCCCGGGGCACGGTAGGGATTAGGACTATAAAAATTTTTTATACCCGCTTCCCGCCTGCCCGTCCAGTGTGGAGCCTGCGCCGGGACGGATTCAAGATGCATCCGCCGCATGCGTCACCGCGTCCGCGGCGGCGCGGGCCACAGCCTCGGCCCCCAGACAGCCCAGCAGGTTTTCCGTCCAGGGACCGGTGGCGGTCGGCGGCGGAGTCTTGGCGGCCAGAACGAAGACGATATCCCCGTCGTAAAGCAGATGCGCGGGCCGGATGGCGCGGGGCAGGCCCGTGGCGGCCATGCGGGCAAGGCGACTCGCCTGGACCTTGTTCAAGGGGATGTTCGTGCCCACCACGGTCAGCACTGTGTTGCTCACGGGCACATCTTCCCCGGCCAGAGCGGACAGCAGCACTTCGCGACCCAAAGGCGCGCCGTCCGCGCCGCGCCCGCCGGCCAGAAAGCGTCCGTCGTCCGGGTCGTGCACATTGCCCAAGGCGTTGACCACCACCAGAGCGGCCGCCTGTACGCCCTGCCGCTCGGCCAGGGCCGAACCCAGACCGGATTTGGCGGAATAGTCCGGTCCGGCGGCGGACATGCCGAAGGCCCTGCCGCAGCGCGCGCCGGTTCCCGCGCCCACCGCGCCGCGCGGCAGGGGCGCGCCCGCTCTCTCCAGGGCGGCGGCCGCCGCCGCGTAACCCATGTCCGCATCGGGCAGGAGGCCGGGCTTGCGGTTCATGTCCAGATCGTAAATCACCGCACCGCTGACGATGGGCACTGTGCCGTGCGGCATGGCGAAGCCCAGACCTCTTTCCCGCAGAAAACGCGTCACGCCGTCGGCGGCCGCCAGACCGAAGGCGCTGCCCCCGGCCAGCAGGATGCCGTGCACGCTGTCCACCAGAGATTCGGGCCGCAGCAGCTCGGTTTCGCGCGAGCCGGGCGCGAAACCGGGCACGGCCAGACCCGGCGTGCAGCCGCCGGGGCAGAGAATGGCGGTGCAGCCGGTGCCGTTGACCGCGTCTGTGGCGTGACCTGCCAGAATGCCGGGAATGGCCGTGAGGGTGTCGTTAACCATATGCTCTCCGGGATTGCGGGGTATTTCCGCAAGGTATTAAAAAACAGGCGGGAAGGCCTGTCAAACCTCTGTCCGTCCCGCCCGCCTCGCGGTGAAATATGAAGAGCGCCGGCAGCCCAGGGGGCAGGTCGCGGGGAAAACTCCGGCCGACACTTCCCGCAGTCGCGGGCTGCAAGACAGAGTTGCGGCCTGCAGGGGAAGGGCGGCAGGTATGGTGAGGCCGGGGGGAGCGGGGAGTCGTTTTGCTGTAATGCGAAAGGCGTCGGGGAGGAATCCCCCGGAGCGCGAAGCTAAGACGGGTGCTCAGGATTCAGAAGCGGCGGAGGGAGACAAACATCTGCTTCATGCTTTCCGCGCCATTGCGGTTATTTTTGTACCATTCGTCTTGTTCACGCGAAAAAACCGCCAATTTTACAAAGTTCCCGCAACGCCGGCCCCTCCATCCATGTTCCCCGCAAGCCGGGGCGGGACTTGCCAGAACGGAAAAAATGCAGGATTCTCCGGTATCGGGCCGCGCGGCGGCCCTGGAACTAAAGGAGCGTTTATGCCGGGTTGTGTGCGCTATCCCGCGCCGGGCTGCATTGTGGAATACATGGAGGGCAATGCCGTCCAGATCGCCATGGTCACCGAAGAAGTGGGGGGCCGCCTGCGTCTTTTGCTGCCCAACCGGCGGGAAACGCGGCTCACGGCGGCGCGCCTGCTGCCCTGGCTCGGGCCGCTGCACACGGCGGACGCCGGTCGGGAAGAGGCGGTGCGCCTGCTGGAAACGCACAAAAAGGCCAGAGAGGATCTGGCCGCCGCCGTGCCGGTCATGGAGGTCTGGGAACTGGCTCAGGGCGAGGTGGCGGCGGCTCCGGCCCAGTGGTTCGCCGAACTCTTCGGCAGCGAGCCGGGCCCGGATCAGGTGGCCGCCTACGGCCGCGCTCTGCTGGCCTGTAAAAGCCATTTCCGTTTTCAACCGCCGGACTTTCAGGTTTTTCCCGCCGAGACGGCGGAAAAACGTCTGGCCGAGCAGAAAGGCCGGGAAGAGCGTGAATCCCTCATCGCGGGCGGCGTGGCTTTTTTCCGTCTGCTCTGGGATGTGGCCTGCAAAAAACGCCCTCTGCCGCCCCCCTCCGCCTCCGGTGCGGAGGGCGCGTCCGAATGGCCCGCGCCGGAAGTGGCGGAGCGCCTCAGGGAATTGCTGCGCGCCCGGATGATCGATCCGGAAAGCCAGGAGCACGAAGCCCTCTGGCGCATGCTGTCCAAAGGCCTGCCCGACGTGCCCCATCTGCCCCTGCAACTGCTGATCGCCTGGGGCGAACTGCCCCCGCATTACAATTTCTGGCTGGACCGGGCCGATTACGCGCCGGGCGACGCCTGGTGGCAGGACTACGCGGCCGAGGTGGAAGCCCTGGAACTGGCGGTGGGAGGCTCCGGCCCGAAAGCGGCGGCGGATCTGCCGCTCTGCGACCTGCCCTTTGTGAGCATCGACAGCGCCAGCACCCGCGACGTGGACGACGCCTTTTTCGTCCAGAGCGAGGGCGCGGGCTTCAGCCTGACCCTGGCCCTGGCCTGCCCGGCCTTGAACTGGCCCTTCGGCGGGCCGCTGGACAAGGCCGTGCTGCACCGGGGCACGAGCATCTATCTGCCGGAAGGCACCTGCCACATGCTGCCCGAGCGTCTGGGCACCCACGTTTTTTCTCTTGTGGCCGGCGAGCCGCGCCCGGCGCTCTGCGTGCGGGTGGCCGTGGACCACGAGGGCCGGGCGGGCGCGTGCGAGGTTTTCGTGGCCAGGGCGCGTCTGGCCGCCAACCTGACCTACAAGGACAGCCAGGCCGTGCTGGACGCGTTTGCCGCGCAAGACCCGGAGATATCCGGCGGCGCGGACGCGACCCCGCCGGACAATCCCGCCGCGCCCCACGCGGAACTGCTGCGTCTGGGCCTGGAACTGGCCCGGCGGCGGCAGACGGCGCGCATCAACGACGGGGCCGTGATCATGGACCGGCCCGATCCGGTGATCCGCCTGGAAGGCGAAGGCGCGGACCTGCGCGTGGAAGTGCTTGCCGACGATCCGTCCCCGGACGCCCAGATGCTGGTGGCGGAAATGATGATCCTGGCCAGCGCGGCCGTGGCCCAATGGGCGCGGGAGCGCGGTCTGGCCATGCTCCACCGGACGCAGGATGTGGCTCTGCCCAGGGAATACGCGGGCGTCTGGACCGCGCCGCAGGACATGTCCCGGATCATGCGGGCCCTGACGCCTTCCAGGCTGGAAGTCCAGGCCCGGCCCCACGCGGCGCTGGGCCTGCCCCGCTACACGCCCGTGACCTCGCCCCTGCGCCGCTACCCGGACCTTGTCAACGAGGCCCAGGTGGTGCATTTTCTGCGCACGGGCCAGCTCCGCTGGGACGAGAACGGCCTGGAGGAACTGCTGAACAGCCTTTCGCCCGTGCTGGAGGCCGCCGGGCAGGTGCAGCGCTTCCGCCCGCGTTACTGGAAGCTGCTTTTCTTCCGCCAGAAGGGGGACAAGGTCTGGTGGTCCGGCGTGATCACCGAGGAGAACGACGCCTTTGTCAGCGTGAGCCTGCCGGATCAGGGACTTTTCGTGCGCGGCAAGCGCCGGATGTTCGACGAGCGGGCCTGCCCCGGCATGGCCGTGGAAGTGCGCCTGGGCAAGGTGCATCCGCTGTATAATGAGATACAGGTTGTGGAGGCCGCCACCGTTGACGGATAGGCCCGCGGGCTGATCGCATTGAAAGCGCCTTGAAAAGGCGCTGGATATACTAATATGCCATGTTCGGCACTGTTGCGCGAAGCCTCCTTTGCTCTGCCGGAGCAGAGCGGAGGCGGAGGGCTGGTGCCGGGGGAATCCGGCGGGCATACTGCGCCGCCTTGGGTCGGTCCGCTTTTTCGGGAGGAGAAAATCATGCTTACACAGGCGCTCTGGATCGCGATGGCCTATGTGCTGGGTTCCGTACCCTGGGGACTGGTCATCGCCAAAACCTTCTGCGGCGTGGATCCCCGCACGGGCGGCAGCCACAGCACCGGGGCCACCAACGTCTCCCGGCTCTGCGGCTTCGGCTGGGGCGTGGCCACCCTGCTCTGCGACGTGCTCAAGGGCGCGCTGCCGGTCTGGGGCGCTCTGGCCATCAGCCCTTCGCCGCTCTTCGTCAGCCTGACGGGTCTGGCCTGCGTGCTGGGGCACGTCTTTTCCTGCTTCATGGCCTTCAAGGGCGGCAAGGCCGTGGCCACCAGCATCGGCGTGTTCCTGCCCCTGGCCTTCTGGCAGTTGCTGATCGCCGCCTTGCTCTGCCTGCTGGTCATCTGGCGCAGCCGCTACGTCTCTCTGGGCTCCCTGACCCTGGTGACAGTTCTGCCCCTGCTCCTGCTGTTCAGCGGAGTCTGGTCCTGGCTGCCCCTGAGCCTCTGTCTGCTGGTCCTGGTGTTCTGGAAGCACCGCGAAAACATCATCCGTCTGCTGACCGGGACGGAAAAAGCCTGGCTGAAAAGCAAGCACAAGGAGTGAGCGGCATGGCGCACGCTGATTTTCCGGCCTATCGCGGCCGCATGGAATACGTCTGCCTGGACTGCGGGGCGCGTTACCCCGGCGACAGCCTGCTGTACACCTGTCCGCAGTGCGGCGGCGTTTTTCTGCTGGAGAATCTGGACTTTTCTCGCCTGAAAGAGCGCGACGGCGCGGCCTGGCGGGAGGTTTTCGACGCCCGCGCGTCCACGCGCGACACGGCGCTCAAGGGTATTTTCCGCTATTACGAATTGCTGGCCCCGCTGCTGGAGGAAGAGGACATCGTCTATCTGGGCGAGGGCCTGACCCCCATTGTGGAGGCCGCGCCCGCCCTGCGCGACAAGGTGGGCCTGCCCTTCGCCTACAAGAACGACGGTCAGAACCCCAGCGCTTCCTTCAAGGACCGGGGCATGGCCTGTGCCTTCAGCTATCTGAAATGGCTCTGCCGCCGCCATCAGTGGGACGAGGTGCTCACGGTCTGCGCCTCCACCGGCGACACCTCCGCCGCCGCCGCCCTGTACGCGGCCTATGTGGGCGCGCCGCTCAAGTCCGTGGTGCTGCTGCCCCACGGCAAGGTCACGCCCCAGCAGCTGTCACAGCCTTTGGGCAGCGGAGCCACGGTGCTGGAGCTGCCCGGCGTGTTCGACGACTGCATGAAGGTGGTGGAACACCTGGCGGAAAACTACCGCGTGGCCCTGCTCAATTCCAAGAACAGCTGGCGCATTCTGGGGCAGGAATCCTACGCCTACGAAGTGGCCCAGTGGCACGGCTGGGATGTGTCCGGCCTCTGCCTGTTCGTGCCCATAGGCAATGCGGGCAATATCACGGCCATCATGTCCGGCTTTCTGAAAATGCTGGATCTGGGCATCGTCGCCGGTCTGCCGCGCGTCTTCGGCGTGCAGTCCGAACATGCGGACCCGGTCTGGCGCTACTACGCCGCGCCCGAGGGCACCCGCCACTGGCAGCCGGTGACGGTCACGCCCAGCGTGGCCCAGGCCGCCATGATCGGCAATCCGGTGTCCTTCCCGCGCGTGCGGCGGCTGGCCGAACGCTTTGTGGAGGCCGGCGGCGAAAAGGCCTTTCAGGTGGTCCAGGTCACGGAACAGCAGATCATGGACGCCATGATCCAGGCCAACCGCCACGGCCACATCGCCTGTACTCAGGGCGGCGAATGCCTGGCCGGTCTGATCAACGCCCGCGCCCTGGGCCTGATCGGCGGCGACGAGCGCGCCGTGCTGGACGCCACGGCCCACAGCCTGAAGTTCGCGGGTTTTCAGGACATGTATTTCAACGACAATTTCCCGCCGGAATACGGGGTCACGCCGGACAAGAGCCTGGCCAACCGGCCCGAGCTGCTTCTGCCCGAAAGCGCGCGCCGGGGCCGGAACGTGGCCGAATTCGCCCGCATGGGCGCGGAGGCCGTGGTGGAACGCCTGGGCCTGAAGAAGAAGTAAAACGTCTTGCCTCAGTACCGCCTGCGGCGCACCGCGCCGCAGGCGTATTCCACCAGGGAATTGATGTCGTAGACCGGGATGTCCGCCGCCGCCTGCACGGCCGCCGCAAAGGCGGAAAGATCCGTGCATTCGAGCAGCAGGGCGTCCAGACGCGCGCTTGCGGCGAAATTCCTGGCCGTTTCCACCACTTCGCGTTCCAGCGTTTCCGGATCAAAATCATCCCGTTTGCCTTGGAGGATGCATTCCCGGAATTCCTTTTGGTGTTCCATGCCCGTGATATGCACGCTGGCCATGTCCACGCCGCAGTTGCGGAAGTGGTCCGGCGTGAGCGCGTCGGCACTGGCCGTGAGCACGCCGATTTGCGCCTCGGTCCCATGCATCAGGCGCACCAGGGGAAGTTGCACCAGGCTCGAAAGCAGCACGGGCACCCGGACCTCGGCGGCGATGCGCTCCTGAAAGCGGGCCATGAAGCCGCAGGAGCCGGTGATGGCCCGCACGCCGTCGGCTTCCAGTTCGCGCGCGGCCCGGACAAAGGGTTCCAGCAGATCGTCCGTGGGATGGAAGAGCAGGCGGGGAATGTCCACGCCCCGGATCAGACGTTGTACTGTGGGAAAGTCAAAGGTCAGGGGATTGCGTACATGCCCTTTGGGTTTGGGAAAGCGGGATTCCAGGCAAAGGATGCCGACCGGGGTGTCGTAATAGAGTTTTCCGCCTTTCAACAGCATACCGGCTCCGGGATGGTTTTGCGATGGATGCGCCGCGTGTTTATTCGGCGGCGCAGTATTGTTCCAGGGTCACGGGGCGGAAGGGGCTGCGCATGTGCAGACAGCCCACCTGGCCGGGTGACGCGCCCTGCGCGGCGGCCGTGATTTCCCCCAGGGCAGGGCCGCACATGCGGCCCTGGCACTGGCCCATGCCGCAGCGGGTCACGCGCTTGACCTCGTTGACATCGCGGAAGCCCTCGGCCACGGCCTTGCGGATGTCGCCCGCGCTGACGCATTCGCAACGGCAGACCAGGGTTTCGTCCGGCACATCGAAGATTTTCGGGTCGGGCGCGAAGACATAGCGTAAAAAATCGCGCGCCACACGCAGCCGCGCCAGCGTGCGCCGCGCCCGGCCTGAGCGGCGGCGGGCCTCAAGCGGCGAGATGACGCCCAGACGCCGGGCCGCGTCGATGCCGGCCAGCCAGCCCTTGAGCCTGCTGGCGTCGCCGCCGTGCACATACGCCCCGTCACCGGCCACGTACAGGCCGTCCAAGCTGCTGAGGCCGTTGGCGTCCACGCCCGCGTGCCAGCAACGCTGCACCGTGTCCCAGCGCAGGCGCGCGCCCAGGGCGTTGCAGATCTGGGTGCGGGGAATGATGCCCTCGTGGCGCAGCAGGGTGGAGGCGTTGATTT
>ERZ506979.1195-NODE-1195-length-12113-cov-5.504561_pt1 | contig 12113 bp, 11 predicted proteins | sample MGYA00512887_ERZ506979 | MGnify/ENA metagenome assembly ERZ506979 | reverse complement strand
TCCGGCTGTGCTTGGAGTGTGTCGGCATTGGATAAGAAAAAACAGTCTGTTTCCCTGCTCTTGAGCCGGTTTCGCGGCTGGATCCAGGCGGCGGCGACGCTGCTGACCAACATCCACCTGCCGAACTTCTTCAAGGGCGGCATCTATCAGGGCAAGGGCAAGACCGTCTGCGTGCCCGGCCTGAACTGCTATTCCTGCCCGGCGGCATCGGGCGCGTGCCCGATTGGGGCGTTTCAGGCGGTGGTCGGCTCGTCCAAATTCCGCTTTTCGTATTATATCACCGGCATTCTGATCCTGCTCGGTGTGCTGCTCGGGCGGTTCATCTGCGGCTTTTTGTGCCCGTTCGGCTGGCTGCAGGAGCTGCTGCATAAGATCCCGGGCAAAAAGCTGTCGACAAAAAAGCTCAGGCCGCTGACCTATTTGAAATACGTCATCCTGCTGCTGGCCGTGGTGCTGCTGCCGGCGCTCATCGTCAACGACGTGGGCATGGGCGACCCGTATTTCTGCAAGTATATCTGCCCGCAGGGCGTACTCGAGGGCGCAATCCCGCTTGCCGCCGCAAACGAGAGCATCCGCGCGGCGCTGGGCGCGCTGTTTACGCGCAAGCTGATCATTCTGATCGCGGTCGTCGTTTTGAGCGTGCTGTTTTTCCGCCCGTTCTGCAAGTGGATCTGCCCGCTCGGTGCGTTTTACGCGCTGATGAACAAGGTCTCCCTGCTCGGCATTCAGGTCGACACGAGCAAGTGCGTCTCCTGCGGCAAATGCGCGCGCACCTGCCAGATGGACGTGGACATCACCAAGTCCCCCAACGACACGGAGTGCATCCGCTGCGGCAAGTGCATCCGCGCCTGCCCCACGGAGGCCATCCGCTTCCGCTATGGCTTCGGCCTGAACGGAAACACGAATCCGAAACAAGTAAGCAACCATCAAAATCAAACGGAGGAATCATGATGAAGACGAAAAAAATGACCAAGCTCGTGACGCTCCTGCTCGCGCTCGCGATGGTGTTCAGTCTCGCGGCGTGCTCGTCGGGCAAAGGCAAGGACAAGGCGGACGGCAGCACCGACATCGCGGCCCTGATCGCGACCGAGCCGAACAGCGCCGACGAAGCGGCCAAGCTCTATCAGCAGCTCATGCAGAAGGAAAACGACATTCTCGCCGCAAACTCCGACCTCTGGAACAAGGTGTTTCTGTCTGCCAACAAAAACAGCACCATGATCGAAGACGGCACGAACTACGGCGACTTCCTGCTCGCCACGATTGAGAGCGCGAAGGACGGCTTCTCGGCCGACGAGCTCAAGACGCTCAAGGCCGGCGCCGAACAGATCAAGGAGATCGAGGGCAAGCTCACCATCCTCGAGCAGAAGTATCCCGGCTGCGGCACGACGCCCGGCACAGGTGACAGCGTGAGCGCGGAGGAGGCCGGCATGACCGCCTCCGGCAGCGACCTGATGAAATTCCCGAGCTTTCAGGGTAAGGACCTCAACGGCAATGATGTCGACAGCAGCAAGCTCTTTGCCGGCAACAGCGTCACGGTCGTGAACTTCTGGTTCACCACCTGCAACCCGTGCGTCGGTGAGCTGGCCGACCTCGAGGCGCTCAACAAGGAACTCGCCGCGAAGGGCGGCGCGGTCGTCGGCATCAACTCCTTCACGCTCGACGGCGACAAGACCGCCATCGCCGAGGCGAAGGACATTCTGGCGAAAAAGGGCGTGACCTACTCCAACCTCTGGTTCGCCTCCGACAGCGAGGCCGGTAAGTTCACCGCCGGTCTGTACTCGTTCCCGACCACGTACGTTGTCGACAAGAACGGCAACATCGTCGGCCAGCCGATCGTCGGCGCGATCACCGCACCCGATCAGGCAAAGAAGCTCAACGAGCTCATCGATCAGGCGCTCGCAAGCAGCAAATAACGGCCCGAGACAGCATCCGCCTCGACGCACCCTTCTGACGGAAGGTGCGCCGGGGCGGATATTTGCTGTCTGTCAGAGCCTGACGTCCTCAAGCCGATGCAGCTGCTCGAGCGCGACGCTGCCGCCGCTGATGACAAAGCAGACCTTGTCCCCTTCCCGCACCGGGAGCTGCCCGCGCAGTGCGGCAGCGATGCCGATGGCGGACGACGGCTCGCACAGCAGCTTGCCCTCCAGGAGCAGCAGCTTCATGCCGCGGAGAATGTCGGCATCCGCCACGGGTGCAAAGCCGTCGGTGTTCGCCGCCACATACGGGAAGCACACATCCCCCGGCATCTGCGCGACGAGCGCGTCCGCGACCGAGCGCTGCTGCTCCACCTGCACCGGATGGCCGGTGCGCAGGCTCTCCGTATAGCGCGGGAGCGCAGCCGGCTCCGCGCCAAAGACGCGCACATGCGGCGCGAGCGCCTTGACGGCCGTGGACACGCCGCCGATGAGCCCGCCGCCGCTGACCGGGACAACGACCGCGTCGGTCTCCGGGCACTGGGCGAGGATCTCGAGCCCGACGGTACCCTGCCCCGCCATGACCAGCTCGTCATTGAACGGCGGCACCATGGTCGCACCCCGCTCGGCGCAGAGCTGCGCCGCGACTGCAAACCGCTCGGCCGCATCGCACAGCACGAGCTCCGCCCCCAACGCGCGGATGGCTGCCTGCTTGACGGCCGGGGCCGTGCGCGGCATGACGATGCAGGCATGCGTGCCGAAGTGCTGCGCGGCATAGGCCACCGCACGGCCATGGTTGCCGGACGATGCCGCGACAAAGCCGCGGGCACGCTCGGCATCCGTCAGGGCGAGGATCTTATTCATCGCGCCGCGCAGCTTGAACGCGCCCGTGCGCTGCATGCACTCGGCCTTGACATACACCTCACAGCCAAGGGCATCATCAAGCGCCGGCAGGCGCAGCAGCGGCGTCTGAATAATGTAAGGGGCAATGCGCGCATGCGCCGCCCGAATGGTCTCCAATGTCATGCTCATGGGAACGCTCCTTTCTCAGCAGCCCCATTGTAACGCAGCCGGCGCGCGTTGTAAAACCAAATCTGGGCAGCCGCGGTGCTTGACAATCCGGGCCGCGGAGGGCATAATCAAAAGAAGTCTTTAAAAAATTTGATTTGGGAGAAATCGCACGTGAAACGAGCCGATCAAAACAAACATATCCGGGATCTGTGCAATGCGGCCATGCTCTGCTGCGCCGCACTGGTGCTGCTGGCCGGACTTGGGCGCACACTGCTGCGGCCGAAAGACGTGAACTGCTACGAAAACCGCCCGGCCAACACCGTCGCACCGCTGACCGTGCCCGGCTGGCTGGATGGGTCGTTTCAGGATGCGATGGAGGCTGCGCTCAGCGACCAGGTCCCGCTGGCACAGACGATGAAAAAAGCCTACAACGACGCGCAAAACGGCATCCGGTACGATGCGATGCTGCGCCTGTCGCAGGTACACCCCGACCTGCCGGTGCAGTATGGATCTTTCTACGTCTACGGCGGGAAATACCTGACCTATCCCTACCGCGCCCCGGACGTGGTGGACGCGGCGCTGGAAGCGCGCAGCGAGAACATCAACCAAATCATTGCCGCGCACCCGGACGTGTCGTTTTACATCTACATGGTCGAAGGCGATACGAACAATTACTTCCCGGCCGGGGTCAACAACGGCGCGTTCGAATATCTCAGCAGCCGGGTGAACCTGCCGGCCACACAGATGGGCAGGTTCGCGGCAGACGATCTGGCAACGTTTGAGCGCGATTTTTACCAGACCGACCACCACTGGAACAACGTCGGCTCCTACCGCGGCTACTGCGAGGCGGCCACCCTGCTCGGCTGCACCGACCTGCTCGAGCCGCAGGAGACGGTGCGCGTATCCGATCACTTTTCCGGCTCCAAGGCGCTGTCTATCGGCGCGCAGGAGCAGTTTTTTGAGCCGATGGATGTCTACCGCTTTGCTTTCCCGAAGATGTCCGTGACGATCGCCGGAGAACCGGCGGATGATTACGGCTGGCAGGACGCCGCGCTCAGCGGCCAGCTCACGGACGCCAACTACGGTGGGGTCTACGGCTGGGACAACGGCGAGGTCATCCTCGACACCGGCACGACCGGACGCGGGAATCTGCTGATGCTCGGCGAATCGTATGACAACGCCATCCTCAAACTCATGGCTTCGCACTTTGACCGGGTCTACAGCGTCGATCTGCGCAGCTATGAGCAGGACATGGGAAAGCCGTTTCGGCTGGCGGAGTATCTGCGCGAGCACCGGATCACGAAGGTGCTCTGGATCGGCAGCACGACGTTTTTCACGTCGGACGACTTCATGGTGGAGGACTGAGCGATGGTATTCAGCAGTCAGACATTTCTGTTTTTCTTCCTGCCGCTGGCGGGGCTGTGCGTGCTCATCCGCTCGAAGCCCGTGCAGAACGCCCTGCTGCTCATCGCGTCGCTGATCTTCTACGCCTGGGGCGAGCCGAAGATGGTCGTGCTCATGGTGCTCGTAACGCTCATCGCCTACGGCAGCGGCTTTGCCATTGTGCATTTCAAGGCGCGGCCGCGCGCGAAAAAGGCCGTACTGATCGCATCGGTCGTTGTCATTCTCGGCAATCTCGTCGTGTTCAAATATCTCAACTTCCTGTGCCGGACGTTCTCGTTTCTCGGCCTGACGGACCCCGGCATTGCGCTGCCGATTGGCATCAGCTTTTACACGTTTCAGATCCTGTCGTACGTCATCGACCTCTACCGCGGCAAGATCGCCCTGCAGCGCAACTTTTTCTACCTGCTGATGTACGTCAGCTTCTTCCCGCAGCTCATCGCCGGCCCCATCGTGCGTTATGAGACCGTCGAGCAGGAGATCCGGGAGCGCAGCGTGACCATGGACGATCTCGCGCAGGGCTTTCGCCGCTTTGTCGTGGGTCTGGCCAAAAAGCTGCTGCTGGCCAATCAGGTCGCGCAGGTTGCCACCATCGTCTACAGCGGCGACCCCGCCAATTATGGCTCGCTCATGTACTGGCTGGCCGCCGTCGCCTACACACTGCAGATCTATTTCGACTTCTCCGGCTACAGCGACATGGCCATCGGTCTCGGCCGGATGTTCGGCTTCCACTTCCTCGAAAACTTCAACTACCCGTATGTCTCCCTGTCGGTCACGGAGTTCTGGCGGCGGTGGCACATCTCGCTGTCGACCTGGTTTCGCGACTATGTGTATATCCCGCTCGGCGGCAACCGCGTTTCCCGGGGAAAGTGGGTGCGCAACATTCTTGTCGTCTGGGGCCTGACCGGCCTGTGGCACGGCGCGGACTGGAACTTCCTGCTCTGGGGCCTGTACTACGGCGTGCTGCTGCTGATCGAAAAGCTCTGGCTGGGCAAGTATCTCGAGCGCCTGCCGAAGGCGCTGCGCTGGCTGCTGTGCATGGTCATCGTGTGCATCGGCTGGGTCATGTTCAACCTCACGGACTTTGCGCAGATGCGCGCCGCGCTCGCGCGGATGTTCAGCTTCACGCACGTGGCGCTGTCGCAGTCGCTCGCGGCGGATGTGAGCATCGTGCCGCCGTTGCTGTGGATGCTGCCCGCACTTGTGTTCTCCACGCCCGTCTGCCGGCGCGTGCACCTCGGCGAGAGCTATGGCGCCGAGATCGTGCGCAACGTCGTGTGCCTGGCGCTGCTGGCCGTGTGCATCGTCTTTTCCGTGAGCGCGACGTTCAATCCGTTCATCTATTTCCGCTTCTGAGGAGGTTTTGCTATGTATGATCTCAATCGCTTTCTCACCGCGCAGAGCCGGGACTACGCCACCGCCCTGCGCGAGATCCAAAACGGCCGCAAGCGCAGCCACTGGATCTGGTACATCTTCCCACAGGTCGCGGGTCTGGGCATGAGCAGCACATCGCAGTACTACGCCATCTCCGGGCTCGACGAGGCGCGGGCCTATCTGCGCGAGCCGACGCTGCGCGCGCACCTGCTGGAAATCAGCAACGCCCTGCTGGCGCTCGACGAGAGCGACCCGTCGGTCGTGTTCGGCTTTCCGGACGACCTGAAGCTGCGCTCGAGCATGACGCTCTTCGCTGCCGCCGCGCCGGACGAGCCGGTGTTCGCCGCCGTGCTCGACAAGTTCTTCGACGGGCGGCCCGACACGCGCACGCTGCAGATCCTCGGCCTGTAAGGAGGCGCACCATGGACAACCTGACCGAAACGAAACTCACATCCGAAAAAATTTACAGCGGCTGCATTCTCGACTTCTACCGCGACACCGTGCGCCTGCCCAACGGCGGCACCGCGCCGCGCGAGCTGTCGCGCCACGTGGGCGCGGTGTGCATCGTGCCGCTGCTCGACGACGGCCGCGTGATCGTCGAGCGGCAGTTCCGCTACCCGGTGAACGAGGTCATCACGGAAATCCCCGCCGGCAAGCGCGACAGCCGCGACGAGGCGCCCGAGGCCGCCGCGCGACGCGAGCTGCGCGAAGAGACCGGCATCACGGCGCGTGAGCTGCTCCCGCTCGGCCCGTTCTACCCCGCCGCGGCGTACTCGGACGAGGTCATCTGGATGTACCTCGCCCGCGGCCTGACCTTCGGTGAGCAGCAGCTCGATGACGATGAATTTCTCAACCTCCAGGCCGTGCCGCTCGAGGAGCTTGCGCGCGACGTGCTGGCCGGGCGCATCCCGGACGCGAAAACGCAGGCGGCCATCCTGCGCGTGTACTGCATGGAGCACGGCTTTGAGCCGAAATAAAACAAGCTGCACGCGGCGGTCAAATGACCGCCGCGTGCAGCTGTTCTCATTGGGATATGCTCAATGCCGGTGGAACAGGCCCTTTTTCTCATACGGGGCGCAGGCGTAGCTCGTAAGCTCGTAGCCCGTCTTGGCAATGACCGGGCGCAGCTCCGCCTCCGGGATCTCCGTCTCGGAGAGGATGACCGTCTGGCCCTTGCTGTGCGAGGACGAGACTTTTTTGACCGGAAAGACATTGCGCACCGCATCGTTGATGTGGCTCTCACACATGCCGCACATCATGCCGTCGATCCCCAGTGTGATCTGATACATGGAAATACCTCCTTGAAAAATCGATGGGTTAGATATGTTTAATCCAACTGCATGATAGCACTGCCCCGCCCGGGTGTCAACCCCTGCGGGGCAGAAAAAAAGCGGACTTCCGGATACAGAAGTCCGCTTCCTTTTCATGTATCGATTTACGCGTCCGGGAACACGACGCGGATGGTCGTGCCCGTGCCGGGCAAGCTCTCGAGCTCGATGCGGCCGTGGTGATACTGCACGGCGTGCTTGACGATCGACAATCCGAGGCCCGTGCCGCAGGACGCCTTGGAGTGGCTCTTATCCACGCGGTAGAAGCGCTCGAACACGCGGCTCTGATGCTCCGGCGCGATGCCGATGCCGGTGTCGGCGACGGTGATGCTGCTGCCGCCGGCATCGGCGGCGACCGTCACGTCCACGCGCCCGCCGTCGCGGTTATACTTGATGGCGTTGTCGCAGAGGTTATAGACGACCTCGTAGAGCAGGCGGCGGACGCCGGGAATGACGGCCGGCTGGCCCGTGACGCTGACCGTGACATCGCGCGCGGCTGCGGCGTCGTGCAGGCTCTCCGCCGCCTCCTGCGACACGGCGAGCAGATTGACCGGTTCCGTCGGCATAGCGTCACCCTCGTCGAGCTGGGACAGGCGGATGATGTCATCGATGAGTGTGACGAGGCGCGCGGCCTCGGCGTGGATGTGGCCAACGAAGCGCGGCAGGTCGTCGGGGCGGACCATGCCGTTTTCGATCAGTTCGGCGCTGCCGATGATACCCTGCAGCGGCGTTTTAAGTTCGTGCGAAACATTCGCCGTGAACTCCCGGCGGTTGCGCTCGGCAAATTCCTGCTCCGTGATGTCGAAGGCCAGGATGACCGTGCCGAGCAGCTTCCCGTCGGACGTGATGCGGCTGATGTCGAACTGATACACGCGGCCCGCGCGCTCGGCGCGCACCTCACTGTGGCCGTCCGTGACGGTGGCCTGAATGGCGGCGCTGATCTCGTGGCTGCGCTCGATGGTGAGAAAGTCCCTGCCCACGCACTGCGCGTCCGCGCCGAAGAGCGCCTGCGCCGCAGCATTGATGCTCAGGATACTGCCGTGCTCGTTGAGCAGGACGAGGCCCTCGCGCATGCTGCCGGTGATCTGCGTGAACTCATCGGTCTTTTCGCGCAGCTCGCGCAGCTGCGTCTGGATCTCGACGTGCTGGCGGTGGATGCGCTTGAGCAGCGGGGAGAGCTCCTCATAGGCGTCGTTATCGAGCGGGTGCTCAAGGTCGAGGCTGTTGAGCGGGTCGACAATGCGCCGCGACAGCCGCTTGGCCAGCAGGCCGGAGAGAATAAGCGCCACGATGAGCACGATCAGCAGCGGCTGGATCATGCCGACGGCGATCATGCCGACCGTCGCGCGGCTGATGGAGATGCGCAGCACCGTGCCGTCGTCCAGGCGCTGGGCATAGTACATGGTCTTTTCCATGAGCGTCGAGGAATAGCGCGTGCTCTCGCCGGTGCCGGTAGTCAGCGCCTGGCTGACCTCGGCGCGCGAGGCGTGGTTCTCAAGGCTTTCGGCGTCGGTCCTGGTATCGTACAGAACGCTGCCGTCAGCCGCGATCCACGTCAGGCGGCAGCGGTCGGCCGTCAGCCGGGACAGATAGTCCGTGCCGCCGTCCTCAACGGCCGCCGCGGCGAGGCTCAGCTCGTTGCGCAGCTGGTTTTCCTCCACGCCGCCGAAGTAATCGTACAGGAAGCCCATGATGATCAGCAGGCTCGCCAGCAGTACGCACCCGGCCACGAGCAGGATCGATTGAAAAATCTTTTTGGTCATGTCGTCGCCTCCATGCGGTAGCCAACATTGCGCACCGTTTCGATCCGCCGTCCGTAGGGGCCGAGCTTCTGCCGGAGCGTCCGGATGTGCATGTCGACCGTGCGGGTCTCGCCGCAGTAGTCCATGCCCCAGATCTCCTGAAAGAGCTGGTCGCGCGTGAACGCCATGCCCGGATGGGACAGAAACAGGCGCAGGAGTTCAAATTCTTTATACGTAAGCGCGACGCGCGCGCCGTCGACCGTGACCGTGTGTGCGTTCAGATCGACGACGAGCCCGCCGCTGCGCAGCAGATGCGCAGCCTTTTCCGGCTGGCAGCGGCGCAGTACCGCCTTGACGCAGGACACAAGCTCCATCACGCCGAACGGCTTGACGAGATAGTAGTCCGCGCCCAGGTCGAGGCCGCGGATCTTGTCGTACTCCGCGCCCTTGGCCGTGGCCATAACGACCGGGATGGTGCGCAGCTCCGCAGACGCCTTCATGCGCTGCAGCAGCTCGATGCCGTCCACGCCGGGCAGCATCACGTCGAGCACGACCAGATCGGGCTTCTCCGTCTGGAGCGCCGCCCAGAACGAGACACCGTCGGCAAAGCCGCGGGCGTCAAACCCCGTGGACGAGAGCGTATAGACCTCAATGTCGCGGATGCTGGCGTCGTCCTCCACACACCAGATCATGGCTTACCCCTCCTTGTGCACCCCGGTGACCGAGAAAATCACCCACTCGGCGATGTTCGTCGCGTGGTCGCCGATGCGCTCGAAGTATTTGGCGATCATGAGCAGGTCGAGCGCGTACTCCCCGTCGTCGGGGTGGGCGGCGATCTTGTCGATCAGTCGGCGCTTGACCTCATCGAAGGCATTGTCCACGACATCGTCCTCGGCAATGACCGTCTCTGCCAGCATTGTATCACGCTGAACGTAAGCGTCAACACTTTCTGTGACCATATGGATGGTCGAGCGGGCCATTTCGCGCAGCAGATCGTCATTTTCCGCCGAACGTCCGGCGAGAAACTGGATGATCTCCGCAATGTCCTCGGCCTGGTCGCCGATGCGCTCCATGTCCGTAATCATCTTCAGCGCGGCCGAGATCTGGCGCAGGTCGCGTGCGACGGGCTGCTGCTGGAGCAGGAGCTTGAGGCACAGCGACTCGATGTTGCGCTCTTTCTGGTCGATCTCGGCATCGAGCGGCGCGACCTTCTTTGCCAGCTCCGGATCTGCCTCCGTGAGGGCCTTGGACGCAAGTGCGATGACCTCCTCGCACAGTGCGCCCATCTCGATCATCTCCTTGTTCAGGAGCGCGAGCTGTTCATCAAACCGGCTTCTCATTAGCCAAACCTCCCTGTGATGTAATCCTCCGTGCGCTGATCCTGCGGCTGCGAGAACAGCTGCTGCGTGTCGTCGCACTCGACGAGCTCGCCGAGCAGGAAAAACGCCGTGCGGTCGGAGATACGCACCGCCTGCTGCATGTTGTGCGTGACGATGACGATCGTGTACTGCTCCTTGAGCTGCATGGCCAGCTCCTCGATCTTCGACGTGGAGATGGGGTCGAGCGCGCTCGTGGGCTCATCCATGAGCAGCACCTCCGGCTCGACCGCGAGCGCGCGGGCGATGCACAGACGCTGCTGCTGGCCGCCGGAGAGGCCGAGGGCATTTTTCTTCAGGCGGTCTTTCACCTCGTCCCAGATAGCCGCGCCGCGCAGGGACTTTTCGACGATCTCGTCGAGCTTTGCACGGTTTTTGATACCGTGCGTGCGCGGGCCGTAGGCGATGTTGTCGTAGATGCTCATCGGAAACGGGTTCGGCTTCTGAAAGACCATGCCGATCTCGCGCCGCAGCTCGTTGACGTCCGTGCCGGGGGCGAAAATGTCCTGATCGCGGTAGCGCACATCGCCCGTGATCTTCACGCCCGGGATGAGGTCGTTCATGCGGTTGAGCGTTTTGAGAAACGTGGATTTGCCGCAGCCGGACGGCCCGATGAGCGCCGTGATGCTCTTTTCGGGGATGTTCATACTGATATCGTGCAGTGCCTGATGGTCCCCGTACCAGAGGTTCAGGCCCTGGACTGTCATAATGTCACTCATAGACTTCTTTTCCTCCTGAAGTATCGCTCAACGAGCGTGGCCGCGCCGTTGATGAGCAGTGTAAGGATCATCAAAATGGCGGCAATGGCAAAGGCCACATCGAACTGGCCCTGCTCCTTGGCATAAACGTAAAGCGCGACGGTGAGCGTGGCGCCCGCGCTGCTCAGCCCCTCAAAGAAGCCGTTGAGCGCGTGGGCAAAGCCCGCCGTGAACAGCAGCGCGGCCGACTCGCCGAGGATACGGCCGACGGACAGGATGCAGCCGGTGATGACGCCGTCCACGCAGCCGGGCAGCACCACGGTGCGGATGACGCGCCACTTGCCCGCGCCGAGACCAAAGGCACCCTCGCGGTAGCTCTGCGGCACGGTCTTTAAGCTCTCCTGCGTGGTGCGCATGATGGTCGGCAGGTTCATGATCGTAAGCGTCAGCGCACCGGCAAGAAGCGACGTGCCGTTTTTGCAGAAGATCAGCATACCGACCAGGCCGTAGATGATCGAGGGGATACCCGAAAGCGTTTCCGACGCATATTCGATGGCGGAGACAAGCTTTTTATTCGCGGCGTATTCGTTCAAATAGATCGCCGCGCCCACGCCGAGCGGCAGCACGATCAAAAGCGTTGCAATGACGATATAAAGCGTGCTCAGAATGTCCGGCAGGATGCCGACGCGGTTTGCAAGATAGCTTGGCGCGGTGGAGAGCATCTCCCATGTGATGTTTGGAATACCATTGCCCAATATATATCCAATCATAAACAGAACGAGCGCACAAGTCAATACTGCCGCGGCTCCCATGAGCGCATGCATCAGGATAATATAGGCCCTGCGGCGGGCCGAAGCACGGGCTTTGAGCATTCAGTCTCCCTCCTTGTTGCGCTTTAAAAAGAAATTCAACGCCGCATTGATGAGCATGATGAAAAGATACAGCACAAGCGCGATGGAAAAGAGCGCCTGACGCTGCAAGCCGGAGGAATAAGACATCTCGCTTGCAACGGCCGTGGTGAGAAATCGGACGCTTTCAAAAAGCGAGGGCATGTTCGGCGCGTTGCCCGAGACCATCATCACCGCCATCGCTTCGCCGATGGCGCGGCCGATGCCGAGCACGACCGCTGCGGCGATGCCGCTCTTCGCTGCCGGAACGGAGACGCGAAAATAGGTCTCGATCGGCGTTGCGCCCAGTGCGAGCGAGGCGTCCTCGTACTCCTTCGGCACCGCGTCGAGCGCGGTGACGCTCACCTTGATGATCGACGGCA
>ERZ506979.1193-NODE-1193-length-12117-cov-4.850025_pt1 | contig 12117 bp, 7 predicted proteins | sample MGYA00512887_ERZ506979 | MGnify/ENA metagenome assembly ERZ506979 | reverse complement strand
GCGGTCGCGCTCGGGGTCGGTCTCGGTGCTGTCCGTGCGTTTGAAGAACAACGGCTCGGACGACGTTTTACGGGAGAGGCAGGCGTGCAAAATTAACTTGGAGACGGTCAAAATGTCGAAGACCTCGTGCGCGCGCATGAGCTCGTGCGGGTTTTTGCAGCTGATCTGCGGGACGATCTCGGTTTCAAAGCTTTCGAGCAGGTCGAGACCCTCATGCAAAAGCGCATCGCACTTTACGCCGCCGCAGTAGTTCTGCATGGCTTTGGAGATGGCCATGTTGAGTTCGCGCCAATCCATGCCGTCTTCGCGGCGGATGGGGGCGAGCAGGCGTTCGCGCTCGGCTGCGGCTTCCGCTTCATTATAGTCGGGCAGGGTATCGAGTGTTTTGGCAGCTGCGGCGGCTTTGCGGCCGGCGTAGTAGCCCGTGGCGCAGGCGAAACCGGCGCAGTCCGAAGCGTAGAGCTGGTCGCCGGCGGCGTAGATGCCGTCGATGTTTGTTTTGAGGTCCCAGTCGTGCCAAATGCCGCCCGGCGCGCCGAACAGCTGCCGCTCCTGTTCAAGAAAGTTTGCGGATTGCCAGCCCGTGCCGTAGCTTTGCAGCATGTGCTTTTGGGGGTCAAATCCACGCTCTGTGTAATTTTTGAGGATCGGAATTTTTGTTTTGCCCTCTTCGCCGACCATCATGCCCCAGATGACACGGCGCTCCGCGTCGGGCATACGGCTGAGGTCTGCGTAGAACGGCAGCTGGTAGCCGCGTCGCATGAGCTCTTCAAAATCGAGCGTTTCGGGGCCGCGGTACTCGTACTTCGGGTTATCGATGACGCCGCCCTTTAAGAAAAATTTCTGGCCGGGAGCGGGGTAGTAGCGCTCGGAGACGGTTTTAAGCTCATTGCCGTCGCGGTCGACGTAGGGGATTTCCACGCCGCGGGCGTCGACCATCGTCGCGGCATACCACGTGTTGTGGTTATTGCCTGCGCCGTAGGGCGGAAAGCTGCGGCCGGCGGCGGAGAACTCGCCCTTGACGGATTTTTCCATCATGGTGAACTCGATGCCGGCCTTGTAGCCCATGGCGTGGCCACTGCCGATGCTCTGCATGGGGCGGAACTCGCACAGGCCGGTCATATCCGGGTTAAAAAGCCAGACGCGCGCCGGGCGGCTCATGGTGAGAACGGTCTCTTTGGCGCGGAGGATGTAGAACTTGCCGGTGCGCACGTCCATGGCGCAGGCGCCCGCACCATGCTTTTTGCCGTTCCGGGCGGTGGTGAGCAATGCGGTGGCTTCGGTGCGGTCAAGCACTTTCACGCCGAGGCGCAGAAGCTCCTTGAAAAGAGCGGGCTTAAAGGTGCTGCCCCAGACGCGCAGAGTGAATTTGTTTTTATAATCGTAGGCGAACATCAGCTTTGTTTCGTCATCGCGGAACTCTGCGCCCTTGAATTCATCGTCGGTGTCGCGGACTTTGCCGCCGAACGACTCAAGGTCTAATAGACGGTCGTAGCCCTCGCGGCACTCGATGTAGTGCGCGATGCCGTTAGAGTAGCCGCACTGCTCATCGACGTACGCTTCGGCGATTTCCTTCGGCGTGACGGTGGAGCAGGGGTTCGTACAGGCGGATTCCCAATGGTCGAAACCGGTGCCTGCGCTGCCGCTGCGGGCGGTGGCACCTTTTTCCACTAAGATGACGGACTGCCCGCGCCGTGCCGCCGCGATGGCGGCATAGCAGCCGGCAAGGCCGCCGCCGAGCACCAAAACGTCGCAGGAAAGCGTTTCGGTGATGTCTAATTCATTTTTATATGGCCAGTTATAGGTCTGCAAAGCAGATCCCTCCTTGTTTGAGTGTGAAAAGCGGAGCTTCAGCAAAGCTTTAGGCGGTGTGCGTCTTTTTATGCTTTGCGTGCCTGTATGCGAGCAGGCAGATGATGCTGCCCAGTACCACGAGCGCCAGGATCATCAAAGCGCAGTGCATGAAAAAGGTATCGGGCAAAATGGTGATGACGGGGTCTGTCGCGGCATCGAAGATCCAATAGTTGTTATGGAAGACAATCTTATGGAATAGGACGAACACCGTTTCCCAGTTTAAGGCGATGAGTGCACCGAGCGCTGCGGGAATGGCGATCGTTAAAATGCCGGAAAGCAGCAGATATCCCGGGTTCTTTTTAAAATGGCGGTAGATGATGCCCGCAAGGCTCAAAATGCCGCTGATGATGAGCGTGATCTCGAAGACGCCGAACACGTTTTTGACTTCTTCAAAATGGATGCGGCCGCTCTCGCTCATGGCGAGCGTGGGGAAATTCAGGACCTTCGTGCCGAAAATGGAGTTGTAATCGATGAGCACGTTGTAGTTCTGCAAAATTTCCTCACGCGGCAGGCCGGACATGGCGGTGATGTTTAAATGGTCAACGTCAAAATAATAGAGCGGACGGAAATTGAGCGTGAAGACGACAGCAGCGCTGATGATGAACAGCACGAGCGCGACGGCGAGCACGATATTGAAAACGACCGCCAACGGGGATTTTTGAAGTTTATCAGACACGGGAAATACCTCCGAATTTATTATCTTGCAAAGGCAGACCCGCACGGTGCTTTCTGCGGGGACATGCCCTCCGGGATGGGCTTTTCTAATTTTTTTGTGGAGACAAACGTCATACGGTGTCCCTCCTTTTTTGAATTTATAGGAAACATGGTAGCACAATCCCTGCAAAATCGCAAGGAAAACGCGCAAAAAGACGATTTGATAACGCGATACTGGCCGAAGCGCTGTCCGTTTGGCGTAAAGCAGATGACGCGCATGACGGAGATTAAGGATTGCTTCGGTGAATGCGTTTAAAAACAGGATAGATATGAGAAAACCGCCGCATACCGAAATTTTTCCGGTATGCGGCGGTTTTGTGCTTTTTATGATTCTTTGACGAGCACATCGATGACTTCTGCGATGTACATTTCGTGGTAGTCCTTGTCCGGGTACCAGCGTCCGTCTACGGTTTCGTCGAGGAACTGCTCGGGTCTTAACGGCGTGCGGCTCATTTTGCGGCAGACGAGCACGAGCTCCGCTTCTTCAAAATACGCATTGCCGTTTGTGAACGCCGGGGTGAAGCCGACTTTTTTGACCTTGTCTTCATCGCGGCCGGAAACTTTACCGAGGTAGGAGAGTGCGTCTTTTTTCTCTGCGGGGTAGAACGAGAGCGTGAAAGTATCGCGGGTATCGACAAACTCTTTTGTGTAGCGCTGCGGGCGGATATACACGGTGACGGACGGCTTGCCCCACATGAAGCCCATGGCGCCCCAGGAGACGGTCATGGTGTTGAATCCGTTTTCATCGCCGGCGGTGAGCAGGGCCCACTCTTTGCCGATTTTTGTGAACGGGTTTAAAGACAGGGAATCATACGGTACGGAACGAAATGCCATTTAAAACAGTCCTTTCGGAAAAGATTTACAGAAGTCAGGCGGTCTGCTTTTGCGGACCGCGGTTAATAACGCGTTTGATGGTGAGTGCGTAGACCAAAATGGAGACGAGCGGCGGGAAAATATCCGAGATGGGCTCGCAGAAGAAGATCTGCTCGATGGGCAGGAAGCGCGGCAGGATGAAAATGCACGCAAAGAAGACGACCTTGCGAAAAACCGAAAGCGGCAGCGCGATTTTGACGACGCCCATGCCCGTAAAGCCGTCCACAATCTCGTACTGCATGCCAAGCAACACGGTGCCGAGCGTGTAAATACGGATGAGCCGCGCCGTCATGGCAATGTATTCGGGTTCTTTGGTGAAAATGCCTGCAAAGAGATGCGGGATGGTCTGCGCGGCGAGCGTCATGAGGGCGCAAAAGCTGACCGCGATGACGAAGATGTACCGCTGCGCGCGAAGGATTTTCTCCGGACGGCGTGCGCCTAAATTGTAGCCTAAAATGGTCTGTGTGCCCATGGTGAGGCCGCCGAGCGGCATGGTGATGAGCAGCTCGAAGCTTTGCACGATGGTGTTGCAGGTGAGGAGCATGTCGCTGTTGTCGCCGCCGTAGCGCTGAAGCATCATGTTGAGCGAGATGAGCATGACGTTATCGAAAAGAATAATGAGGAACGCGCTCATGCCGATGCTCGTCACACGGCCGATGACTTTTAAATCGTATCCGCCAAATGTGATGGGAACTTCGATATGTTTGCCGAACAGGACGCACAGCACGAACGCGCAGCTTGCAACCTGCGAAATGACCGTGGCAATGGCCGCGCCCGCGACGCCCATATGGAGAGCGAAGATGAAAATGGGGTCGAGCACAATGTTGATGATGGCGCCGATTAAAACGGAAAACATGCCGCTGCGGCTGTGGCCCTGTGTGATGATAAACTGGTTCATGCCTGTGGCGGTGAGGGCGAAGACCGTGCCGATTAGGTAGAGCGAAAAGTAGGTCTCGGCGTAGGGGTAAACGGCCTCGGTCGCGCCAAACGTGAGCAAAATGGGGCGGCGGAAGATATATGCCAGCACCGTGACGGGCACAGCGAGGGCCAAAATGTACACGAAGCAGTTTGCGATGACTTTTTTAGCGGCGGCTATGTTCTTTTCGCCAAGATTGATGCTGACAAGCGGCGCGCCGCCGATGCCGACGAGAAACGCAAACGACGAGATGAGCGTGACGATGGGGCCGCACACGCCGACGCCCGCGAGCGCCTGCGTGCCGTTGCTCGGAATATTGCCGATGTACATACGGTCTACAATGCTGTACAGTACGCTGACGAGCTGCGAGAGCATGGAGGGAACGGCCAAGGTCCAGACGAGGCCTTTAATGTTATCCGATCCGAGGTCGTTTGTGAATTTCAAGGAAAAGCGCCTCCTCAGTGCTCGTGGCAGACTTGAAAAATATAGAACTTGAGGTAATAGGATTCGTCGGCACTCCACAAAATGGGATGATCCGGCGACTGGGTGCGGAACTCCACCTGACGCAGGCGGCAGTGCGCGGCACGCGCGGCCTGCCCAATGGTCTGGGCGAAGAGCTCGGCGTTCATGTAGTGCGAGCAGGAGCAGGTGGCAAGGTAGCCGCCGTCCTTGACGAGCTTCATGCCGCGCAGGTTAATCTCGCGGTAGCCCTTGACGGCGTTTTTAATGGCGTTTTTGGATTTTGTGAACGCCGGGGGATCGAGAATGACGACGTCGAACTGCTTGCCTTCGTTTTCGAGCGCGGGGAGCAGGTCAAAAACGTCGGCGCACTTGAACTCGACCGTATCGGAAAGATTGTTTAGAGCGGCATTTTTCTGCGCCTGCGCGACGGCGAGCTCGGACGCGTCTACACCAAGGACGTGCTTTGCGCCCGCGATGCCGGCGTTCAGCGCGAAGGAGCCCGTGTGTGTGAAGCAATCGAGCACATCCATATCCTTGCAGATGCGCTGCATGGCGAGACGGTTATATTTTTGGTCGAGGAAAAAGCCGGTCTTCTGGCCGTCTTTAACGTCCACGATGTAGCGCACGCCGTTTTCGACGATCTCGACATCGGTGTCGAATTCGTCGCCGATGAAGCCCTTTTTGCGGTCCATACCTTCTTTTAATCGCTCTTTGGCGTCGCTGCGCTCGTACACGCCGCGAATTTTGATGCCGTCTTCGAGCAGGACTTTCTTTAAGATGTCAACGATCTGCAGCTTCATTTTATCGATGCCGAGCGCGAGGGACTCGACGACGAGGACATCGGAGAATTTATCGATGACAAGGCCGGGGAGAAAATCCGCTTCGCCGAAAATGACGCGGCAGGCGGAGGTATCGACCGTGCGCTTGCGGTATGCCCAGGCGTTGCGCACGCGCATCTCGAGGAACGCGTCGTCAATCTCCTGTGACGCGTCGCGGGTGAGCATGCGGACGCGGATCTTGGAGTTCTGGTTGATGAAGCCGCGGCCGAGCGGGCAGCCGTTTTGCTCCTGCACGGTGACGACGGCGCCGTTTTTGAACGTGCCGTGGATGCTTTCGATCTCGTTGTCATAGATCCAAAGACCGCCCGCTTTGAAAGCGCGGCCTTCGCCTTTTTTGAGTGTTACAATAGTTTCGTTCATAGATGGGTTCCTTTTATATAGTTGAGATGGGGGAGCTTTTTCTAAAGGCTTGCAGGGCAAGCCTTTCAAGGGACCCCTAATTGAGTCCCTTGCGGTTCAACTGTCCACCGGACAGTTGAACCTATTCTCCTGATTTTTGGGTAGGCAAAAGGGTTTCACTTTTAGAATCTGACCGACTTTTTGAAAAAAGTTGGATCAAAAACTTTTAACCAACGCTTTCGGAGAGATTGGCGTTCGCTTTTTCCGCTTCGATCTGCTTTGTGACTTTCTTAATGCAGTGCAGGCAGGTGGGGGTGATGTAGAGCACGGCGGCGATCCACGCGGTTTGATCCGAGAAACAGATAGCCGTATAGCCGAACGCGCCGACAAAGCCGAGGCTGACGATGGAGCGCGCGAACATTTCCGTTACGCCGGAGAATACCGCGCGGCCGGAGAAGCCGATGCCCTGTGTCGCCATACGGCAGATGTTGAGGATGCCGAGACTCCAGAAGAAGTAGCCCATGCAGCGCAGATATTTTGCAGAAGCGTCGAGCACATCGCCTGCACTCGATTCAACAAAGAGCATGGACATGCTGCGACCGAAGAAGATCATGACAAGGCCGATGCAGAAGCCGTAGGCGACGCCGACGATGACGCCGAGCCGTACGCCCTGCCGAATGCGCTCCGGCTTTTTTGCACCGAGATTCTGACCGCAGAAGACGGAAACAGCAGAGCCGAGGGCATCAAACGGGCACATGCAGAACTGCTTTAGGCGCATACCGGCCGTGAAGCCCGAAACGTACACGCTGCCGAGGCCGTTGTTCGCCGCCTGCATGACCATGCTGCCGATGGCTGTGATGGAGGTTTGAAGTCCCATGGGGATGCCCATGACGACGAGGTCACGGATGGATTCGGCATCCGCTTTGCAGTCTGCGCGGGAAAGCGTGAGGAGCGGCACGCGGAAGCGGATATAGATGAGGCACAAAATGCCGCTGACCGCCTGCGCTGCGATGGTGGCGATAGCCGCGCCCGCAACGCCCCACTTGAAGACAATGATGCAGAGCAGGTCAAGACCGATATTCAGGACGGTCGAGATGGCGAGGAACAGGAACGGCGTGCGGCTGTCACCGACGGAGCGCAGGATGCTGGAGAGCAGATTGTATAATAAGGTAAAGGGGATGCCGAGGAAAATGACGATGAGATACGCGTAGGCGTCGTCAAAAACATCCTGCGGCACGGAGAGCATTTGTAAAATGAGCGTGCAGCACAGAGAACATACCGCCGTGATGAGCACCGCGAATAAGGCGGTAAGCAGCACGGAGTTGAAAATGTACGAACGCATTTTATCAAGACGCTCTGCGCCGAAGCTTTTGGCGATGGGGATACCGAAGCCGATGCAGATGCCGATGCAGAAACCGAGTACCAGAAACTGCACGCTGCTTGTAGCGCCGACGGCGGCGAGTGCGCCGGTGCCGAGCACACGGCCGACGATGGCGGCATCAACCAGATTATACATTTGCTGCAAGAGGTTGCCGAGCAAAAGCGGAACCGCAAATTGCAGGATAAGCTTGAGGGGCTTACCCTCTGTCATACTTTTTGTCACGAAAATCACCCGAAAATACATAGTCTCTTTTCAACCTTCTTATTTTATCATACCTTTTTTATTTTGGCTATGGCAGAACTGCGGATTTTGCACGTTGTTTTCCACACTTTTTGCGTGAATTGCGGAAAAAGCGCCCGATTTGAGAAAAAAAGGAAAAACGATGGGAGAAAAGGTGTTTCCTGCAAAACTTACAAAAGAAAAATTTTGACAAGGCGGTCGAAAAGCATTGACAACGGGGAAAGCGGGTGTTATAATCTATTCAATTTCATAACAAAAAGCGATGACGAAGACTGTCTGTGCAAAGCTGTTTCAGAGAGCCGGTGGTAGGTGTGAACCGGTGCAGAGATGCAGAGATTTCTCCCTTCCGAGCCGGATGCCTGAACAGCGAATTCAGTAGGGTATCCCGTGATTGCTACGTCAGTGCATAGAAGTTATTGGACTTCGAAGAGTGGCGGAGGTTCTCCGCAATTTGAGTGGTACCGCGAGTGCATAATTTAGTTATTACACCCGTCTCAAAGCGTAAACGGCTTTGAGGCGGTTTTTTTACACTTCAAAGCGGAAGAACAAGAAAACAAGCTGCAAGTTTGAAAGCGCAAACTTTCAAATTCATAAGGCTTTAAACCGAACACAGCAGGAAAGGCAGAAGAACATGTTATCATTAGACAAAGTATTTGATGCACAAACCGTTCTAAAGAGCATCATCCGCGAAACAAACGTCGTGAAGACCTACGGCATCGCGCCGGATTGCGACCTGTACCTAAAGCCCGAGAATTTGCAGATCACCGGCTCTTTTAAGGTGCGCGGCTCTGCGTATAAGATTTCCCAGCTTTCCGCAGAAGAGAAAGCGAAAGGCGTTATTGCCTGTTCCGCGGGCAACCACGCACAGGGCGTGGCGCTGGCGGCGACGAAAAACGGCATCAAATCGCTCATCTGTCTGCCGGACTCCGCACCGATCTCCAAGGTGGAGGCCACAAAGGGCTACGGCGCAGAGGTTTGCCTTGTGGAGGGCGTTTACGACGACGCGTATAACAAGGCGATTGAATTGAAAGAAAAAGAGGGCTATACGTTCGTACACCCGTTTGACGACGAAGACGTTATCGCGGGCCAAGGCACCATCGCGCTGGAGGTTCTGAATGACCTTGACAACATCGATGCCATTGTGGTGCCGGTGGGCGGCGGCGGACTCATCTCCGGCATTGCGTACACCGCAAAGCACATCCGCCCGAGCGTGAAGGTGTACGGCGTACAGATGACCGGCGCACCGAGCATGTACAACTCCATTCACGACGGCAAGATCGAGACACTCGACACCGTGCAGACCGTGGCGGACGGCATCGCTGTAAAGCGCCCGGGTGACAACACGTTTGAGATTGTCAAAAAATATGTGGATGACATCGCGCTGGTGAGCGAGGACGAAGTTTCGAGCGCAATCTTGGCACTCATCGAAAAGCAGAAAATGATCGCGGAGGGCGCGGGCGCTGCTTCCGTTGCCGCCGTGATGTTCAATAAATTTGATTTAAAGGGCAAGCGCGTTGTGTGCATCGTCTCCGGCGGCAACATCGACGTGACGAGCCTTTCCCGCGTGATTGACCGCGGCCTGATGAACTCCGGCCGTTCCGCGAGCCTCCTCATCGAGCTTATCGACAAGCCCGGTCAGCTCAAGGAGATCTCTTCGATCATCGCGGACTGCGGCGGCAACGTGACCGGCGTGCACTATGAAAAGGGCAACACCGAAAGCATTAACGGCTGCTTCCTGCGCATCGAAATGGAGACGCGCGACAACAACCATGTGAAAACGATCAAAAACGCCCTGCGTGAAGCAGGCTTCAGAACCACCAAGGGTTGAGAGGAGAAAGCAAAATGATGGACGCAAGCAAATATAAGGTCGGGTACTTCCCGGTATCGAAAGAATATAACAAGTGGGTGGAAAAAGACCACGTTGAAAAGGCGCCGATCTGGTGCAGCGTGGATATGCGCGACGGCAACCAGAGCCTTGTTATCCCGATGAGCCTTGAAGAAAAGCTTGAATACTACAAAGTGCTTTTGCAGGTCGGCTTTAAGGAGATCGAGGTCGGTTTCCCGGCGGCGAGCGAGACGGAATATGAGTTCCTCCGCACGCTGATTGACAACAACATGATTCCCGAGGACGTTACCGTGCAGGTGCTCACCCAGTGCCGCGAGCACCTCATCCGCCGCACTTACGAGGCGCTCAAGGGTGCCAAGCGCGCCATCGTGCACTTCTACAACTCCGTGTCTGTGTTGCAGCGCGAGGTCGTGTTCCGCAAGAACAAGGAGGAGATCAAGAAGCTCGCCACCGACGCCGCCGAACTGTGCAAGGACCTCGAGAACGAGGCCAAGGGCATCGACCTGTACTACGAGTACTCGCCGGAATCCTTCACCGGCACCGAGCCGGAGTACGCCGTCGAGGTGTGCAACGCCGTGATCGGTGTTATCAAGCCGACTCCCGAGCACCCGATGATCATCAACCTGCCCGCCACCGTGGAAATGACCACGCCGAACGTGTTCGCCGACGAAGTGGAGTACGTCTCCACCCACCTCGACGACCGTGACTCCGTGGTGCTCTCCCTCCACCCGCACAACGACGAAGGCATGGGCGTGGCCGCCACCGAGCTGGCCGTGCTGGCCGGCGCCGACCGCGTGGAAGGCTGCCTGCTGGGCAACGGCGAGCGTACCGGCAACGTCGACTTGGTCACGCTGGGCCTCAACTGGCTCACCCAAGGCATCGACCCGCAGCTTGACCTGTCCAACGTGCCCGAGATTCGCAAGACGGTTGAGTACTGCAACCAGATCAAGATTTCCGAGCGTCACCCGTACGCCGGCAACTTCGTGTTCACTGCGTTCTCCGGCTCGCATCAGGACGCCATCAAGAAGGGTCTCGAGGCTCGTCAGGTGGCCGCCGAGCGTGCTGGCGCCGATCTCGACAGCTTCGTGTGGCTTGTGCCGTACCTGCCGATTGACCCGAAGGACATCGGCCGCACGTACGAAGCCATCATTCGCGTCAACTCGCAGTCCGGCAAGGGCGGCATGGCCTACCTGCTCAAGACCAACCACAATCTTGACCTGCCCAAGCGTCTGCAGATCGAATTCGACAAGATCGTGCAGAACTACGCTGACACGACCAAGAAGGAAGTCAAGGACGAGGATATCTGGCGTCTGTTCAAGGACGAGTACCTGCCGGTCGAACAGTCCGGCATGACCGCCGCCGGTGTGGTTGTGGGCGATACTCATGACGCCTCGCTCGTGCCGTGGGGCCGCTTGAAGCTGCTCAAGGTGGCCGTCAGCTCCGGTGAGGATGGCTCCGACACCGTGCTCAAGGCTCGTCTGCTCGACCGCGGCGTGAACGTCGGGGTCGATGCGCCCGTGGAGCGCGAGGTCTCCGGCATCGGCAACGGTCCGATCGCCGCTTTCCTCAACGCCATTTCCAACTTTGGCGTTGACGCCTCGATTATGGATTACGCGGAGCACACCATGTCCGTCGGCACCGACGCCATGGCCGCCTCGTACGTGGAATGCCAGGTCGGCGAGGCCGATGACGCGCAGATCGTGTGGGGCGTCGGCATCGATTCGTCGATTACCACCAGCGCCCTGAAGTCGATTATCTCCGCCATCAACCGTTCCCAGCGCAAGCGCTGAGCGCTAACAGAACAAAAACAAGGCTCCCTCTGATTGCATCAGGGGGAGCCTTGTTGTCTGTGTTTTACTTACTACTGAGTGACGCCGTTGGTGCCGGTGTTCCCGCCGGTGCCTCCGGAATTACCATTATCGTTGCCGGTATTGTTCCCGTTGTCACCGCCGGTATTGTTGCCGGCGTTGCCATCTCCGCCGGTAGTGGTGCCGGGATAATTCGGGCACTCGGTGGAATAGCTCGGATTGGCGAGGCACTGCTGGGCGAACTCCTGAGCCTGCTGTTGCTTCTTGGCTTCCTCTTCGGCCGCCTTCTGCTGTGCGTCCTGCTCAGCCTGCTTCTGCGCGTCTTCGGTGGACTGCTTGTTGGTGTTGTTGGACAGGCCGTTGCTCTGTCCCTTGCCCAAGCCCCAAGTGCCGTCGGAGCCGCCGATCTTGCCGTTGTCTTTAGCGGTCGGGAACTGCTCCGCCTCGGTGCCTTGCAAGGCCTGAGCCATGAACTCCTGGAACAGGTGGGCGGGGTATCCAGTGGAAGAGACGCCGTATCCGGAGAAGGCTGGCACCACTTGCGGATTGCCCTTATCGTCCGGATTCCAGATAGCCCACACATTCATCATGCTGGGGGTGTACCCCACGAACGACGAAGCCATTTCGTCGTTGGCGGTACCGGACTTGCCGGCGACGGGCCGGCCCAACATGCTGGATGTGCCGGCCGCCGTACCGTACGTGGTGGTGCCCTGCATGGCCTTCTGTACCAAAGCGCAGTCGTTGGCATCGAACACCTTGGTGCCGTTGCTGGGCGCGTTGTACATGTCCTTATTGTTGGAATCAAGCACTTTGGACACCATGTGCAAGGTGTTCTTCACGCCATT
>ERZ506979.1189-NODE-1189-length-12146-cov-4.189480_pt1 | contig 12146 bp, 10 predicted proteins | sample MGYA00512887_ERZ506979 | MGnify/ENA metagenome assembly ERZ506979 | reverse complement strand
GTCCCTGGACCAGATCGGCCCGCTGACCCGCTCGGTGGAGGACTGCGCCCGCGTGCTGGCGGTCATCGCCGGGCACGATCCGCGCGATGCCACCTGCGATCCGCGTCCCGTGGACGACTATGCCGCCGCCCTGACGCGGGGGGACGGCCTCAAAGGCCTGCGCCTGGGTCTGCCCAGGGAGTTTTTCGGCGACGGTCTGGCCCCGGAAGTGCGCGCGGCCTGCGACGCGGCCCTTGCGCGCGCGCGGGAACTGGGCGCGGAACTGGTGGAAGTGAGTCTGCCGCACACCGAAGCGGCCATCGCCACCTATTATATCATCGCCATGGCCGAGGCCAGCTCCAACCTGGCCCGTTTTGACGGGGTGCGCTACGGCCGCCGCGCCCCGGACGTAAAAAATCTGGAAGAACTCTACGTCAGGTCCCGCTCCGAAGGTTTCGGGCAGGAGGTCAAGCGCCGGATCATGCTCGGGGCCTATGTGCTCTCCTCGGGCTATTACGACGCCTATTACCGCAAGGCCGCCCAGGTGCGCCGCCTGATCCGCGACGAATACCTGGCCGCGCTGGATCAATGCGACGCCCTCTGCGCCCCGGTTTCGCCGGTGACGGCCTGGGATCTGGGCAGCCACGCCGCCGATCCGCTCCAGGCCTATCTTATGGACGCCTATACCCTGTCTCTGAATCTGGCGGGCCTGCCCGGCCTGTCCCTGCCCGTGGGCCTGGGAGCGGACAGCAACATGCCCGTGGGCCTGCAGCTCATCGGCCCGGCCTTTGGCGAAGCCCGCCTGCTGGGCGTCGGCCATGCCCTGGAACAGGCCTTGCCCGGCATCGGACGGCCCGCGCTGTAAAAATTCCGCTGAACACGGTTACGGAACAGAGCCCCGCGCGTAACTCTCGCGCGGGGCTCTGTTCCGTGTGACGGCAGACCCGGCTTCGCGACATTTGCGCCGTTGCGAAAGCCGGACCATAAGGCGATCATGTCCCCCACAAAAAGCCTGGACGGCCCCCCGTATGGGCGGTAATGCTTGTAGCAAAGAGGAGCCTCCCTGCCGTAACCGGGGCGGCCTCTTCTGAATTGCAGCAGTTTTTGCGGAGGTACCATGCAAGACAGCAAGTCATCAGAAAAAAAAGATGCCTTGAAGCGACGCGATGTGATCAAGGGAGGGGCCGCCGTGCTTGCGTCGGCGTTCTTCCCGTTTTCCATACAAATTTTCAACGCGGGCGAGGCCATTGCCGGGCCTCCCGCTCCATCGGGCACGGGAGAGGAAAAAATCCTCTGGAACTCCTGCAATGTGAATTGCGGGAGCCGTTGCGCCTTGCGCGTGCATGTGCGCGACGGCGTCATCACCCAGGTGGAAACCGACAATACCGGCGACGACCAATACGGCCTGCAACAGCTCCGCGCCTGTCCGCGCGGACGTTCCATGCGCCAGCGCGTGTATGCCAAGGAGCGTATCCCCTACCCCCTGCGCCGGATCGGCAAACGCGGGGAAGGCAAGTTCGAGCGCATCAGTTGGGATGAAGCTTTCGCCGAAATCGGCAAGCGGTTGCGCGGCGCCATCGACACGTACGGAAACGAGTCCGTCTATCTCAACTACGGCACCGGCGCGCTCGGCAGCACCATGGGCAAAAGCTGGCCCCCCGCGCAAACGGCGGTGGCCCGGCTGATGAATCTCGTAGGCGGCTACCTGAACCATTATGCCGACTATTCCACCTGCCAGATCACGGTGGGCATGCCCTATCTGTACGGAGGCGGCTGGGTGGACGGCAACTCGCTTTCCGATATGGAAAACAGCGAACTGGCCGTGTTTTTCGGCAACAATCCCTCGGAAACCCGCATGTCGGGCTGCAAGGCCAAAACGCTCCAGCACGCCCGCTTCACGCGCAACACGCGGGTCATTGTCATTGACCCGCGCTATTCCGACACCATGGTTTCCGTGGGCGACGAATGGATTCCCATTCGTCCCGGCACGGACGCGGCGCTCAGCGCGGCTCTGGCCTACGTCATGATCAGCGAAGACCGGGTGGACAAGGCCTTTCTCGCCAAATACACCATCGGTTACGATGAGGCATCCCTGCCCGAGGGCGCGCCCGCCGGTTCCTCCTATGCGTCGTACATTCTGGGACACGGCCCGGACAAAACCCCAAAAACGCCCGCCTGGGCCTCGCGCATCACCGGCATTCCTCCGGCGCGCATTGAAAAGCTGGCCAGGGAAATCGCCGGGGCCAAGCCCTGCTTCATCTGCCAGGGCTGGGGGCCGCAACGGACCACCAACGGCGAGAATCTTTCCCGCGCCGTGGGCATGCTCGCCGTGCTCACCGGCAACGTGGGCATCAGGGGCGGCAATACGGGCGCGCGGGAAAACGCCGGGTACAAACTGCCCATGGCCCTGTTCCCGACCCTGAAAAACCCCGTGAAGACGGAAATTTCCTGCTTCAACTGGTATCAGGCCATTGACGACTATACCAAAATGACCGCGACCACCGCGGGCGTCCGGGGGCGCGACCGTCTCGTCGCGCCGATTAAATTCATCTGGAACTACGCGGGCAACTGCCTCACCAATCAGCACGGCGGCATCAACCAGATGCATCCGATTCTTGCCGACGAAAAAAAGTGCGAAACCATCGTGGTCATCGACACCACGCTGACGCCCTCCGCCCGCTACGCGGATTTTCTGTTGCCGAGCTGCATGAACCTGGAGGAACACGACTGGACGTCGGACGGCGACAGCAACATCGCCTATGTCATCTTCGACAACAAGTGCATAGACCCCCTGGGCGAGGCCCGCAGCATTTACGACATCTGCGCGGGCGTGGCCAGAGAACTGGGCGTGGAGGCGCAATTCACGGAAGGACGCACGCAATACCAATGGCTGGAAGCGCTGTACGAAGAATCCCGCAAAGCCGTGCCGGAACTGCCGCCGACGCTGGAAGAGGCCTTCAAAATGGGCGTCTTCAAAAAGCATTTTCCTGAAAACCATATCGCCTACAAGGATTTCCGCGAGGACCCGGAGGCGCATCCGTTGCCTTCCCCGTCCGGCAAAATAGAAATCTATTCCCCCCGGCTGGCGGAACTGGCAAAAACGTGGACCCTGCAACCCGAGCAGGCCATCACCCCTCTGCCGGAATACATCCCCAACCCGGAAGGACCCGAGGGGGCGGAGCGCAAAACATGGCCGCTCCAACTCATCGGCCATCACTACAAACAGCGCACGCACTCCACCTATGGGAACTGCTGGTGGCTGCAGGAGGTCGCCCCGCAGGAACTGTGGATCAATCCGCGCGACGCCGGAGCCCGCGGCATCCGCCTCGGCGACAAGGTGAAAGTCTTCAACGAGCGGGGCGTGTCGTTCGTCAAGGCCAAGGTCACGCCGCGCATCATGCCCGGCGTCGTGTCCCTGCCGGAAGGCGCGTGGCATACGCCCGACAGTTCGGGACAGGACACCAACGGCTGCGTCAACGTGCTGACCAAGCTGCTGCCCACGGCCCTGGCCAAAGGCAACCCCCACCACACCAACCTCGTCCAGGTCGAAAAAGCCTGAGCGGCAAGGCATGCTCGCCAAGGATGACAAAATGATCAAAAATCCGGCTTTTTATTTCAATTCCGAACTCTGCACCGGCTGCAAGGCCTGCATGATCGCCTGTATCGACAAACACAATGCGAATCCGGGCGTTCTCTGGCGGCGGGTGCTGGAGTTTTCCGGCGGAGAATGGCTGCCCGTGGGCGACGCTTTCGAGCAGAACGTCTTTGCCTACTATGTGTCCCTGTCCTGCAACCACTGTGAAAATCCCGTCTGCGCCAACGGCTGTCCCACCCAGGCCATGCACAAGGATGAAAACGGCATTGTGTCCGTAGATGAAAGCCGTTGCGTCGGCTGCCGCTATTGCGAGTGGAATTGCCCGTACGGCGCGCCGCAGTTTGATCCGCAACGGAAAAAAATGACCAAGTGCGATTTCTGCCGCGACAACCTGGAACAGGGGAAAAAACCGGCCTGCGTGGCCGCCTGCCCCTGCCGGGCGCTGGATTACGGCGAGTACGGGCAACTGGTGGAGCGTTATGGAGCGCAGGCTCCCATCGCGCCGCTGCCCGACGCGGAATTGACGCGCCCGCACTTCATCTGCGCCCCCAACCGCCATGCCAAACCGCAGGGGAGCACGGAAGGCCTGCGGGGCGGCCTGATCAGCAATCCCGAGGAGGTGTAGCCATGGAAGGGTCTTTGAGCCTCGTTCTTTTCACCCTTCTGGGGCAGGCTTCGGCGGGCATGCTGCTGTTGCTTCCCTTTTTTGCCGCTCCTGCAAGCGGCCGGGGGCGCGTCGCCGGGTGGGCCGCCCTCGCGCTGCTCTGCGCCGGGGCGCTGTTTTCGCTCGGCCACCTTTCCGATCCCTGGGTGAGTTTTTACACCATCACCAACGCGGGCACGTCCTGGCTGAGCCGGGAAATCTGGTTCGTGGGCCTGCTCGGCGCGGCGACGCTTGCCTGGCTCGTGACGCGCCGGACTTGGGTCCGCTGGCTGGCCGCCCTCGTCGGCCTGGGACTGATGTATGTTATGAGCCGGGTGTACACCCTGCCCACGGTACCGTTCTGGAATTCAGCGGCCACGTTCTGGACCTTCCTCGCATCGGGCCTGCTCACGGGCGCGGCGACCCTGCTCTTTCTCAACGGGCTTGCCGCGCGACGCGATTCCGAAGTGGCGCGGCGGCTGACGACCGGCCCACAGCCCGTGATTCTGGTGCTGGCCTTCGGGTTGCGCGTGCTGGTCCTGCCCCTGCAATGGATGACCTCCCCGATGCCGGACCATGTCGCCCTGCAATGCTGGGCCCTGGCTTTTCTGCTGGCCGGAGCCGCCTTCGGCCCCCTGCTGCTGGTCCGCAACGGCTGCCGCGCGCTTCATTCCGGCGAATCCCCTGCCTGCCCCTGTCCACTCGCCGTCAGGGCGGGCATCCTTTGCGGCCTGACCTGGGCCGGGGAGATCTGCGGGCGGGTGCTGTTTTATGACGGGTACGCCTGGTTCGGCATGTAGAACGACCCCATGCCGAGACGGCATCGGCTCCGGCGGACGCGGGAAAAGCGCGACACTCACGGCCTTCGCCGCTACAAAACAGCCGTCCCTTTGACTCTGTGGTCAAGGGGACGGCTGTTTCAATGACACGCGCTCCGTCGACGACGGACGCTATTTCTTGTGCAGCATAATATCCAGAATCACCTTGTCCGTCTCGCGCATGCCCGTGGAGCCAAGGCGGCCCAAGTTGGCGATGCAGGTTTCAATGTCCGCATCCACAATCCCTTCGTTGCCGGGCACGGCGGAACCTTCCAGGGCCAGCATCACGGCCTGGATGCCCGCGCCCACGGCCGAGGCCACCTTGAGCGCGCAGGAGCTTTTGGCCCCGTCGCAGATCATGCCCGCAATGTTGCCCACCATGTTGCGCACAGTCATTTCCATTTCCTTCAGCCCGCCGCCCAGCAGCAGAGCGATGCCGCAGGCCGCGGCCGTGCCCGCCACCATGGCGCCGCAGTGGGCCGAAAGCCGTCCGAGGTGATGCTTGATGTGGATGGAGGTCAGATGGCTCATAATCAGGGCGCGGGCCAGTTCCTCGTCGCTCTTTTCCTGGCGGATGGCGCAGGCCACCACCGGCATGGTGCAGGTGATGCCCTGGTTGCCGCTGCCGGAATTGCTCATGACCGGCATCATCACCCCGGCCATGCGCGCGTCGGCCGCCGCCGCCGTGAGCTTGACCGCGAAGGTGGGCATGTCGTCGGCCAGGATGCGCCGCCGCACCTGGGCGTCCATGCTCTTGCCCACGGCCAGACCGTACTGGCGGCTCAGGCCTTCCTCGGCCACCCGGCGGTTCATGCGCGCGGCCTCCAGAATGAAGGCGATGTCCTCCAGCGGGGCCGTGGTGGCAAAGTCGTAAATACCGGCCAGGGTCAGAGGCCAGCTGTCCGCGCCGTCGGTCCGGTTCTCCGTCCCGGCGGCGTCCTCTTTTTCAAAAATCAGCGCGCCGTCGCGCCAGACCCGGGTGATGTTGGCGTGGCTGTCCCGCAATTCGGCCCTGGCCGTATGCCCGGCGGCAGCGGCGGTGACCGCGCAATACAGCAGCAGGTCGTTGTCCGGCAGTTTCAGTTCCACCTGACCGGCCTTGATCATGGCCCTGGCGTCGTCCACCTGGCCGGGCGTCAGATCGCGCAGGCATTCCAGGCCCAACGCGCTTTTGCCGCCCAGCGCGCCGGACGCCGCCGCGATGTTCAGCCCCATTTCACCGGTGCCGGGCACCATCACGCCCATGCCGTTCTTGAGCAGGTTGGCGCTGACCTCCACGCACAGGCTTTCGGGCGCGGCCCCCAGCGTTTCGGCGGCCTTGGCCGCCGTGAGGGCCACGGCGATGGGTTCGGTGCAGCCCAGGGCGGGCACCACTTCCTGGTGGATCAGATCAAGAAAGGCTTGCTGGGATGCGCTCATGCGTTCTCCGTGCTCCCCGAGTGCTGCATGGCCCCCAGTTCGCCGTGACGGTTGAAGATGCCCTCCAGCATGAGGGTCAGGGCACCGTCGCCGGTGACGTTGCAGGCTGTGCCGAAGCTGTCCTGCAGGGCGAAGATGGCGATAAGCAGGGCCACGCCGGTCTGGTCAAAGCCCAGCACGCCGGTCACGATGCCCAGCGAGGCCACCACCGTGCCGCCGGGCACGCCGGGCGCGCCCACGGCGAAAATCCCCAGCAACACGCAGAAAAGCACCATGGTGCCCAGCGAGGGCAGCGCGCCGTAAAGGATCAGGCTGATGGTCATGACAAAAAAGGTTTCCGTGAGCACCGAACCGCAGAGATGCACCGTGGCCCCCAGCGGCACCATGAATTCCACCATGGTCCGGCTGAGCACCGGCGAGCGGCGCGCGCACTCCAGGGCCACGGGCAGCGTCGCGGCGCTGGACATGGTGCCCACGGCGGTAAGGTAGGCGGGCATATAGTAGCGGAAAACCTGGGAGGGATTGCGGCCCGACAAGGCCCCGCCGATGCCGTAGAGTACGGCCAGCCAGATGAAGTGGCCGAAGATCACCAGGACCACCATGGTCACGAAAATGGGCAGATGCCTGGTCAGCGAACCTTCATAGGCCAGGCCCATGAAGGAGAGACCCACGAAAAAGGGCAGGATGGGAATCATTACCCGCGTCACCAACCAGGTCATGACCCGTTCCAGTTCGGCGAAAACCTTGCTCAGGGTTTCGGACTTGGTCCAGGCGATGGCCACGCCGAAAAACAGGGCCGTGACCAGGGCGCTCATGACGCTGAACAGGGGCGGGATGTCCAGGCGGAAGACCATTTCCGGCAGCTTGCGCAGGGTTTCCGTCTCCGTGGCGATGGAAAGATGCGGAATGATCAGGTAGCCCGAGGTCATGGAAAACAGGGCCGCGCCCAGCGAGGAGGCATAGGCCAGGCACACGGCCACCATCAGGATTTTGCTGGCGTTCTGCCCCAGCCGCACGATGGCCGGGGTGATGAAGCCCACAATGACCAGCGGCACCAGGAAGAAAATGATCTGGCCGAAAATGTGCCGCAGAGAAACCACCACGTCCATGACGGCCTCATTGGCCACAAAGCCCAGCAGCGCGCCGAGCACAAGCCCGGCCAGCAGCTTGAGAATAAGCGAAATATCACCGATCTTGGCCATCCTGATCCTCCGCGAAGTTTAGAATGACAGGGCGTCTGACAATATGCGCAGAAAGGTCCGGCTTTTCAAAGCCGGTTTATCTTCCGTATACGCCAGGGCGGGCCTGTTTCGCAACAGTCAAAAGCCTATATGCGAAAATGAAATAAAACGGAGGAGGAATGCGCGGGCGCGCTCACTCCAGGATGTAGCGCATGGGATTCACCGGCACGCCGTTGAGCCGCACCTCGTAATGCAGGTGCGGACCGGTGGTGCGGCCCGTCATGCCGATATAGCCGATGATTTCGCCGCGCTTGACCCATTGACCGGGCTGCACCACCCAGCGCTGCATATGGCCATATTTGGTGACTATGCCGCCGCCGTGGTTGATTTCCACGCTGTTGCCGTAAGCGCCGTCGCGCGCGGCCATCGTCACCGCGCCCTGGGCCGGGGCCAGAATGGGCGTGCCCATGCGGTTGCTGATGTCCAGCCCCTTGTGGAACTGGCCGCTTCCGCCGCCGAAGGGCGAGGAGCGCCCGCCGAAACTGGAGGACACAAAGCCCACCACCGGCCAGATGGACGGCATGGAGGCCAGGGCGTCGCGGTTTTCGCGCAGGGCGCGCAAAAGATCCTGCTGGCGCACTTCCTCCAGGCGCACGGATTCGGAAAGACGGGAGAGAAAATCCTGCATCTTGCGCGCGGCCAGTTCCTGCCGGTGCAGGGGCAGATAGGCGCGCGAAAAGTCGCCGGGCGAGCCGCCCACTTCAGCGGGGTCTTTTTCCATGTTCATCATCATCCGCAGTTTGGAATCAAAGCGCTGCACGCGCTGCAAGTCCTGGCTGACGGAGGTGATCCGTCCGGCGAGGTTGACGATCTGGCGGCGCTGCTCCTCAATGACCCGCTGGGCGTTGTCGAGATTCTCATCCAGATGGCGCGCCTGAAGCCAGGCCCGCCAGAGCCAGACGTTGCAGGCGATCAGGGCCAGGACCAGCAGGCAGGCCGTAAAGCCGAACCAGCCGCGCATCCGCAGGTTGCGGCTGCCGCTGCGTCCTTCCTTGAAAATGACGATATGGTATTTGCCGAGCAGCATGGAGCGGATAGTCTAGGTTGCGCTCCGTCCTCTGTCAATGCGCGGCGGAGCGGGACCGGCACGGGCTTTGTCCGGGCCCGGATCTTGATGCCGGAGCATATTCGGTGTTCCGGTCCGGGCCTCGGCAACCTGCCTGCTGACAATCCGGCAAGGGACGTGTATAGTTCGCCACATCCGCTGGTCCGCATCGGGCCGCGCCCGCAGCAAGGAGAAACAGCCATGCCGGAAAACACTCCCACGATTTCCGTTCCCTCCACGTCCCCCGTCCCCGGGGATCCGGCGCGGCGGGCTCTGCGGGATCTTCTGCCCGAATTTTACGCTGCCGTGAGCGAATTTGAAGACCTGAAGGTCGCGCCGGGCCTCAGTCCGGAGGCTGTGGCGGCCCTGGAAACAAAGCTGGACTTCAGCTTTTCCAAAGAACTCAAAGAATTGCTGACCCATTGCGCCGCCATTTCCATGGCGGGTCTGTCCGTGAAGGCCGCCGAGTTCGGCCCCATTGTCATGCCCGGTTCCGACGCGCTGATCATCGGCGAATTTTATCTCCACAATCCCGGCGACCGCCTGCTTATGCTGCCCGATGATCCGTCCGTCGATTATCTAGAGCAACGCAACGGGGCCATCACCAAAATGGCCGACGGCATGTTCAGTTTCTTCAACAAGACGCTGTTGAAATACATGTATTCCGACTAGAGCCTGCCGCCACGCGCGTCTTTACGCTTATCGCCGCAATGTGGCGCGTCGTCTTGCGGGGCGTCGTCTCTCCCATTCTCCGGCAGGCTGTTTTTGTCCAGCTGCCAGCGGGTCAGGCCGTTGAAAATGCAGCGTCGGGCGACCCTGGTCAGGCCGTAGAAGCCGGACAGGGTTTCGGCCATGGCGCTGCGCGCGGTGTGCCCGGCTGAAGGGCAGGCATTGGCCCAGACCGGCAGATCCCACTGCTTGGCGGCCTTGAGGATGTATTTCTTTTCCACCAGCAGCAAAGGCCGGATCAGGCGCAGCCCGCCGTTGAAAAAGGGTTCGCACATGCTCATGCCGTCCACCCTGCCGTTGCGGCAGAGATTCATGAAAAACGTCTCCACCAGATCCTCGGCGTTGTGGCCCAGCGCCAGATGGGTCAGGCCATAGCGCGCGCAGAGCTCGAACAGACGCTTGCGCCGCAGCCAGGCGCAACGGAAGCAGGCCGAGCGGCGCAGGTTTTCCTCCGAATGAGCCCGTGGCCCAAACTCGGTCACTTCCAGGTGGGCGGCAATGCCCTCTCGGGCCAGCCAGGGCAGAAGGGCCGCGTGACTGCGCGGGTCAAAACCGGGGTTGAGATGCAGGGCCATGAGCTCGAAGCGGAAGGGCACGATGCCCTGGCGGATTTTCAGGCTCTTGAGCAGCACGAAACTGTCCACCCCGCCGGACACGGCCACGCCCACACGGCAGCCGGGCCAGAGCATGCCGGTTTTCTGCATGGCCTTGCCCGCGCTTTTGACGCAGACCTCCTGGGCGAAAGAACGCTTTTCCCGGCTCATGCGCGTCGCTCCGGCAGGCCGGGCAACGTGCAAGCCTTTTGCGGGACCCGGTTTTTTTCCGCGCCTCCGGCGGGCCGGGCCGCGCACGCGGCGGCCGCCGGGCTGCGGGCGGCAACAAACAGACAAAGGGCAGGCATGATCCCTCCCGGAGCGCGCCGGACAGGCCGACGGCGAATGGTTCTTGACAGATTTCGCCCCTCCCTCTATCATATCTTATTTCAGCAGGCAAAGTTCTGTATTCAGGCGCATCCGCACGCCCGCCCTCTTTACAACAGGCCGGGCGGTATTATTTTTCAACCGGATTTCCCGGAACGGAGGTCGGCACGTCAAGGCCGGCCGGACACGGAGGCAGCATGGCCCGTATTACTGTGGAAGATTGTCAGGAACGCGTGGACAACCGTTTTCTGCTGGTGCAGATGGCCATCAAGCGCGTGCATCAGTATCGCGAAGGGTATGAAGCCCTGGTGGAAACGCGCAACAAGGAAGTCGTCACCGCCCTGCGTGAAATCGCCGCCGGCAAGGTCATGCCGGACGACAAGAGCCTGTACAACCCTCTGCCCGAAGGGCAGGAAGCGCCCAATAACGAGGGCTAGCGGAACTGTTCCGCGAGTCCCCCTGTCCCCCGGCCCGTGACGCGGACCGGGGGACAGGCGTCAGCACGGGCCGTCTCGCCATCCCGATACACACGCAACAGCACCGAAAATTATGATGCAGCGCGACTATTACGAAGTTTTGAGCGTCAGCCGTACCGCCGGAGAGGACGAAATCAAGCGTGCCTACCGGAAAATGGCCATGAAGTTTCATCCGGACCACAACCCCGGCGACGCCGAGGCTGAGCAGCGCTTCAAGGAAGCCGCCGAGGCCTACGACGTGCTGCGTGATCCGGATAAACGGGCCCGCTACGACCGCTTCGGCCATGCGGGCGTGCAGGGCAACGGCGGCGGGGGCTTCGGCAGCGCCGAGGACATTTTCGCCCATTTCAGCGACATTTTCGGGGATCTCTTCGGCTTTTCCTCGGCCTCGCGCGGTCCGCGCGCCATGGCCGGAGCGGACCTGCGCTACAATCTGACCGTCAGTTTCGCGCAGGCGGCCAAGGGCGATGAAATTACCCTGTCCCTGCCCAAGCACGTCACCTGTCCGGACTGCAAGGGCAGCGGGGCCGCGCCCGGCAGCAAGGTGGAAACCTGCCGCCAGTGCAACGGCACGGGCCAGGTGCGCCGCTCCCAGGGCTTTTTCCAGATCGCCATGCCCTGCCCCGTCTGCCAGGGCACGGGCCAGATGATCACCAAACCCTGCGCCAAGTGCAGGGGCGAGGGCATTGTCACCGACACGCGGGAACTGGTGGTGCGCGTGCCCGCGGGCGTGGATACCGGCACCCGGCTGCGCGTGCGCGGTGAAGGCGAAGCCGGCGTGCACGGCGGCCCTCCCGGCGACCTGTATGTGGTGCTCACCGTGGAGCAGGACAAACGCTGGCAGCGCCAGGGCCAGGACCTGATCTACAGCCAGGAAATCAGCTTCGTGCAGGCCGCTCTGGGGCACAAGGTGGAAGTGCCGGGCATTGACGGCGACCTGCCCCTGGAAATTCCCAGAGGCGTGCAGAGCGGCGCCCTGCTGCGCCTGTCCGGCGAGGGCCTGCCCTACCCCGGCCGCAAGCAGCGCGGCGATCTGCTGGTGGAGATCAAGGTGCTCACCCCCACCCGCCTTTCCGCCAAACAGGAAGAACTGCTGCGCGAATTTGAAAAAGCCGGGGAGCAGACCCCCCTGGAAAAAGTCAAAAAAGCCGCCAAAAAAATCAGCAAGGCCATGGGCCTGGATTAAGTCCATCTCCATGCTCTGACGCCGCTTCCGCGCGGCGTGCCATCAGCCGGAAACGCAACACGTTTCCGGCTGATGGCATTTTTTGACTCCTCGGT